>MTKW01003743.1_pt1 | contig 60973 bp, 44 predicted proteins | sample 1042761 | NCBI WGS metagenome assembly MTKW01 (sample SAMN06205366, study PRJNA360243) | anaerobic digester metagenome | biome: Wastewater treatment plant; feature: Anaerobic digester sludge; material: sludge; isolation source: anaerobic digester fed with sludge from wastewater treatment plant ... | reverse complement strand
GGGCTTAGTGCCAACAAGATGAGGTCTGCTCTTACGATGCTTGGAGTAATCATAGGGGTGGCATCAGTGATCGCTCTCGTATCAGTAGGTGAAGGCGCTCGGCGAGAAGTTGTTGCGAATTTTGAGAGCATAGGCACCAACATCCTAAAACTATATGTACAAAGGTGGGATGCTCGGCTTACTGTCGAGGACTTAGCAGGGCTTAAGGAGAGAGTCCCCGGAATAGACATGGTGATGCCATCTGTCGGCTGGTGGCCGCAGGTAACATACGAGGGCAAGGAACGATGGGGAGAAATCATGGGTGTTACCGAGGTCTTTCCGGAGATAAGGAGCCATGAGCTGTACTCGGGGCGGTTTTTCACCGCCGTTGAAGACGAAATCGCACGACCTGTCGTCGTCATTGGATGGCAGATCATGCAGGAATTTTTCGCGGGCAGAGATCCGGTAGGCAAGTATCTTTACTTTGATAGAGAACCTTTTGAAATAATAGGCGTGCTAGAGGAAAAGGGAGAAAACCTTGGTGAAGGTGTGGACCGAATGATGTTTGTGCCGATTACCGTTGCGGAGAAAAGGCGCGGCACCAACAAACTGGATACCGTATACATTAAGGCTCAGGATCAGGAATCTGTGCCTGCGGTAGAACTTACTCTTAAGCGGATTTTTGAGGCTAAATACGGTGAGGAGTCTGTTTACATCTGGAGCCAACAGTCCATGCTCGAGGAACTCCAAAAGTCCACAAGGACCATGACTTTGATGTTAGGCGCCATCGCAGGAGTTTCGCTTCTCGTAGGCGGAATCGGAGTTATGAACATCATGCTGGTGGCAGTCACCGAAAGGACCAGAGAAATTGGTCTGCGCAAGGCATTGGGGGCAAAGCGTTCACACATACTTCTGCAGTTTTTGGTCGAATCTGCTCTTCTATGTTCTCTGGGAGGCTTGATAGGTGTTTTCCTAGGTATAGGCGGATCTCAGCTTGTGGCTAAGCTGGGTCCCAAGACTGCGGTATCGCCCGCCTCCATAGTTATAGCATTTTCGTTTTCGGTGCTGGTAGGATTCATATTTGGGGTTTATCCTGCGATGCGAGCGGGGAGCCTAGAACCTGTGGAGGCCCTAAGAAGCGAGTAAGCCTTTTGAGTAGAAGCATGGAATGATATAAACCAGGCGGTCGGGAAACGGTAATAATAGGAAGGAATTCCAGGCGGCACCATAGAATCTGTAAGTATGGTGCCGCCTTTTGATCGTTTAAGCTACTCGCTCGAGGGAGACCGGGAGGATAGTTTTGAAAGAAGTTTCAAACCTCCTCCGGGCGTAATAGGGCTCATAGAAAGCCATGCGAGGCCGCTTCTCTGGCCAAGCATAGGGTTTTTGTTAGGGGCTACGTTTCTCATGGCGCTATCCGGCATCGCTGCGTTCTTACTTACGGGATTTTGTGCATTCCTTGTGCATCGTGCCAAAAGATCAGAAAAAGGTCTTTGCGTGCCGGAGAAGTCCATTGTGCTTGTCTTTCTTCTATTGCTTGGCTACGCTCTAGGTTCGCTCAGAGGATGTCTATGGGATAGAGAAATGGCGATCGCTCAAACCCTGGTAGGTACGCATGACGCGATAGCCGTGGAGGTAATAAGCGTTCCTCAAGTAGGGCCGGGTAGAGTCGAGTTTTTTGCGAAGATTCAGCATGTATCCGGCGCCGGACTTTCCGACGAGAAGACAGGTCTAAAGGCTAAGGTGTGTTTGTACGGCGATCCTCAAGATTCTCTCTTGGGAACCCCCGAATACGGTCAGGAGATCATGGTTCGGGGCAAAGTATCTATGCCTCAAGGCGCAGGCAATCCCGGAGAATTTGACTACAGACGGTATTTGATGGGAAAAGGCGCGTTTTTAGAGATTAAAGGTGCTCTCTATGAGGATTACAGGGTCTCCCGAGATTTCCCGCTGATCCGGAAGCGCTTTAGCGTTTTTGGGTGGCTATGTACCCACATAGACGAAAGGATCGAACGTTTCTTTGGCGGCGAAGAAAAAGGGATCGTGAAGGCCCTCTTTCTTTCCGACAAACACGATCTCTCCCGTTCGGATTCGGCCAATCTTCGGTTTTCGGGCCTCTCAAGGTTCATTTCGATCGCGGGCTTTCATGTGACTTGGGCGGCTTTGGCAATAGAATTGCTTGTCAAAAAACTAACCAAGAATGCAAATGTTGCACGGGTATCGGCCATTGTGGCAGCGTACCTCTGGGCGGGTCTTTCAGGGTTCACGGTTGGACCGCTACGGGCGTTCATATGCATACTATTGAAGCATGGTGCGTTTTGGACGAGGCGAAAGTATGACACGCTAAATGCATTTGGCATCTGTAGCCTGGTAATTGGGTTTTGTGTTCCGTATCCCCTTCTTGACGTGTCAGTTCAAATGAGTTTCGGAGGAATGTTGGCACGCTGGCTCGTCCAAGAGTATGCCCGGGTCATTTCATCGCGCCTAAGACTTGGCGTGATAAGAGAGGGTTTGCTTCGGTCCGGACTCATGGGAACATTCCTTCTTCCCATCCTTTCGTCTAGTTTTGGAGATGTATCTCTTATCGGCTTTTTCTTAGGAGGTGTATGGAGCATATTTACTGTATCAGCCATGGTATCTGTCTTGCCTGTTTTGTTCGGCCCTTTGTTCTTAAGTAGGATCCTCGGTTGGCTTCCGCACCTTGTCGTTCGGGGTATGCTTTGGACGAGCCAGATAGTTGCCGGGTTGCCTTTTTCCGCGTTTTCTTTTCCTGCGCTTGGTCTCTTGCAGATATTATCGTATTACGGTGTTCTTTTATTAGTCTTAGATGAACTATGTGAAGGAGGCACAAGAGGCTCAGAAGAAAGCGCTCACCGTCCCGGGTCGGTCGGCAGTCGGTTTTTGGGCGATGATTTCTATGGTACCGGAAGGGCTTCAAAACTTTTTAGGAGAACCCTTCTTCTGCTCCTTGCCGCACTTTTTTTCGTTTGTACTTTCACCCAGGTTTACCGGCTTAAGCCCGAGGTTGTGTTTCTCAGCGTGGGACAGGGAGATGCTGCAATCATTCGGTGGAGAAATGTCGTGATCGTAGTAGATACTGGCACCGAGTCTTCTGCGGAGAGAGTTTTGGTGCCATACCTAAAAAGGCAGGGGATCAAAGAGGTCGACTTGTGCATACTATCCCATCTGGACTCGGATCATGCCGGAGGGATCGGGCTTTTGTGCGGGACATTTGATGTAAGGCGCGTGATAAGTTGCCCCGGAAGCAAAAGGAAGGTGCTGGACTTGGCGGCAAACCGCAAGAGCCCCGAAGTTTTTGAGTCAGAAGCGGGAGATTTCTACCAAATTGGGGATGTCACCATAACTGTCTTTTATCCGCGGCAATCAGACTGTATGGGTACGTTTTCCAACGAGGATTCTTTGGTCTTTGCTGTGGAATTCCAAGGGTTCCCGGTTCGGATTGAGTTTTGGGGAGATGCTCCCGGCAGGGCAGTTCTAAACGCGCTAGAACATATGAGGCAAGCGTCCTATGAGGCGCAAAAGGGCATAGCACATTTAAATGAACTGAGTTCACACGCTCCCGGCTTCGCTTCTTCCCAGATTCTAGTCATCAAAGTGCCTCATCACGGTAGTCCCGAATCCCTTGTAGATGGCTTTTATGATAGGAAATGTGCCAACGCCCAAAAAGGAGTAGCGGTCATATCCGTAGGTCCCAACTCATACGGCCATCCATCGCCGGATGTCATAGAAGCTGCCGAGAAAAGTGGTTTTTGCGTAATGCGTACCGACTGCCACGGCGCCATAACCGTCCGGGTGAGTAAAGGGTCGGTTTCTGTCCGTCATTACCGAACAAAAGACACAAATCGCATGGGAACCAATCTCTCGTTTTTGCGTCGGTCTTGGTAGGATAGAGTTGGAAAGGGCCCTTCTTGTTCTGATACAATGATACTCGTAAGAGCACGTAGTGGCCTGGGTTCGAAAGGTGCGGCTTGCGAGTGTAAGACTCGGGAAGGCGCAACGATTAGATATTGGAGTGGTAGTCAATGAGGAACTCAAAGACACGATTCAAGGTTTTAGTCGCAGCAACTTTTATGATAGCTTTGTCATTGGTGCTTACGTCGTGTTCAAAAGAAAACATTATTGCATACAATGTGTGGGCCTTCGGTATCCCTTTGGGGGGGTTATCAAAAGAAGAAGCGCTCACTGCCGTGAAAGAAAGGCTTGAGGAGATTGGTAAAAGCCCATTAGTTTTTCAAGCAGGCGAAGTGTCTTACGAAGTGCCTCTTTATGAATTAAGAGTATCGTCTGATACAAGCGGTTTGGCAGATAAGATCTCAGAACCTATAGATTCACGGTGGACTCTCATGCCTGATTTCATGTACAGGAAAGGTGACAAAGTACTGCTGGCAGCTCTGCCGCCTCTTGAGTCAGACGATCTAGAAGAAACTGTGATGAAGATAGCGGAAAACCTTTGCAGAGACGCGTCTCCGGAGCGGTATGGGTTTTCCGATCACGATTTGGTCATCCTTCCCGCAGAAAACGGTCAGGTGGTCACCTACGAGGACGTCATGCATGCGTTAGAGGTTCTGCAAGGGAATGTGGTGGAAGTCCCGTTCAAAGAGATCGAAGCACCCCAAAGCTCAGAACTAGAGCCGCTAAGTCTGATAGCATCTCATGAGACCGAATATGATCTGAGTGAGACCGAAAGAAATGTAAACCTGGCTCTGGCGGCAAAAGCAGTGCACGGTCAGGTACTTATGCCCGGTGAAACGTATAGTTTCAACGAGGCTGCAGGAGAAAGATCAGAAGCCAGAGGCTACAGATATGCCGATGTAGTGGTAGGAAATAGCCTTGTACCTGATATAGGTGGAGGAATTTGTCAGGTGACAACGACTTTGTTTAACGCTGCCGCAAAGAGCGGGCTGAGCTTCCCCGAAGTTCACGCTCACGGGATTCCTGTAGAGTATGCTGAGCCGGGAACAGATGCGGCGGTTGCATGGGATTACCTTGACCTGGAAGTAAAGAACAACACAGATGGCCCCATAGTATTTGGGGCTTGGGTCGAAGATGGGAAAGTCACTGTAGAAGTATTTGGGAAACCGCAGGATTATACTTACGAACTAGAGCCGGTCACGCTCGAAACATATCCTGCGGAAGGCATGGAGCCCGGGCTTTTGGTAGAAACATACTTACTGAAAAAGCAAGACGGGGAAGTTTTGGAGCGCCGCTTCATTTACAAGTCGCGTTATGAACCCACCTATCCGAAGTGATTGATGCCTGGCCTGTAAGAACCGGAAGGAGCATGGCGGCGATCTTGACGCAAACGAAGAACACGTGATTAAGCAGAATTGGGAAGTAGGAGTGGATAAGAACGTTAGCGGTTGAGGCGGAAAGAGAAATAAAGTCAGGTCGCATATCCGGTTTGTATCTTGTGTACGGTGAAGAGGCATACTGGCACGAAAGGATCATTAGCCTTTTGGCTGGGCTCTTTCCCGAAAGCACCGAATACCTCTCCGGAGACGAAACCATTTGGGATGAACTACGTGAGTATTTGAGCCAACCTTCTTTTTTTGGCCCTAGACTTTGGGTGGTACGAGGAGCCAAGGAACTCATCGCGCAAATGCCCGATGATTGGATTCATGCCGTCGCGCCGGGAAATAGCTTGCTCCTTTCATCGGTCACCAAAGAAAACCCCGCCTCCAAACAGTTCAATCAAGTATTCAAAAAAGCAGGTGGAGAGGTGATTCAAGCATCTCAACCCTCGTTTGCAGAGGCGGCTTCCTGGGTGCGCAATCGACTCAAAGAAGACGGTTTCAGCATTACCAAGGACGCTCTGGATAATCTCATCTTGATCGTAGGTCGAAGCATAGAGCGGTTAGAAAAGGAAGTGGAGAAACTAGAATTGTACGTTTCAGGAACAGCCAAGGCGATTGACGAAGGAAGAGGCGATGTGGGAAAGGATAAAGGTAAGTCACAGATCCTTCCCATCAGTGTCTCGCATGTTGTGGAATGCGTCTCACCGGACCCCGAAATGAGCACCTTTGCCTTAGTGGATGCGGTAGCTACCAGAAACGCAAAACAGGCTTTTTCTGAAATACAAGAATTATTCGCCAGAGGCGTAAACGCCATTTTTATAATCGCCGTCTTAGGATCTCATTTCGGGCTCATGTACAGAGCCAAAGAAGCAGGGTTAAGGGGCTGTTCCCCAGACGCTGTTGGGCGGGAACTTGGCGTTCATCCTTATGCGGGGAAAAAGGCTCTTGCTCAATCCGCAAATTGGACATTTCCTGATCTTGAAAGGGCAATATTTCTCCTCTGCGACGTTGATGAGGCGATAAAGCTAGGCAAGACTGACCCTGCTTCTGCTATGGACTATCTTTTGGCTGAACTGATGAAGAGGCAAAAGTGAAAGGCGAGGAAAAAATCAGGGCCTTGAGTTTTGTTCTTTCACAAGGCCCGTACTCAGGTTCTAAAGTTTTGCAGCCAATCTAGATTTATATCTAGCGCCTGTGTTTGGCTTAAGGACTCCCTTTGAAACAGCTCTGTCTATTTCCGACTGAACCCTTTTGAAAGCTTCGAGTTTTTCCTCTTCGTTTCCTGAAACGGCAGTTTCGTTAAACTTACGTATATAGGTTCGGACCTTCGACTTTACAGCCTTGTTGCGCAGTCTGCGTTTTTCCGAACGCTCTATATCCTTAATGCTAGACTTTATATTAGCCAATAACATCACCTCCACTAGAAACTTCTCATAACATCATAGCATCTTATCATCAATATTACCCGAGAACAAGATACGCGGCAAGCATTGTGCCTAGCACAAATTGTAGCCACAAGGAGCCGCGTCCTTGGCTTCAACTTATAGGCCCTTTATCGTCTGGGCGTATCCATCTATGAGCTTTATGAACTCGGTCATGGCTTCTAACGGGCTAGTTGCGCTATTGGCTTGCACCTTAGCAGCTTCTTTGACCGCAGCCTGCATCTTAGTCGCAATCGTCAAAGCCACATCGTATTCGGTTTTTATGCTTGAGTCAGGCGTAAGTTTTTCAAGGGACTCCTTAGCCTGTTCGACATCTTTATGAACGGTATCTAGATTGACCTCCGTTTTGCTCCCCAAATAGTAGGCGCTCCAGAAGTCCAAAAGGGATGACATGGAATTTTCCAGCGTATCAAAGGCTTGTTCCATAGATTCCACAGTGGTCTTGTCACCGGTTACATCAAAACTACTTTCTTTCGTCTCGAAGATAGTCAGATAAGGTTTTCCGTCGGCACCGAGTATCCCTGTAAGTTTTGGAGCAGCTTCTTCTGCAAACTTGGACAAGGACTCCTTGGAGCCTGTAGCGCAACAAAGAACACGATATAGAGGATCGGGACTCATCACTGCTGCGGAAACACCCTCTCGGATCGCCATGTCTGCGGCACGTTGAGCAATGTCTTTGGTTGAATAAGCGCCAAGTTGAGCAATGTGCACAGATAAAGGCTCCAACGTGACCTTTACAGTGATAGTTGAACCGCCGGGAGTAGGCTCCTCCGCAGGTGGGTTCACCGGTTCTTGGGTACCATTACCGCTTTCCCCATTAGGCTCTTTGGATATGCCCTTTTGAAGCAATGGGGACAGCAGATACTTTCCTGTAGCGAACCCCAAACCTACCATTAGCAGAGCTAGCACCAAAATTGAAACAACACCGGAAGCAACCTTCTGTTTTTTCTTGCGAGTCTTTCTCAATGGTATTTACACCTCGCTAGGGTACAAGATACCCAACACAATGAAACTAAACCAAAGGCACTAGAAGAATCCACGCAAGAAGCACGTAAGTTCTAAAAACGCCGTTTTACTATTCTGTTCTATGATGAGTACTACGGAAAGACACTATTCTCCTCCATACGCTGGAATATTAAACTTCTGGCGCAAGAAAGTCCTTGCAGGGCCGACTAGATACAAAGACCCACAGCACATAACTACGTCGTTAGACGAAGCTCTCCCTAGTGAAAGTTCCAAGGCTCCTTCTAAGTCTTCTTTAACCCACACTTTCTCCTTGTACTTCCTGGTTTCATCTGCCAAAACATTAGGATCCAATGCTCTTGGGGTCCGAGGCTTGGTTACTATGATCTCGTCGCATAGAGGCACTATCAAAGAAGTCGCTTCTTGGTAACTCTTGTCGCCTAAGATCCCGTAGACACATATGATCTTTCGTCCTTTAAGTTCCTTGAGGAACTCAGAAAGCACTTGTGCGCCTTGAGGATTATGGGCGCCGTCGAGGATGACGAGAGGTTCCCTGTTCATTATCTCGAGACGCCCGGGCCATATCGTCCTTGCAATACCCGTCCTTATACCTTGTTCATCGAGAGCAATCTGGAGCAGGTCGAATGTCCTCATTTGTTCTGTTTCTTGAGCTTCTGGTTGTACACCCTCCAAAACAGATAGGCGCAGTGGTTTCACTCTCGCATGCATCAGAGCAGCTATCGCTAGAGCCGCGTTGAGTTCTTGGTGTTTTCCTAAAAGGGGCACATGTATGTTCCTAAACGAGTAGCCTGGGCCTTTTACATCTATATTTGCCCCCATGGGGAACGGCATATCCTCGGGCGACGGCGTCTCATTCGGGATTTCTTTCCAGGTTACATCGGCAAAGGGAACGTTTCCCACGATTGTAAGCGGACAGCCTAGGTCTTCTGCGCGCTTTTTGATGACACTGAGCGGTTCGTCTTCAGAGACACCCGTGACTACAGGGACTCCCGGTTTTAGTATCCCTGCTTTTTCAAAAGCTATTTGCGCCAAAGTGTTCCCAAGTTGTTCCATGTGATCATAACCTATCGTGGTTATGACTGAAACTACTGGTGTAACCACATTGGTGGCATCAAATCGCCCTCCAAGCCCTACTTCTAAAGACACGTAGTCACAGTTTTCTTCTGCAAAGTACATAAGTCCCAAAGCGGTATTGATCTCAAATTCAGTAGGGTGGTCGAATCCTTCCTTCACCAGATCTTCGATAGCAGGCTTAATCCTGTCTACCAAGTCTGAGACCTTGGCCTTTGGGATCTTTTTCCCATTTACCATGATCCTTTCGCGAAAGTCCTCGAGGTATGGGGAGATGTACATCCCAGTGCGGTAACCTGACTGCTGAAGTACAGAGGCTACCATCGCTGTCACAGATCCTTTTCCGTTTGTCCCCGCTACATGGACAAACCTCATGTCTGCTTGAGGGTTACCCAGAACCTCAAGGAGCCTTGCGATCCTCTCAAGGCCTAATTTGGATCCGAACCGCATCGTAGAATGAATCCAGTCAAGGGCATCTTGGTATCTTGCCTCAATCTTGGTTTCGGTATCTTCTGACATGCAATCTCCCCATTTCTCTATCGTTTTGTTTCAAAAAACCAAATAGCCCATGAGCCTACCTTATTTCTTCGAGCATCGCGATTCTCTTACGTATGATCTCTAGTTTTTCAGAGGCTTCTTCTTGTCTCTTTTTTTGCTTTTCGATGATGCCTTGGGGGGCCTTCGAAAGAAACTCTTTGTCGGAAAGCCTTGTCTCGGTCCTATCGAGGTCTTTCTCGAGTTCCCTCGCGACTTTCTCGAGTCTCGTGATTTCTTCTTCTATGTCTATGACTCCTGCAAGGGGTAAGAATACTTCTGCGCCCTTTACGACTGTTGTGAGAGCCTTTTCCAGTCTTTTTGCTCCTGATTCTTTGCTCACTATTTCCAAGGGCTCTGCCCAAGCAAGCCGCTTTACATATGGGCTCAAGGCCTCCCACAGAGAAGCGTCATCTGCAAAAATGACGACTTTTTCCTTCTTGCCAGTAGGGATGTCGACCTCTGCCCGCATATTGCGGATCCCTCTTATTGCCTCGACGAGAGTGCCGATCGCCTCTTGGGCCAAGTCATCTCGTGTGAACTTCCCGCAGGAAGGGTATTTTGCGATCATTATGCTTTCGACGCTACCGTGAGAGCCGTTTTTGCCCTTGGGCAGGTATGACCAGAGTTCCTCCGTTATAAAGGGGGCAAAGGGATGCAGGAGTGCCAAGGATTCTTTAAGCACGTAGTAGAGCACGAACTTGGTTTCGTCCTGAGCCTCTGGATTGGCCAATTCTTCTTTGGAAAATTCGATGTACCAATCGCAGAATTCGCTCCACACGAAGTTGATGATGAGATCCAAAGCTTCTCCGGGTTCATATCGCTCTAGGGCATCTTTTACCCCAAATATGGTCTCTTCGAGCCTAGTCAGTATCCACCGTGATGTGAGCCCTATGACTCTCCCGTCTAGGCTGGCACTTGCACCGGGTGACGCTTCGAGCCACTTTTGCGGGGGTTCCCAGTCACAGAGGTTAGTCAGGCAATATCTTGCTGCGTTCCATACTTTGTTGCAAAAATTTCTGGCGCCTTCTACCTTCTCGTCGTAAAAGCGCATGTCGCTTCCCATGGCGACTCCGCTTACTAGGGAAATTCGAAGCGCATCGGTGCCATATTTCGACACTACGTCTAAAGGGTCTATGCCGTTATCGAGGCTCTTAGACATCTTTCTTCCTAAGGCGTCGCGCACAAGACCGTGGATGAGAACATGGTGAAATGGCGGTTCGCCCATGAATTCCATTGAACTAAAAATCATCCTTGCAACCCAGAAAAAGATTATGTCGTATCCGGTTATGAGTATATCGGTAGGGAAGAAGTACTCAAGATCCGGAGTATTTTCTGGCCAGCCCAAGGTAGAAAACGGCCATAAGGCAGAAGAGAACCAAGTGTCAAGCACATCCTCGTCTTGATGAACTTTTCCACCGCACTTAGGGCACGATTCGGGTTCGGTTTTTGCGACTATCATCTCGCTGCAGTCTTCGCAGTACCATACGGGAATTCTGTGACCCCACCATAGCTGCCTGGATATGCACCAGTCTTTTATGTTGGTCATCCAGTGCTCATATATCTTGCTGAACCTGTCGGGCACGAATTGAACTTGGCCGTCTTGGACCACCTTGAGCGCCGGTTCCGCAAGAGGCTTCATCTTTACGAACCATTGCTCGGATATAAGGGGTTCGACAGGCGAATGGCATCTTTGACAATGTCCTACGGCGTGCGTGATGTTCTCGGTTCTAATCAGATACCCTTGAGATTCGAGGTCCTCAAGTATCCTCTTTCTGCACTCAAATCTGTCGAGACCTTTGTATATACCGGCATCCTCTGTCATTTTGCCGTCTGTGCCAATCACAGACACGAATGTGAGGTTATGTCTTAGTCCCATCTCAAAGTCATTTGGGTCATGCGACGGAGTTACTTTTACTGCTCCTGTACCGAATTTCGGATCTACGTGATCATCAGCGATTATGGGGAGCAGTCGGCCCACAAGCGGTAAAAGTGCGTATTTGCCTATGAGAGCGGAGTATCTAGGATCATCCGGATGTACTGCTACTGCAGTATCGCCCAGCATAGTTTCCGGCCGGGTAGTTGCGACTTCTATGAATTCTGCGTATTCTTGCGCAGGTTTCAAGGCATGACTGTTTACAGATGCTTCGCTAGATTTGCAGCATGCATCGGCTGGATCTACGACGGGATACCTTACATAGTAGAGGTGACCCTGGGTGTCTTCGTGTTCTACTTCGATGTCTGATATCACTGTTTGGCAGCCCGGGCAGAAATTCACCATGTACTTTCCTTTGTAGATTAGGCCTTTTTCATAAAGGCGTACGAAGGCCTCGTTCACTGCATTAGAATAGTCTTCGTCCATGGTAAAGCGTTCTTTTGACCAGTCGCAGGATGCTCCGAGCACCTTAAGCTGATCTGTGATCATGTGACCGTACTTTTCTTTCCAGTCCCAGGCGCGCTCTAAGAACTTGTCCCGCCCCAGTTCCCATCTGGAAGTGCCCTCTCTGGCCAGCATGTCCTCAATCTTTGCGTGGGTTGCAATCGATGCATGGTCGGTTCCGGGCAACCACAGGGTCTCATTTCCAAGCATACGGTTGTACCGCGTGTAGATGTCTTGCAGCACCGTATCAAGAGCATGCCCCATGTGTAACGCTCCCGTTACGTTAGGCGGAGGCATTACTATGGAAAACTTCTCTTTGTCGGGGTTAACGGTAGCTTTGAACAAGTCATTCTCGAGCCAGAAGGAATACCATTTCTGCTCAAAACTCTTGGGTTCATATGCCTTTGGCATCTCATTTGCTTTATTCAAATATTCTCACCTCTTCAGTTTTCGAGCGCACCTGCTTGCAGACGCTCCTAGTCATGTATCTGCCATATGCCGAAAAAAGATATGGCCCCTCCGACACAAGGACGAAGGGGCCTAATTCGCGGTACCACCTTGTTTCTTGTACGCCAAAAACCTTACGCTTTAGGTAGGCGACAAGCTCTCTTGGCTCTAACGGGCCTAACCGTTCAACCATTTCTGGCTGACTTCTCGGGAGCGACTTTCAGCGGCGCCTTTCCGCAGGGCTCTCAGCCATTGGCCCTACTTTCTTTAGGAGATACGCCGCTTACTCCTCTCCGTCATTGAATTTAACGTTTGTAGCAATCATTATAACCGGTGGAAACGCCAAAAGGAAGTACAACGAAGGCAAAAGCGAAAAAATAATGGTGGCCCCAACGGGGATCGAACCCGTGTCGCCGCCTTGAAAGGGCGGTGTCTTAACCACTTGACCATGGGGCCACAAAATTTGGTGCGCCCGGGGTGTTTCGAACACCCGACCAATCGGTTATGAGCCGACCGCTCTGCCACTGAGCTACGGGCGCCAATATGGCTCCTCGAGCAGGACTCGAACCTGCAACCCTCCGGTTAACAGCCGGATGCTCTGCCATTGAGCTATCGAGGAGCGGCAATAAATACTATATCTATCGCCCATACCAGTGTCAAGTGTATTTTTGTGAAGCAAGGGGGACGGTTCTTTTTGCTTCACAATTCACCAACGAGTCCGTGAATCCAGTCGGACAAATGTTATCGAATCTGTATGCAGGCATAACTGTGGTGGCGCAAGGCTGTGAACCTTAACAGAACCAAAAGAGATCTGATGCCACAATGCGAAATTCGGTGTTTTACGAACCGGCTAAGGTGAAACGAAGGGGAGGAGATGGAGTCACTTTACATTGTACCGGCAAGCGCTGTCCACATGTACTTTAGCAATTTACCTTAGCAATTTTTACCAATCCCAAGACCCATCACGAGTGTCTACTCTATTCGGATGGTAACGGTGGACTACATAGAGCACATAGCTAAAGCGGTTGAGTTTATAGAGCAAAACTTGGCAGATGAGATAGATTTGGCTGCTTGTGCAAGAGCCTGCGGTTACTCGCAATATCATTTTCGCGTTTCACCGGAGAACGTTACTATCCAAGACTTCTCTCTGACTGTTTACAAATGTCTTGGAGACGATCCACCGATTTGTTGGAATAAATACAATGCCAAGCGGCTCTCTTCGTTTATCGGGCGGAAAAATCTGCGAAGACTTTGGCGTAAGCAGTCGGAATAGTCCTGAGAATGGGCTCGATTACTTTATTGGCATACGCACAGAAGATGCAGTAGGAGATGTTTCGGGGACGCAGGAGATTGCAATAGCCGGTGGGGCTATGCTTTGTTCCGAACACCCATCGCGACACATGCGAACTTTGTCAATACCATTCACCGTACTTGGGAGCACATAAATGCCTTCTGGTTGCCGGAAAGCGGCTATAGACGCAGGGACGGTTATGAGCTCCAAAGCTATACCGAGCAAAGTCGCGCATTTTCCGAGAAAATCTTTATTCCTATTGATGAGAAATGACTAAGCCGTGTGCTGTGAAAAACAGTCCGTGGGCCGAATCTGCTGAGGATATTGTGGCAACTAGCGGATTTGTGTTCCGTATGTGGGTGTCCGCCGATTTGTGCCCGCCGGCAACCAGCATATGGGAATTTCACCAGCAGAAGCCATGGGTAGAAAATGGGGGTTTAACCTGTGATTATGTGGGCCGTTATTGGGGGCAGGAAGACATTGAAGAGGAGAAGCGGCTTGAAGCTATTGCGAACATCAGGAAATCCGTAGACAATGGCATCCCCGCTGTTTCGTGGGACATGGGTGTGCCGGAGTAGGGGGTTGATCACCGGTTACGACGATGAGACCCAAGAATTTGCAACTTTGGCCATCAACCTGTCTTTCATTTGGAAGGCGGCGAGTACTGCGAAAACGCATGCGGACTGGAATCTTATCCGGCATTGGTCCGTCATCTTGAGAATGACTTCAACCTGGCTTTATCATGGAACATAGAGTATTTCCTCAGCAATTTCGGGGCCTTAGAATATTATGCCTGGAAGTATTTCGAAAGAACCCGAGAAATGAAATTGTTCGAACTCTACAGGGCTGTATATGATGCATGGCAGGAATCATTTCGAATCAAGACAACTAAGGACATTAGCCGCTTAGAAGTCCGGGACAGAATAGCATTGTTGTTGAAATCCGCTCAGGAGGATGAAATGAGAGCCGTAGAACTAATGAGCAAGGACTTGTAAAGAAGAAAAGCCGGTTGTGTATCGAATCCCCAGGCGTTTTTGATGATGCTTGGTATCCCCTTTCAATTGGGTCGCCGTTAAGGCCAATACCAACTTTAGACGGTCTGCATGCAATGCCGAGACTATTGGCAGGAATTCCGGTCTGAGTCGCTTTCAACAACTCGCGCCGGAAAACGGTACGTTTTGCCCAATAACTCCCAGCACTCCTGGCTTTGTGGCCTTCCATTTCCCACCGAATCTCCGCGCCCATCGTGCCGATTCCACCGGACGCCTCTTGCACATAAGTATACGTTTGGTATATAGTTTATGCAATTCGCTATGGGAATAACGCATAAATACATTCTGTTTATGCGGAAGATCATTTTTCCGGGAGGGGGGGCCTTGATTGCTCATTGTTGAACGTAGTTTCACGCTAGTGTTCATGGTGTTTATGGCCATTTCTGTTCTCTATGGGGTAAGAAGAGCTAGCAATGGCAAAGACACAATCCAGATAAGACGTATCGCAGGTCTTGATGCCATGGAGGAGGCGGTCGGAAGAGCTACCGAAAGCGGTAGGCCTCTTCATTACAGTACCGGTTCGGGAGTTATTACCACGATTGGGGCACCTGAGTCTCTGGCCAGTTTGAATATTCTTTCATTCACGGCCGCACTGTGCGCGAAGTACGATTGTGGACTCATAGTAACCAACAGGAACCCGGTTCTTCATACAATCGCTGAATCTGTGGTAAGGGAAGCGTACTTTCAACAGGGAGTCCCAGAAGAATTCAAGCCTGAGAGCATCCGGTTTGTTTCGGAGCAGCAATTCCCTGCGGCGGCTCAAGCTATGGGAATTATGGAAAGAGAAAACGTGGCAGCTAACCTCATGTTCGGGAATTTCGCCGCGGAAGCGCTTCTTTTGGCGGAAGCCGGGGCACTAAGAGGCGCGATTCAAATTGCCAGCACTACTAACGTCATCCAGATCCCATTTTTTGTTGCTTGTTGTGATTACACTCTGCTGGGCGACGAGATGTTTGCGGCAGGCGCATGGTTCTCTAAGGATCCTAAGCAGTTGGGTGCCATTTATGGCCAGGATGTGATCAAGGTCGTCTGCCTCGCCCTTTTGATCCTCGGCGTTATATCAAGATCTATGGGTAGCGACTGGCTCTATCAGTTACTGTCAGTGTATGGCAGATAGGAGGGATAATATGCGCTATGAAATTCCGGTAGCGATAACTTTTGCAGTGGGATTACTAATGGTTCTGGGCGGTTTTGTCGAAGTTCCCTATCTCAATTCTGCCGTATCTGAAGCTCAGAATTGGAGCATAATAGTTTCCGCGTTCGCTCTAGGCGTAGGGGCTATAAACTTGGTCTTTGTGCATGGAAGGAACATACGTTCGGGACAAAACACAGTTTATAGCATGGTGCTTATTGCAGGGATTCTTGTCATGTTTCTTGTGGGAGTAGGTGTAGGCATAGATTCCTCTGCTTTTTCCTTCTTATATGATTCACTGATGGCGCCCATGGGAGCCGCTATGTTTGCAATGCTCGCTTTCTATGTGGCCTCTGCCGCATTCAGAGCTTTCGTGGCTCGGAACTTCGACGCCACAGTCCTTTTGGTGACAAGCGTGATTTGCATCCTGTATCAGACAGGTCTCGGTGAACTTATTCATCCCATGTTTGGGAAGGTGTTTTTCTGGATAAATGGAGTGCCAAATCTAGCCGGGCAGAGGGGCATCATGATTTGCAGTGCCATAGGGGCCATAAGTGTGAGTTTAAGGGTCTTGCTGGGGCTTGAAAGAACCTATTTGGGGGGCGACTAGAATGGCAAGTTGGGTGGACAAACTCCAACACATAGATAGCAGAATCATCTACGGGATACTAGCTTTTGCAATCCTCGTTCCTATAATCCAGCCTTTTGCCGTCCCCATTAAGGTGAGCGAGGATGTTCAAAAGGTGTACGACCGGGTGGATAATCTAAAACCAGGCGACGTGATAGTCATGTCTTTTGATATGAGTGCCGGTTCGGCCCCGGAGACTTTTCCTATTCCCGAGGCGATCCTGCGTCATTTGGCCCAAAAAGACGGGGTCAAAGTCGTTGCACTTAGTTTTTACAGCCCTGACGGCCCTGAGTGGGGAGAAAAGGCACTAGAGATTTTGAGAGATGCAGGGAAAGAGTATGGCGTCGATTACATCAATCTAGGTTATCGAGCCGGGGGAGAGACAGCGGTGGCTTATGCCGCCAAAGATATGCATGCCGCATTTCCCAAGGATTTCAATGGCGAGGATATTAAACGGTTTCCAATAATGGAACATATAAAGACAGCATCCGATATTCACACTTTCTTTACTTTCAGCAGCAGTGGCCCGGACATGTACATCCGGCAGCTAAAGGAAATGTACGGAACAGCGATTATTCCCGGCATATCCTTTACCATTACCCCGACAGTGTTGCCACTTTATGATTCCGGCGACTTGGCCGGGCTTCTGGGGGGACTGCGCGCGGCCGCTGAGTATGAGCTCCTTACCGGCCAAATAGCCACAGGCAGTGGGGCGATGGGGGCAGAGTTGTTAGGACACCTCACAATACTTGTGTTCCTCATCATAGGCAATGCATGTTACTTCCTGAGAAGGCGCGAGGCGCAGTGAATCAGGCTAGTTTCCGGTAACTTTGGTGTGGCAAGGGCTCGGTTAATTGATTGACGGATGCAAGAAACAAGATTTTAAGGAGGTGCATGGCTTTGTCAAACGACCTTGGTATATGGATAGCGGCCATAAGTATTCTCGCAATATATTCTTTTTTGATTAAAGAGAACCCGTTGTATCGAATTGCGGAGCATTTGTATGTGGGTCTGGCCGCCGGATATTCCTTAGCTGTTGGATATTCTAATGTGAGAACCATGGCCGTGGCGCCTATTCTTGAAGGAAAACTATGGCTGCTCGTCCCGTGCCTGTTAGGGGTCTTGATGTTCATGGGACTTGTACCAAAATACGCCTGGTTAAGACGATACCCCGTATCATTTCTGGTTGGCGTGGGAACGGGCATAGCGATGAAAGGTATAGTATCTTCGCGGATATTGGCTCAGATTCGTGCAACTATGGTACCCATAGATAGTTTCAACGACATCATTTTGATCGTAGGAGTCGGTACTACAATAACCTACTTCCTTTTGACGGTGGGCCATCGCTCGAAGATCTTGGGAAATATAGGTCGGATAGGAAGAACGTTCATGATGGTATCTTTCGGAGTAGTGTTTGCAACGAGCATTTTCGACAATTTCGCGCTTTTGATAGGTACATTCAAAACGATTTTGCAGTGTTTTGGATTTGCCGTCTGAGTTTCTCTCAGACCATCAAGGAAGGAACCTGTAACCGCTTCTGCATTTAACACCTATAGAGGAGGACAGTCACATGGGTAATGACATGAGTACGGCACATAGGGATGCCGCCTGTGACGTAGTATTTAGGAACGCACAAATCATAGACGGAACCGGAGCCCCTTCCTTTATTGCCGACATCGGCACAAAAGGAGACAAGATAGTTTTCGTAAATAGAAACGTGAACCAGGCAAAGAGATATGAAGATTTCAAAGAGATCGATTGCGAAGGCCAGGTTGTATGCCCGGGCTTTATCGACATCCATAATCACAGCGACTTGGCGATCTTTTCCAATCCTGATGCGATGAATTGCGTTACTCAGGGTGTTTCCACTGTAGTCGTCGGAAACTGCGGGACAAGCGCTGCACCGATGTCCGGGATTGACCTTCGTATGAGGTTAGATGACTTGGGAATACCCCCCAGATCAGTTAGTGGCGATGAGCTGTACTTATTTTCCAACTATTTGGCCGACCTAGAGCGTCTTCCAAAAGCGATAAACGTCGCTACTTTGGTTGGACACGGACAGATCAGAAATTGCGTTGTCGGTCTGGAGAAAAGAGCTGCATCGTCTGATGAAATCTCGCGTATGAAAGACCATGTTAAGGAAGCCATGGAAGCGGGGGCTTTCGGCCTGAGCACAGGGTTGATATATAGCCCTGGCATGTACGCTACAACCGGAGAAATCGCGGAACTTGCCAAGGTTGTATCTGACTACGATGGCCTCTACGCTAGCCATTTGAGGAGCGAATCCGATCGAATTCTTCACGCCTTGCTGGAGTGCATTGACATTGCTGAAAAGTCAGGATGTCGCGCTCAGGTTTCACACCTAAAAGCTTCGGGTCGGAGAAATTGGGGTATGGTGAGCACGGCCATCGAGACCATGGAATACGCCCGCCGCCTAGGAGTGGAAGTGACATATGATGCTTACCCTTTCGCGCCATCCGGAGCAAGCCTGTTTGTACTATTTCCGGACTGGACTCGGTCGGGCGGGAAGGCCGCTTTGCAGGAGAAGATACGCGATAGCGAAGTGAGAAAGGCGGTCGAAAAACAGCTGGCGAGGCCCTCGCCGGAATGGGAGAACATTTACCTAGACGCGGGTCCGGAAGGCTTACTTATTACGGCCTCCAGCAAATATCCCCAATACGTCGGAAAGACGCTTGCAGATGTTGCGGCTCTACGCAACGAGAACCCAATCGACACGCTGTTTAGTCTTGCTGAGGATGATATTGACATTGCGATGATCGCAGAAGGCATGAGCGAGGAAGACAATAGAATTGCCGTAACTCATAGGCTCGGCATGATAAGCAGCGACAGTACTGTGGTCAAGTTGGGTGACGAAATGCCACACCCAAGAACATATTGTGCGTTTAGCGGGGTTTTATCTGAGTTTGTTAGAGATGAGTCATTGCTTTCCTTGGAAGAGGCTGTGTACAAAATGAGCGGCTTTCCTGCTTGGAAGTTGGGTCTCTATGATAGGGGCGTTATTAAGCCCGAAGCCAAGGCGGATATAGTGGTCTTGGACATCTGGAAAATGCGCTGTGAGTCGCGGTTTGGTGATCCGCATCATTACACCGAGGGTATCACTCACTTTATGGTCAACGGCAAACTTGTTATNNACGCTCTGACTTATGCACTTGTGCAAGAGGCAGAGCGAATCTACCCTTTCATTTGGCAGACGCCAGAGGTGAGGTCGGATTATCTGAGCGAATTAACCGGTGGAGAGGTAACTCTGAAGCTAGAAAGTCTACAAAGGCTGAAAGCTTTCAAAATCCGGGGAATGCTTAATAGGATCCTTACAATGGATCCTATCGCGCTAAAAGAGGGTATAACCGTCGCTTCATCCGGAAATTTTGCAATAGCTGCCAGTTATTGCGGACATGCTTTTGACATTCCGGTTACTGTCTTTGTTCCTTATACTACGCCCGAAACCAAACTTCGCAAAATACATAATTTTGGCGCTACTGTGCGGCTAAGCGGTAAGGACTATGACGAGTGCCTGAGAGATCTAAAGAGCATGATGTTGTCCCAAGACATCGGAGGTATATTCATCGACCAGAGCGATCCATACGTAGTGGCCGGATACGGTACCTTGGGAAGCGAGATGGCAAACCACATCCGGGGACTACAGGAGGTTGTTCTCCCGGTTGGTGGAGGAAATCTCATGGCAGGCGTTGGGGTAGCATTAAAGAGTTTGGACCCTTCAATAAAGGTTCTCGGAGTGCAGACAGAATCGTGTCCTGCGATGGTCGTTTCTTTAAGGGAAGGTCGACCCTATACCGAATACGCTTCCGGCGAATCCTCATGTGAGGCTTTGATTGGAGGAGTGGATTCGCTGGCCTTTGACTATATCAAACAAATGGAATGCCAAGTATTCGCCGTTAGTGAGCGATCTATTCTGCGCGCTGTCCGATACCTTTTGATGGTTGAAAAAGTTTTGGCAGAGCCGTCTGCCGCCGTAGGAGTTGCCTACGTGTTGGACAATCCTACGCTCTTTTACGGGAAAAACGTAGCTGTGGTCATTTCGGGCGGTAACATAGATCTTGAGCTGCTGAGAGGCTTGGCTTCCGAACCAAGTGATGAATTCATGTAACGTAGGGAATCACGATGTCTCGGGTTTGAGCATACAGTTTGTTTGGATATTTCCATGTGGGGGAACATAGAGATGGCAGTTAACGCGGCACTTACCAAAGAAATTGACCGAATAATGGACGAGTTTGTATCTCATGACGGACCGGGCGTCGTAGTCCTGGTCGGTCGCGATGATAGAGTCTTGGTGAGGAAAGGTTACGGCTTAGCTAACGTTGATGCGGGTGAACCTCTGGTGCCGGATAGCAGGCTCATCATTGGTTCGGTGACTAAGCAATTTGTAGGCATGTGCATCATGTTGCTCAAAGATAAGGCACTGCTCAAATATGATGAACCTATAGGGAGGTTTTTCCCAGGGTTTCCTGCATGGGCGGGCAAGGTAACTATAAAGAACCTCCTCCAGCATACTTCGGGTATCCCCGAATACCTTACATCTGAGTTTTGGAAAGAAGCAAATAATCGACTTTCAGATCTCAACCAGGAAGATATCATAAGTAGGATATCTTCATTTGACCGGCTTGAGTTTGAACCGGGTAGCAATTGGCACTACAGCAACTCGAATTACATTCTGCTCGGATCAATAATCGAACAGGTATCGGAGCAGTCCTTTGCAGATTTCATGGAAGAAAACATCTTTGAGCCTCTAGGCATGAAAGACTCCATCGTAGGCGAAACCGCAAAGGTATATGAGCGCATGGCAAATGGGTACGAATATAGAGGCAGGGGTGATTTCGTCAAGGCTCCGTATAATCAAGCCGTCCTTGGTTGGGCCGATGGGAACATTATCTCAACGGTCGATGACTTGTTTACTTGGGCTCAGGCGCTATACTGCGACAAACTTCTCAGTTTGGAGGCGCTTTCTCAGGCGTTTGTTCCCTGGAGTGCAATTCGTGCTGACTACACGAGATACGGTTTCGGACAAATAATCGGCGAGCGACGGGGCGTCCGCGAGATTCACCATAGCGGTTCTACGTTAGGGTATAACGCTCTACTAACTCGTTTCACAGATGAAAAACTTGCCATTGTGATGCTATCCAATGCGGCAGGAATAGGTCTCGATAAAGTGTTAGGCAGGATCTGTCAAGTCATGCTAGGCGACAAGATGGAGGCGCTCGTCCCGGTTAGTCTAGGAGACTCCTATCTCTCTGAGATATGCGGCAACTTCATTGGCATGCCATGGGAGCGAAGCACGGTTCTTAGGGTATCCTATCATCCGGGGGAGACGGGCGCGGTCGCAGTGCTAGACGGAAATCAACATAAAGAATATCATCTCATCCCATTGGGGAGAGATCTTTTCCTTGCAGATAAAGAGACAGACCAATACATAGAATTCATTCGCGACTACAACGGCGCAGTAAGCGGATGCAGAATGAAATGTTTAGGAAGAATAACCCACTTCACCAAAGCAAGGGGGACGGTTCTTTTTGCTTCAGAACTCACGCAAAGTTCCTAGAAAAGTCGGAAGAACATAGGTGCTGACTTTGCGTGCCGGCATTGGTGTGGTAACGTAAGAACTAAGGGTTAATACGGTATTTGGAAATCGGAGAAATAGCGGAAGTGTTTAATCGTCCAGTGCAGAATATATAATACTGTGTAGATAAGTGTGAATATTAGCAAAATAAAAAAGATACAGGACTAGGGCCTATTTTGGGTGGGCCCAGGGGGTTGATGGTCTCCTAACTGAGGCCTGCCGTCTGTTAGATGAATCTCTTCAGCATGAGTCTCAGTTTCCCCCGCAAACATGACTTCGATAAACTAATGTTTGATCTGACATCACTATTCTGGCCCAAGACCATTTCAGGCATATGAATGAGGCGCTATAAGACGCGACGTAGAAGTCCAACTTTTCAAAAGTGAAGCAAGGGTGAAGCAAGGGGGACGGTTCTTTTTGCTTCGTGACGCGTAAAGAAACTCCTTAAATTCTAGGCGAACAAATGTTACCGACTCTCTGTGCCGGTATGAGGTTGGTAAGATACAAAAAGAATGTCATTACAGATTTGTGGAATATTGAGAAACACGGGAAAGGTTTCGCTGTTCAACATAGAATTTGTACTATAGCGTGACAAGAGAGTCTTAGCCCTAAAATGAGAAGTGCAGGGCAAAAATCGATTGAGGATGGGCAACGGCGGGGCTATGGTGATTTGGTTTGAACCTTTTTCGGTTGGGCAGTTTTCTCCAGTGTAAGTGACGCATACCCCCGCAATCATGGCCTTAAGAGAACTATGTTTGCCATGAAAGAAGCGCCCTGGGTGGAAACGATTTGATATTTGTGTAACGCAATGCCATTGGATGTGAAGTGGCAATTGGGGTTGTTGATAAAAGCGAGAGTACGGCTACAACAAATGTTCTGAAAGGAGGTATGTAAAACTTACGACTTGCGTGGGCAATGGGCTGAGTTGTTGTATGTGGGAAGCATACATGGCTACCGCGGTAAGTGGAAAGGTGAAATCAAATCGCATTTGGAGGGATCGATGTGAGTAAACAGGGCAAGAGGAGCAGCGCGAACCTTGTGGCGTGGGCAGTTGCCATATGCATGATTTTAGGCGTTTTAAGCCCTACGCTAATGTATGCCCAGGTTTCCGTGGGCACAGACATAGATGGTCACTGGGCCGAGGCGCAGATAGAGCGCTGGATCGAAAGAGGCATAGTTAAAGGATATGAGGATGGCACGTTCAAACCTGAAAACCCTATAAAGCGATGCGAATTTGCAGCCTTAATGAACAGGACTTTCGGGTTTGTGGAAAAGGCTGAAGTGAACTTCTCAGACATAGAAGGTACCGAGTGGTTCGTAGAAGATATAGCCAAAGCTGTGGCCGCAGGGTACATGAAAGGCGATGCTGAGGGGACCTTCAGGCCAAATGATCCAATAGCCAGACAAGAGGCGGCTTTGGTTCTTGCAAGGATATATGAACTAGAGGATCAAGGTAAAAAACACCTTTTCAAGGATTTAGACGAGATTGCAAGTTGGAGCTTTTGGGCAGTCATGGCAGTAGTAGATGCAGGGCTCATGGAAGGATATCCTGACGGAACGTTTGGGCCTAAGAACCCCATAAAAAGATCTGAGACAGTGACAGTGCTAGATAGGCTCGTGGCTGAAATTTTCACCGAAAAAGGCGTATACGGCAAGGAAGATTCTACGACAACTATAACTGGCAATGCTCACGTGTTGGCTGACGGAGTAGAAATTCGAAACGCCAAGATAACAGGGGATCTGCTCATAGCGCAGAGCGTGGGGTATGGCACAGTAATTCTTGATAATGTTACAGTGGATGGAAAGGTGAAAGTACAAGGCGGCGGCAAGGACAGCATTATCTTGAAAGACTCGAAGATAGGCAGTCTTGAGGTAGTTAAAAAAGACGTGAGAATCGTCATCACAGGCTGCGCCGAAATCGCAGAAGTCTACGTAAGAGTTCCTTCTACCATAGTGCAAGAAGAAGTGGAAGGTGGAGGAATAGCGGTCCTCATAATCGAGGAACTAACAGGTGAGGGCGTAGTAACCATTAGTGGCAATTTCGAAGAAATAAGGATAATAGGCGAAGGCGCTAGAGTAGCAATACTTGAAGGTCAGGTTGAAAATTTACACATTGAGGCTCCTGAAGCAGTAGTAGAACTGGGCTCTGATGCTACAATAGTCAATCTGGTTGTCGGCGAACTGGCTGAGGTGTCAGGAACAGGAAGTATAACTAATGCCACCATCAATGCGTCGGGCACTGTAATTGAACCGGAGCCTGAGAACATAACGATTCCGGAAGGCGTTACTGCAGTAATAGCCGGAGAAGAAGTTGTTGGTGGAGAGGAGCCACCTTCAGAGCCGGTAGCACCACCAGTTGGGCCGGTATTTGTGCCAATAAGTGCTATTAGTGTGGAAGGTGTGCCCGTAGTTGGACAGACACTTACAGCCAAAGTAACACCAGAAAACGCCACAGTAACATATCAGTGGCAAAGAGCCGATGCAGCAGATGGCACATTTGAAAATATAACGGGTGCAACAAACAGCGCATATACGTTAACTAATGAGGATGCAGATAAGTACGTTAGAGTTGTGGTTACTGGAACAGGTAGTTATATGGGAACAAAGACAAGCGCAGCTGTTGGACCTGTAACTGTAGTACCTATCGAATACGCATCTACAGAAGACGCAGACCTTGATATAGAAGTAGACTTTGGCACATCAGTAGAAAATGCGATAGGGGCATTAGCAAAAACCATCGGTGTGACCGGCAGTAAAGGTGAAGAAGGCACAGCTACCATCACCTGGAGCATTGCCGATTATGATGGCAACACAGCAGGTGACTACACAGCCACCGGTGTCTTGACCTTACCGGAAGGCTGGACCGGAGAGCCTGCTCATGTAACAGCGACCGTGACCGTGAAAGCGGATACCACTGCACCCACTTTAGTAAGTCTCACTGCCTATGTGGGTGAAGAAACAAGAGTGGCACAAGATAATACGCTTACCTGGACAGTAGGCGAGACGGTTACCAAGATTGAAGCAGTAGCCAGCGAGCCGGTGAGGTTAGTTGATGGAGCAAACGCGGTAGTGACCATGTCTGGGCCGGGGATTCCTGACGACACGGAGTATGGTACTATAGCAGTTGATGAAGAAAGTCCTAGCAAAGTTATCATCACACCTAACCCCGGCAACGAGACCGCCGGACTGGCAGGAGAGTTTACCTTTACTGTAGCCGCCGGTGTTTTAGAAGACGCTGCGGGCAACAAAATCCTCGGAGTGACAGTAGTCTTGAAGGTAGTTCCCCCTATAGACAAACCCGTTTACATTAAGGAAACAGGCGTTTGTTATGGAAGCATTCAAGCGGCAGTCAATGCGGCTGATGAAGGAAACACCATTGTAGTTGGTGCAGACACGTTTACTGAATCCCTTCCCATCAGCGAATCTCTCACCATACTTGGTGTAAATGCTGACAATGATGCAAGGACAGACGACTTCTTGGATGAGGGAACAGTTGTGACTGGTGGAATTAGGATTACTGGTGGAGATGTTACGCTTAAAGGTCTTACTATTAAGAACAAGGGTATTTTAGCCTCTGACATCACAGAATTAAAGTTGATCAATAACAAAATCTTGGACATCACGGAAGTACAAGAAGGTGCGGAAGATGGTTCTATTATCGGCCTGGACGTTGCATCAGCTAGTGGACCAATCACAGTAGATACGAACGTTTTTTCCTCCATTGGGAAAATCGACAGTACCGGAACCGCAATTAGGATTGTGGAGGCTGCAGACAGTATTACTATCACAGATAACATCATAGAAGATGTAACCAAGAACGGAATAAACATCTATAGGAGTTGCCTCACACAGCAAAGTGCGGTGTTAACCATCAATGGAAACGTAATCGAAAATTGGGATTCAGACAAGGATAATTTCGGTATAGGCGGTCGGGCGATTAGAATTGACTTTGCCGGAGCAGACGGATCAGCAACAGGTGTGATTACAGAAAACAAACTCATACCGCCTACTTATAATGACACAACTCCAGTTGATCCCGAGTATGTTAAACTCACCAATGTTGAAATAACAGTCGACTTGAGCCATAACTACTGGGGTAGCTCCACGCCGGATTTCAATGTTATATTGAGGGTTGATGGAGCAAAAAGCAGTGATTGTACCTATCTTCCGTTCTATATAGACCAAGAAATGGAGACCCTCATAGAACCGGAAACAATAGGATTTGGTGAACCTGCAGTTTTCTTGGAAGTGTATACTCGTCCAAGTGTACTGCATGATGGTGAGAACTATCACATGTGGTACAGAACATATGGATCAGGATATAAATTATTCCACAGAACAGCAGGCACCATTGAGTGTCTAAAGACTGTAGATCAAGAAGAGCTGAACTTCGGAGAGGATGAAGCGCCCGATAACTTCTCCGTTATTAAAGGAGAAGACGGCGAGTTCTACATGTTTAGCTCAAGTTCTGACGGAAAAGAAATCAATGTGTACTACTCGGTATACAGTAACGAGTGGACTAAGGATACTACTCCTGTCTTAGAAACGACAGGAGGCACGTGGTATAGCACTAAAATAGACAATCCTATGGTTGTCTACGATGGTACAGAATATAAGATGTACTATCAAGGAAAAGACGAAGATGGGGTATACAAAATCGGGTTAGCAACCAGTAATTCTTTGACAGGTAAATATGTGCCTCATCCACAACCCATTTTGGAGCCCAGAGACGGCAAATGGGATAAATACAAGCTTTTCCAGCCTTGGGTTGTAAAGGATGGTTATTTCTACTACATGTGGTATGCAGCCGGAAACGGACCTGAGGCTATAGGCTTTGCGTGGTCGTTAGATGGTATCAACTGGATACGAACAGACGAAGCTCTTTTCGAAGTGACGGAGTCCCAATATTACGGCAAGCCATCGGTTATTAAGGTGTACGATACTTGGTACATGTGGTTCTTAGACGAGGGCGGTGCAGACGGTGCACAAATTATGTCTGTAACCACCGAGAACCCGTATTGAATCTCTTTCGCTCGATCATATGCTGTAACACTTGAGAAACAAAAGGTCATATAGAAGACAGCCCCGCGAGAAAGCAAACCCTCGCTCTCTCGCGGGGCTTTTCTATTCTCTGGCAAACTCACAAAAAGCGATCCCTTTTCCATACGCGTTGCAGTAGCATGGCAGGAAAACGAACGTTCGACATGGAAACGTACCCACGTAGTCGCCAATGTGACGGGAACTAGAAGGACGGTGACAAGTATGGAAACGTTTGATTCAACCAAAAGAGGCCTATTCGAAATACTCAAAGACGTAGACACTGGGAAAATGCAGTTACCTGACTTTCAGAGGGGCTGGATCTGGGATGACAACCGTATCAAAGGTATCCTTGCCAGCGTTGCCAAGTCTTTTCCAATAGGCGCAATTATGCTCCTCGAAGCCGGAAATGAAAACATACGATTTAAGACAAAACCTGTAGAAGGAGTAAAACTGGGCAATAAGGTAGAGCCTGACTTACTTATTCTTGACGGTCAGCAACGCATTACTTCTCTCTACCAGACCATTGTGACAAACGAAGTTGTGACAACTAAAGATGATAAAAATCGAGTGATCAAGCGATGGTACTACATTGATATGCAGAAGGCTATGGATGACAATTACGACCTTGAAGAGGCGGTACTATCAATTGACGAGAAGAAGAAAATCACTGAGGATTTCGGCCGACGTATTGTGCTTGATCTATCCGAGAAAGAATTTGAATTTGAGAACCTTATGTATCCCGTATGCATGATTGACGAATACAGCACTTGGAGACGGGAGTTTAACGAATATTGGCAGTACGATCGAGAGAAATCCATGTTTTGGGATAAGTTTGAATACCGGATCATAAATAGCGTCAACAAATACATGGTGCCAGTAATCATCATGAAGAAAGAGAACCCCAAGGAGGCAGTTTGCCAGGTCTTTGAGAAGGTTAACACGGGTGGAGTACCTTTGACCGTATTTGAATTACTGACTGCAACCTTTGCAACGGATGACTTTGACTTAAAAACCGACTGGCGGAAGATAAGAGAGAGGTTTTCTCCCTATAAAGTAATCTCAGACGTCAGTGATACAGATGTAATACAAGCTGTTACCCTGCTCGCCACTTACAGCAATAGATTGGCTCGAGCAAACGATAGCACTTCAGGCGAAGACTTGCCGGCAATTGGCTGCAAGAGAAAAGATATGTTAAGTCTATCCCTCAAAGATTATCAAACATATAGAGATCCAATCGTGAATGGTTTTATCAAAGCTTCTAAAATACTTTCTGAAAATCACATCTATACTTCACGGGATCTGCCGTATAGCACCCAGTTGATACCCATGTCGGCGATTTTGGCCGTTTTGGGTGACAAGATTGATAATATAGGGCACAAGAGGAAGTTGATGCATTGGTTTTGGTGTGGCGTGTTTGGCGAGCTTTACGGTTCTGCAAATGAAACCCGTTATGCTCTTGATTTACCTCAGGTAGTCAACTGGATCGAAAATGATAGCGAGACTCCCAAGACTGTTTACGATGCCAATTTCTCTCCGTCCAGACTCCACACTCTAAGAACTAGGAACAGCGCGGCTTACAAAGGAATTTATGCTTTGCTTATGTCGGCCGGGGCTATGGATTGGCTTTCAGCTACGAAGATTGACATCAGTACTTACTTTGCCGAGGCAATTGACATCCATCACATATTCCCTGTAGCATGGTGTGAGAAGAAAGGCATTAGCAAAGGCGATTATAACTGCATAGTCAACAAAACTCCCCTATCGGGTCGCACTAACCGTATAGTAGGTGGTGATCCTCCCAGTAGGTATTTGGTAAGACTACAAAGACATGCCAGAGTAGGCGATGAGGAGTTTCAAAACATACTGAAATCTCATGCTCTCTCTCCGGAACTTTTATATGCCGACGATTTTGAGAGTTTCTTCAAGGATCGCAAAGAAAGACTGCTTGTCATGATTGAAAACGCTATGCAAAAACCCATTCCAAGAGAAGCAGTCGAACTTGAAGATGGAGTGTATCTGGAAGAAGATATAGAGGACGAACCATATCCCTATTCAATCCCAGCTCAAAACGCTTGTCACCACTAATCTATCAAAAGCATGAGGGACGGTTCTTTCTGTTTCAAAACCTGTAAAAAGGTCCCGAAATTCGTATACGAACAAATGTTACCGACTCTCTGTGCCGGTATCCTAGCAGTATAATCTCACTGAAACTTGATGTCATCTATAACACCCACTCATTCCAGATAAGATTCAGCTAGATTTCGAACATAACATGTAGACCATCCGCAGGTCAGCACAACTTCAAACAGTACGATAACTCAGCGAACCGAGGAGATTAAGTGACTACCGAGCGGTGAGGAGAAAGAGGGTGGAAGACTATCATATTCTCATTTGGGTGCGTACGTGAACAGACAGATGCTAGTAACTGGTAACTCTGGGCGTCGGAAGGTAGAGAGAAATGTCCATAGACAAAAAGAAGCAGATCTCCGATAAGGAGTTGGCGATTTTAGAAAGCGAAATGCAGAAGCACAGGAAAAGCGTTGGTTTGGCATATGTTCTACTCATTTTCCTCGGCAATGTAGGGATACACCAGTTCTACCTGGGAAAAACACGCCGGGGCTTGGCCTATCTTCTCCTAGGGGTCGTAGGGTGGATCTCGTTGCTCTGTAGTTTTCAGGCGAAGCAAGCGGGGGAGCAGGTGGCATAGGGCTCCTATGTTTTGCAGTAGTAGGCATATTCTTGCTCATTGATCTGTTTACATTGCCAGAGCAAGTCAGCGCCGCAAATGAAATGGCAGAAAGCAAGATCTTGAATGAACTATTGGTCATCGAAGACGATCAGAACGAGTCCTGAGGCGAATATCAAGGCAGATTGTTGCCGAGCCCGAGATTGGAAAGTGCAACATGCAAGCTGCTTACAGGGAGGCCTTGCGGCAAAGATGTCGGTTACACATTTTGGACAAGGACATAGGGTGTAGGCACACGAAAAGGAGGTAATCATCATGAAAAAGTTCCTTTCGGTTCTACTGGTGGTCTTGATCTCGATAAGTTTAGCAGCATGCGGAGGGTCTCCGGATACAGGTGACCAAGGGACTCCCACAGGCTCGAGCACCCAATCGGAACCTGCGGGTGCCAGCGCCTCAAAGACCGGCAAGAAAGTGTCAATAGAGGAAAAAGTCATATTCGACCAGAACGATTTCAAGGTTACTGCAACGTCGTTGGATCCGACCGGTTCCATATTTGGGCCTAGCGTAGACGTTCTTATAGAGAACAATTCTTCGAAAAGTGTGACGGTCCAAGCTCGGAATTCCGCTGTCAACGGTGTAATGATTGATACTATGTTTTCGTGCGACGTCGCTCCCGGGAAAAAGGCCAATGATGAAATAACATTTTCCTCTTCAGAACTAAAGCGTGCGGGTATTGAAACAATAAAAGAGATCCAGTTTCAATTACACATTTTTGATGCTGACTCATGGAACACCATTGTCGATTCCGATCCTATCGTCATAACGACAAATGCTGACCCCTCATTTGTCCAGGAGTATGATGACGATGGCGTTTTACTACTCGACAAGCAGGGGTTCAAGATTGTCGCTCAAGGACTTGATATGAGTGGCAGCATATTCGGAGCCGAACTCTTAGTCTATATAGAAAACAATAGCGACAATGACGTGACGATTCAGGTTAGAGACGCGTCGGTAAACGGCTTCATGGTCGAGACGATCTTTTCTTGCGACGTTTTAGCGGGGAAAAAAGCGTTCGATTCCATAACTTTCGCTAAAAGCGACCTAGAAAAGAACAACATCAAAGAAATCAGCGAGATAGAGCTCAGATTCCACATTTTCGACGCCGACTCATGGGATACGATTTTTGATTCTGAACCGGTCACAGTAACTTTTGAATGAGGGAATAGGGGAGAATAACGAGTCTTTTGCCTGGCATCTGCGGCAAAGGGATAAGCAAGGAAAGGAGTCAGTTTTCTGCGGCTGGCGACCGGGAATCTCTGTGCAAACGAATTGCGTTCGTTCTTCAACCAAAAGGACATCATGGATTTGGTTTTTGAGCTTCTTTAGAGATGCTGCAGACAGGGTTGTGCTACGCTGAAACATAAGGAGGTGCAAGGATTGAGAAAAACAGGCGGCATAATCAGTCTTATAGGATCCATCCTAGCGGTGTTCGCTGCGGTAGGTACTTTGTTCATCGGAGGGTGTGGGAGCGCACTAGAAGCGGAAGGCGCCAGCACTGTCGTAGGGTTAGGGTGGGTAGGTTTGATCCTTTCCATTGTATTGATAGTTTTTTCAGTCATGATGATTTCGAGTCCATCCACATCCAAGGCAATTTGGATAATCGTTTTATCTATCGTGGCGGCCCTTTTGGGCGGGACGTTTGTAGCAATATTCATGGTTCTTTGCTTAGTAGGCGGCGTCCTGGCATATATCGGAAGCAAGCAAGAGCTGCAAACAAAGTGAAGCAGCGGGGACGGTACTTTCTGCTTCGCCGACTACTTAAGAAGAATGATTACGGATGGCATGACCGATCTGCGCCAATCTGGAGGACACCAGTCCTCTTTTAACAGCAGTAACAAAGTGCTTTGATTCATAAGGATACCAAGAAACGGCAACAGTTGAGAATTGCACGTAGTATGGTCAACTTTGCAGGTCCCATTGTGCCGGTATCGCAGGGTTACTACTAGGCACGCTTAGGGTTCTCGGACGGTTCATAGAGCAAAATGTGCCGGGCGCGTCATAGTGTTATGATGGGCAGGCCTTAGCCTGCCTTTTTTAGTTATTCTCAGCAGAAGAAAGCGGAAAGGAATATTGGGGCGCAGATGACGAAATCATACTCGGGCTGCCCATGCCAATCCGCAGCCGTGTCCGTTTTTGAGCAGAGGTTGCAGATGAGGAGAAAGATGCTACTGGTTCCAGAGCGCCTTCTGAGCCTTCCCAACTTAAAAAACGGTCATGCGCCTATGAGGCATGATTTGATCTATGATAGGAGGAGCATTGTTATGAGAAGGTCTGACAGAGAAATGACGGACTATGATGATATCCTAGAGGTAGCGAAACGGTGCGATGTGTGCAGGGTTGCTATGTTTGATGAACAATATCCATACATAGTACCCATGAATTTCGGTTACAAGGTAAAAGACGACGGCGCTATGGTCATATACTTTCACGGAGCAAAACAAGGAAAGAAACATGACCTTCTTTCCAAGAACAACCACGTTGGTTTTGAAATGGACATATCAAAACCATACGAGAAGGGCACCATCACCATGCAATATGAAAGTTTGGTAGGATTCGGTGACATGGAAGTGATAGACGAAGAATCAGAAAGGATCGATGCACATCGCGCTATCTTGAGGCACTACAACGATGAAGATGTTCAAGTGTCAGCCGAGATGATGCGAAACACTTGTATGCTCAAACTCAACGTGAAGCACATTACCGGCAAAAGGAACTTGAAGCGATGATACAATTAGTTTTACGAGATATTGCTTTCTTCGTACGTACATAATGGAGGCGACCCTATGGGATATGTTCTGGCTGTAGACGGAGGGCAGAGCACGACCCTGTCCGTCATCGCTTCAACCAGCGGCCATATACTTGGCGTAGGTTTAGGCGGCCCCGCCAACCATCTTCACGAGCGGGGCGCCGAAGAGCGCTGCAAGAAGTCCCTATCCGATTCGCTGAGTAATGCCATTTCGGAAACAGGTCTCGAAGGAGTTATGTTCGATTATGCGGTCTTAGGCATGACGAATGCCTCTGAGCGAGCAAAAGGGTTGGTGTGGGAAGTTCTCAAACACTACGTAAGAAAAGAACACTTTCAGTTGGAACATGATACCGTCACAGCGTGGACAGGAGCTACAGGAGGAAAGCCGGGCGTAGTAGTGATCGCCGGAACAGGCTCTGTTTCTCTTGCCATAGACGATAAAGGGAACAGATCCCGCATCGGCGGCTGGGGTTACTATATGGGTGATGAAGGTAGTGCCTATCACATAGCTCTTATGGGACTCTCCGCTGCCTGCAAAGGATTTGACGGTCGAGGTCCCCGCACAATTCTAACCCAATCCTTGCTCAACCATTTTGGAGTAACAGATCTTCGCGGAGTTCGCTCCAGGATATATTCCCGAGAGATGGATAGAGCCAACTTGGCCACACTTTCCAGACTTGTTGGCGAAGGTGCCAACGCAGCTGATCCTGTTTGTCTAAGAATAATGGAAGATGCCGCCCATGAACTGGCGCTTTTAGCGAAAGTCGCGGCCACGAACGTAGACTTTTCACGATGTCAGCCTGTAGTTTCTACAGCGGGTGGCGTGTGGAAAGCCGGAAAACCCATTTGGGATCCATTCAGGAACGAGGTTTTCAGAGCGCTTCCCAATGCAAATGTAGCACTTCCGGTATATCCGCCTTGTTTGGGAGCTTTGCTCATGGCGCTGAAAGGTGTGAGGATAAGCCTAAATGATGAGGTGGTTTCTAATATAGAAAAGACTCGTCACAAGGTTGAAAGAGAAAACTAAGGTTTTTGGGTCATTAGGTCTGAAACAAAAAGCAGTCGATTTTGCTGTCTAGGAGGAAACTTAGATGGGTCTATCCCAAGAATCAGGAAAACGAAGAGGAACTCAGTTATCACATGCCTCTCAAGTGCTTGCCGCGCTAAAAGGGGGACTGATAGTATCTTGTCAAGCTAAGAAGAATAGCCCTTTTCGACAGACTTCAATCATGGTAGCTATGGCCCAAGCAGCCGAGATGACCGGAGCCGTAGGAATAAGAGCCAACGGCTACGATGATATCAGAGCAATTCGCGATGCAGTGAGTCTTCCCATCATCGGGATCTTGAAAAACAATGACTATCCCGAGTCCGAGGTCTACATCACGCCAACTTTTTCCGAAGCCAAGATAGTTGCATCCGCAGGCGCGGACATAATCGCTATCGACGGAACGCCTCGGCGGAGGCCGCATGGAGAAACTCTCAAAGGGCTAATAGATCAAATTCACGATGAGTTTCACTTGCCGGTTATGGCTGACTGTTCCAATGTAGAAGAAGGCATAGAAGCTGCCAGATTGGGGGCAGACATTGTAGCTACTACACTTTCCGGTTACACAGAGTATTCAAAGCATACCCGAGACCAAGGTCCAGATCTTGCAATGGTTCAAGGGTTAACAGAAAAGCTGAGCATTCCCGTAATTGCAGAGGGCCGCTTTCATACGCCGGAAGATGTAGCCAAAGCCCTGGAACTAGGAGCATTCGCTGTCGTTGTCGGCACTGCGCTTACGGCCCCAGACTGGCAGATGAGACGGTTTGTCGCCGCAACGAAATGAAGCAAGGGGGACGGTTCTTTTTGCTTCACTTCTCATCTAATCATCATGACTTCCTGATGATTCGGAGATAAGGTCTGAGACTGATTGACAAGACGTATTCGAAGTCGCAAAACAATCGCCGATTAGCTATTGTGCGGTAAGCAAGAGATTTTAAGGGAGTGGCATGAATTGGGATACAAAACTCGCAAGAGAAGCGTAAAACCAGGTAGAGGACCCTCTTTTATGAGCGGCGTAGCTAGCGTTATTGTAGCGCTCTTTGGATTGTTCTGGTTCTTTGCTGCGCGGAGCATGTTGTCTCGCGTTTCAGGTACGATAGGTATAGACTCTGGTCCGGCAGGAATCTTTCCTTATTTAGGGCTTCTTTTTGTGGCGCTAGCTATAGCAAACGCAGTATATAACTTCAGGAACGCTACAGGCGAAAACCGGCACTCGTTGATCGATGTAGTAGATAGCGAAGATGAACCGGATCCATTGGATCCCCAGTTTGATGTGGAGCATCGTTCCCCTGACCCAACTCGACACACAGACCACAAATCTGTGCGTTACTGTCCTTACTGCGGACAAGTCGTCGATGAGCAGTTCAAGTTTTGTCCGAACTGCGGAAAGGAATTGTGAGGCGAAGCAAGGGGGACGGTTCTTTTTGCTTCGCCGAAACATCCTTAAGGTACGCGAACAAATGTTACCGACTCTCTGCGCCGGTACGGGTGTCGTATCATAGTGCCGAAGTCAGATGTAGTAACCAATACATTTCCCGAATTTCAACGTTGCATCAATTGCAGTTCCGCAAACTCCACAATCCGTAAGGAATAGTTACGACGAACTGTGTTTAAAACTCTATTCGCACATGATCCCTGAATTCATATTTAACTTGCATGAGGCTGGTAGGTCCGAGCTGTTAAGTGGATCATAAGTTGCCAGGAGGAGGTGAAAGACCGTTTGGGTGTCTGAAACTGGGCCCAAAGTATATCGGATTCTCGATCTATAACCAAATCCAAATTGCGAATGATATGGAGGGATCAAAATGATTCTTAGAGATCGAAACAAAAATGCCTGGGTGTTGGTAATTTGTCTTGTTTTGGCTCTTTCGATACCGGTTATGGTTATGGCTCAACCGCACGGAGAGTACAAAGGATACACAATCGTGAAATTAATTATTGACGGTAAAGAGATAACTCCGGATGTACCTGCTATTATAATGGACGGGCGAACCTTAGTACCAGTACGGATTGTTTCAGAAACGCTTGGAGCTGAGGTGGCTTGGGATCCCGGCACCTATACAGTTACAATAACCAGCACCCAAGCTAAGGAAAGCCAAAAAGAGAGCGCCAAAGGCGATGATAAGGGTTTATCAGCCGATGCCGGCTTCTATTACAAGAATGTCAGTTTCAAAGAAACTTCTATTGGTACCGAGATGATCGGCGAAATGAGCAACTTCAGCGGCAAAGATTACTCTTATGTAATGTTTGTTGTAAGCGTCTACGACGTCGATGGCAAACTGATAGAAACCAATTCTGCGCTTATTTCAAATTTTCCCCATGGGTCAACCAAGAGTTTTACTGTGTATTTCACCGAGACTCTGCCATCTGATGTCCAGTATAAAATCCAATACGAACTTGGTTATTAGGGAAGCCGGGTAAGTCAAGACAGTCCTTGGAACATATTAAGTTCTGAAACATATTGAGTCAAAGGAGTAGGAGCACAACAGAATAAGAGAGCGAGCTAAGCTAGTTGCACATAGGCGGGAATCCAGTTGCGAAATGAGGTAAAAGGAGGTCCTTGCTTCAAAACCTGCAAAGACCTCCTCTTGTTATTTCCCATGGATCGGAAGAAGCCCTCAGCCCAGCGACATTTAGGATTTCGAGGTCATGGAGGGCTGTAACAAAAATAGGTTGCTGCCTCTAACCAAGGGCTAATTCGGTTCCGATAGTCCCGCCCCCCACATCAACCCCCATACAGCAATCGCTTACGTAGACACAAAACGCTACGGCCATAAGCGCTGCACTGAATCTTTGATGCTCACGAAAGAGGAACAATTGATCCGATGACGAAGTTAAACAGATAATGAAACAATTTGATAACGGGCGAACTGAGAGTTCGACAGCTCATCACCGTCTGCGCCCGCACGGCAAGTGACTTGAGCTTTTTGACGTAAGTCTGCCGCCTTTCCTTTAAAGGTAAAGGAGGTATCACTAGATGCCTTTAGTTCCGGATTCAAATGCTGAACTACGTATTGAACCATCTCAAGGAGAGATCAAGCAAACCATCTTTTCCTTAGTCTGGCCTGTAACAGCTGAGAACGTGCTTCAGTTCCTCATCGGATTCGTAAACACTGCCATGGTCGGACGCCTCGGAGCTGCCGCAATATTGGCAGTAGGCTTGGCGGGTAGGATAGGCATGTTCGTCTGGATAATATTCAGCGCTATTGGTACAGGCACTACGGTACTCATCGCCCGCGCTTTTGGAGCTGGAGATAATGACCGCGTCCGAGATATCGCCCATCAGGGACTCATAACTGCAGCCGCGCTCATGGGGTTGGTTGCCGCCATAGTTTTCGTCTTCGCCCCCAACTTCATGACGCTACTAGGTGCTACACCTGAATCAATGACTATGGGCGTCACATACCTCAGGATTTTGGTTTTTAGCATACCCTTTCAAGCCATCTTTATGGTTATAAGTGCGATCATGAGAGGGATGGGGGACACCAGAACACCCATGCAAGTCGCTCTTGTCATAAACCTAGTCAACCTATCGGCGAACTCACTTCTGATCTTTGGAAACCTTGGCTTTCCTGCTTTGGGCTTCAAAGGACCGGCTGTATCTACTATACTTGCTCAGGCCACAGGAGCTTTCCTGGCTGGATGGTTTCTTTTCAGACCCCGATCGTCTGTGGATTTTGGGTTTCAGCGCAGTATCTCCATCCATATGCCGCTTGTTCGAAGAATACTTGGCATTGGCGTTCCGGCGTCCGCCGAGATGTTTTTTTGGCAGATAGCCAGCGTATTGCTTTTCCGATTAGTAAATGACTTTGGGACTGTGGCCGGCGCCGCCTATCAGCTAGGGCTTCAAGCAGAAGGAATTTCATACATGCCGGCCGCGGGATTTGGCATTGCCGCCACCACGCTTGTCGGACGCTCCCTGGGTGCCGGCGACCCGCACTTGGCTGAACGTTATGTCTGGCAGATGGTCAGGTGGAGCGTTGCCCTTACTGCGTGCACCACTGCAATCTTGGTGCTTTGCCCGCGACTCCTCATGAGCATGTTGACTAACGACCGGAAGGTCATAGAACTGGGAGCTCAGTACCTGCTCATCATGGGCTTATCTCAAATTCCCCAGCAGATTGCAGGTACCTTAGGCGGAACTCTCAGGGGTGCGGGGGACACCTTGACTCCTATGGTCGCTGCTGCCTTGGGTATCTGGGGCTGCCGAATCCCCTTGGGATATCTCTTGAGTGGGCGCTTTGGCTTACCAGGAATATGGTGGGCCATCGACATCGACCAATTCGTTCGTTTGGGTGTGGTTGCTTGGCGATACCGTCGTGGAACCTGGAAGACGCAGTTGGGCGAAGAACCTGAGATCATTCAGCCTGAAAACAGTTGATTAAGAAATCTTTGAACAGGCGAGGGATAGGCGAGCATGTAGACGCCACCGCGCGCAGAGCCTGAATATGCGTTTTGCGCATATCGTTGCCTCTTGCAAATGTGCCGACACTGTCTTCATCGCTTGTAACTGGGGCGCTTCACTCGAGCGTTGAACCAAATTCGAGAAAACCCTTCTATACAGGGAATATCGTGAGATTAGTCCAATAGGCGAGAAGGATTTTGCAAAAAAACCGAGAACCTAGAGTTAAAAGCGAACTTTAAGCCAAATGGGATGTTTGCAACCACGGGATGTTTGTAACCCCGGTTTTTGCAGTATCCGATATGAGACTTTACGAGCCAGCGGTGGTCGCGTAAGAAACGATGTCATTTATGAGTCGGCTCTCGTAGAGGAGATGGATGACTTATTGAAAAACGTACTTGGTATCATGACTCTCTTGCTAGTGCCGGGCATAGGCAGAAAAACGGTAGGTAGAATACTTGATCAAGTTTCTTCCTTGCCCGAGGACCCTTCGGAGCTCCACTTGCTAGCTGTTAATGCGCTTTCAGGATCTTCGCGTTACGAGTGCCCATCCGAGGAAGAGGTTTGTTTTTTGTATGAAAGAGCTCAGAAGACTCTATCTCAGGCGTTATCTCAAAACATTTACGTACTTACACCTTTTGACCCCCAGTTTCCCACATTGCTCAAAGGAATCCCAGATCCACCGGTTATCCTCTACGCGAAAGGGAACCTGACGATTCTTGACAAGTGCTGCGCAGCTGTTGTCGGTAGGCGTAAACCCACCCAATATGGGTTGGATATGGCCAAACACATAGGCGGTTTTTTGGCGAACGAAGGCATAGTCGTCGTAAGTGGCTTGGCCGTTGGATGCGATCAAGCCGGACACGAAGGATGCCTGGAAAACAACGGTGAGACGGTTGCTGTCTTGGCACATGGACTTGACAGGGTGTACCCCACACAAAACCTACATCTGGCAGAGGAAATAGTAGACAAAGGGGGATGTCTGATAAGCGAGTATCCTCCAGGTACAAAGCCGTTAGCCGGTTTTTTTGTGGAGAGGGATAGGCTCCAATCAGGGCTGTCCTCCGGGATAATCGTGATTGAAGCGGAGGCGGAGGATGGGACCATGCATACAGCCGGATTTGCCGTTGAGCAAGGACGCCTATTGGGATGTTTGAAGCCACCTGCTGATGTGGCTGATGTGCAGCCAAAGGTGGCAACCGGTAATGAACTCCTCATCAGCCAGGGCAAGGCACTTCCTTTGACCGGCGACTCCGACTTGGCGAATATGCTCGTGATATTAAGGGAAAGATGGGAACAACTAATGAGAAAAGGGGGTAAAACCGGCGATTTTTTAGTGCAGAACCAACTGATTGAATAGAAGCGAACATAATTTGAGCGTCAGGCGAAATGCCAAGAAGAATTAGCCTGACCGGATGAATCTCACTTTGCTCAGAACCATCGAAATTGTAGCAGCGCGGTTTTGCCGAAGGAGCGAAAACGAAAAAAGGAGAATGATGAAGATTGTTACCCAGCTCAGGATCATTTCCCGTGCCGCAAGATGTTTCCGCGAAAGAAAAAACGCTGTTCATAAGGGACACTGCTTTCTATGCCACTCCGGATAGCGACTATGGCAAAATTTATCGAGAGGTCTTTCGCGAAATACCGGACCGGACTACACATCCCGGTTTTGGGGAAATCATGGCTCAATGGCAAGCTAGAGGCGGCATCGATGTGAGACTTTACGGTGACTCCCAACGATACAAGGATTGGTCGGAATCAGACGGTATAGAATATGTGCACCTATCGGATCTGATGAATAATATGTGTTTAAAGGATATCTTCGTCAACCCGGAATTCTTTCAATCCCCGCTCATCATTGATGTAAGTGAGCAAACGAAGCCGCCAAAAGTGGCATATGCTGGATGGACGCCTAACAGTCAAGAAGTAAGGAACGTAGACATTATTCGGGTCCCAAGAGACTTATCGAAATGGCTGTTTGATGATCCTCGTGATTACTATGGCTTCAAGGCAAAAGTTTCGGTGGGGAGCAATGTTACAGTTGTGCTGGAAAACCCCAATGGCAATGTTTCAGAAATGGATTTTTTCTTATGCGAAGAAATATATAATTCTAAAGAGAACTCGCTGTCTGCCTATTCACCTCTGGGCAGCGCACTTCTGAATAGATTTCCCGGAGATACTTTTTGTTACGAAGCGCCAGGTGGCTTAGTAAAATGCAAAATTCTATGTGCATCACAAAATCCTCTAGGTTTGTATCTAGACAGGATCATTCTGCCATCTCTCAATATCGGGAAGATATACTACAAAGTCAGCTCAATGACAAAGATGCATCCCGAATTGCAGTGGATTGAAGACTTTGTGAAATCTCTCCGGGAACGAGAATCGTCAAGCTGCAGGATAAACTGCAGAACGTGTAGCGGCTTGTCGTATACCATGTGCATCAATAACTGTATGGAAAAGTATGATGGGTGCAGGTACTGCACTATAAACAAAGACAGCCCTCTTTTGTGCAGCTTATTGCTTGCGCGGAACATAGAATTGCTTGAAGGATCATGTACTATATGTGGCTATCCACTTGATCATGATGGTTCATGCCCGAAATCCGACGAACATGCAAATTATCTTGCAAGAACCATCGTAGTTGGAACTTACCGACCTTATCATGCTAGAGCAGGGAGATTGCTCGAGAGTCTTCTCAGCAAGATGATCCTTGGTTTCAAGAGGAATCCGTGTCTGGTCATTCCCTTGGGCAATCTCGCGGTTGCAAGGCTCCTAAGAGAGAAGCTTCCTGTTGATACGGTAGTAACAGGAGTACCCGCACATCCCAAGGATGTAGAGTCTAGCGGTTTTGATCGAGTAGGGTTATTGTGCCGATGGATTGCGCTGAACCTCGGGTTGAGGTATGAACCAAATCTCATCACAAAGACGAGATACGAAAGAGCAAGAGATGACAGGGAGGACAGCCTTTTTAAATGCACAGAAGATCTATCAAAGTACAAGACCGTTTTGTTGGTAGATGACGTAGCTACCACCTTTTCGACCTTCGACCGTTGTGCTAAGTCGTTGCGGCAATCTGGTGTGTCACAAGTAATCGGTTGTTGTCTTGCCCGCACTGTAGGCGATAACGTTTGGGCTTAGTGAGACCGGCCACTGGGTGCTTTGCGCGTTCAGAGCATAGCCTTATTTAACCATTGATCCTTTACCTCATACAGAGTGCTTTTTCCAAACCTGCACATTTGTTACAGTCTTTCTGCGAACGGAAGACGAGAAGATATTATCCCCTGGGACAGGAATAAGATGGATAATGAGCTTCTAAGACACAGGTAAGTGCATCAAAAGCGGAGAAATCCATAACAAACAAACTCTTGCAACTTTATGCACAACTCATCGAAGCTACGTTCACGCTAATTGTCACCGTTCGGACCCTGGTTCTTCGGCCAAAGGTGCGCTAAGGACCCATTCTTCACTTACAAGGAGGTGCATTTCCTGCCCAGACCGTTTGAGGCATGAGCCGAAGGTTTGCTTGAACTCGTGAGTTTGCTTCGTAGTTTTCTGAGAGAAGGAGATGAAGGCAATGAACGAAGGGGTACGTGTACACTTGATTGTCCTTATCTGTTACATCGTGCTTTTTTACTACACTTCCAACAAGTTTCGCCGTACAGGTCAAGTCTACGTCAGACCGCTAGAAGGCGTTGAAAAGATCAAAGAAGGAGTCGGACGTGCTGTAGAAATGGGCCGGCCGGTACACTGGAGTTACGGCACCGGCGCATTTGATGCCCAGCATATGGCGGCTTTTTCTCTTTTGAGTTATACCGCGAAGTTGTGCGCAGAATACGATTGTCGGTTGATAGTAAGCATAGCCCTTCCTGAACTTGTTCCTATGACCCAAGAGATCATAAGCAAAGCATACTCCGATGTGGGAAAGCCCAATCAGTATCGTACCGAAGACATAAAGTTCTGGGGTGGCTCGCATAACGCAGCGATGATCGGTACTATAGCCCGGGAAAAGGTGGCGGCCAACTTCATGATTGGCAGCCTTTTCTATGAATCAGTCTTGGGCGTTGAGGCGGCCGCCCTAAATGGAGCAATCCAAGTAGGCGGAACAGCAAATACCCATCAGCTCCCATTTATTGCCGCAGGTTGCGATAGCATATTCATAGGAGCGGAGATGTTCGCTGCCTCTACCCAGATAGAACCTACACCTGTGCGAGTAGGTTGCACAACTACTGAAGATTGGCTTACTCGGGTTATGCTGGTTCTTATCGTAGTAGGTTCAATTATGGTCACTTTTGGCAACAAATCTCTGATCAACCTACTGAAACTCTGAGGTGGTGACTATTCATGGTACAGTTTATCAAGAACGAGGTGCCGGTTATCGTTACGTTTGTTGCAGGTTTGATCGTGATTCTAGGTTTCTACCTTGCCGTTCCTGCCCTGGGAGAACTGTCCAACGAATTGGTCAGATGGAATGTCATTTTGGCAGCATTTGCACTCATGCTTGGGCTCGGGAGCGTCGTTTCATTGCACATTCGTAGGATAGTCAAGCACGAGCCGGATGCAGTTTACAGCTACGCGACCCTAATCACACTGGTCATATTCATTGTGGTCGGGGTATCAGATACCACCCAAGGTAGCAATTATCAGTGGCTATGGGACAGCGTTTTTATGCCATTGAGCGCTACGACATATGCAACGACTGTATTTTTCATAACGTCTGCGGCTTACCGTGCTTTTCGCATTAAGAACAGCTATGCTGCCGTTCTCATGGTTGCGGCGATTCTTACAATGATGAAGGTAGGAATATTTGCCGCCGTAATCCCTGCAACGCCAAAAATAGCTGCATGGATTTGGGACATACCTAACACTGCGGGTATGAGGGCTGTTGTAATCGGAACTGCACTGTCGCTTGCTGGGAATGCTTTTCGCGTTCTTACAGGTTTGGAACGCGGGCATCTCGGCGGAGGGGAGTAGGGGGTGTTAAAATGACGTTTTGGGAGAAACTTGACCACGTGGACGTTCGTATATTCTACCTAATAATAACTGTGCTTGTGGTGTTTCCTATGATCAAACCGTTAGGGCTTCCAATTCCTATTTCTGAGCAGACAAAGAAGTCATACGAAGCTATTGAACAAAACATCAAACCAGGAGATTTGGTGTTTCTAGGTGTTGATCTTAACCCTGGTCAGGAAGCCGAGTTGTATCCTCAGCTTGTAGCTGTTGGAAGGCATCTTGCTGACAAAGGGGCAAGGATTGTGATGACTAACATGATTTCGGGTGGTTTTCGTTACGAGGCAAGATTTGCAGAGATACTAAAGGAACAGTATGGGATGGAACACGGCAAGGATTTCTTGTGCCTCCCGTTTCAGGCAGGTACTGAGACAGCCTTTGAAGGGATGGTTCAAGATCTCAAAGGTCTATACAAGGTGGATATGTACGGTGAGCCTTTAGACAAGCATCCCCTGTGGAATGAGATAAATAACGTTCACGACTTCAAAATGTATGTGGAGATTGGTGATGCGCCCATTTGGTGGTTGAGGCCTATGTCTAAAGTCTCAGGGCTTCTGCTTTGGAACGGCACGGTTGCCAGCGGTGCTTCTACAATGGCCCCCTTGTTTCAATCAGGCCAGATGTGCGGATTTATTGTAGGAATGACGGGTGGAGCCGAGTACGAGGCTTTAACCGGATATACCGGCAGCGCTACTGCGGGTATGGATAGCCAATCGCTGGGGCACGCACTTATAGTTCTTTTTGTGATCCTTGGTAACGTTGGCCACTTCGCTATGCGGCGTAACGCTGCAAAAACAACATAATGCTGAAAGGTGGGTTGTAGGATGCAAACACTTGGAATTTGGATTGCAGCGTTTTTGACGCTTGGCGTCTTCAGCTGGATGTACAAGGAGAACCCATGGTTTCGCTTGTGCGAACATATTTATGTAGGTTGCTCCTTAGGCCACCTTACTGTGGAGGCATATCAGAACATAAAAGGGATAGCTGTCGGCCCTTTGATTAACGAGAGCAAGTACGTTATGTTGGTTCCGCTTATTCTCGGAGTCCTCCTGTTTTCCCGTTGGACTCCCAAATATGCTTGGTTAAGCAGGACATCAATGGGGTTTCTAGTTGGAACAACTGCTGCTGTCGTGATGAACGGAGCGATAAGGGCGCAGCTCCTCGATCAGGTAATAGCCACTATGATGCCTCTCAATTCTGTTAATAACGTGATATTTGTGGCGCTTACCATCGCAGCTACGGCATATTTCCTATTTACGTTAAAGAGCAAAGCGATAAATCCAGTAACAGATCTCGGGAAATACGTGCTCATGATCGCGTTTGGCGCTACTTTTGGCAACACGGTGATGTCCCGAGTCTCTTTGTTCTACGGCCGGGCCCAATTCTTGCTATTCGATTGGCTGAAACTTCCTAAATAAGGGGTGAGGAAGACTCTTGAAATAAGCATGGAACGTTCTTGGCAAGATGCAAGGAGGCCCATTGCTTGGTTGCTTTGGAAATTTTGCAGGGGGACTAATTAGGGAATCAGGGAGGTGGAAAACAGGAAGGGGGAGGCGGATACTATTGGTATTCGACCAACCACGTGTATTGTGAAACTATAGATAGAGAGGGGGAAATTGGCAGGTCACGCTCGACATTTCTAAGCGTTTACCTAGCCCGTGTGTTTTATGACTAAATTTGCATCTGGGATCACATCTCCCGAGGAGTTCTTCGGATTTCAAATGGGTACCGATAGGAAAATAGCTCGATGGGACAAAATAGCAGAGTACTTTTGGCAGTTGGAGAAGGAGTCGGCGAACATTAAAGTGGAAGAGGTAGGAAAGTCTACCGAGGGCAATCCATTCCTTGTGGTGTACATTAGTTCAGAAAAAAACCTTAGTCACCTAGACGAGTACAGGGAGATAAATTCCAAAATCAGCGATCCAAGAGGATTGAACCAAGAAGAAATAGAGGAGCTGGTTTCAAAAGGCAAGGCAGTTGCTGTACAGACGATGAGCATCCATGCAAATGAAATTGGCGGAACTCAGATGGCACCCGAATTGGCGTACGAACTGCTTGCGAAAAACTGCGAAGATACAAAGAAGATATTGGACGAAGTCATATTCATAATGGTCCCTTGTTGGAACCCAGATGGTCAGATCATGGTGACGGATTGGTATACGAAATGGCTTGGTACTGAATTTGAAGGATGCAATATGCCTTGGCTGTTTCACAAATATGCAGGGCACGACAACAACAGGGACGCTTTCTATCAGAACCTTCCTGAGTCTAGATACGTAGGCGAAGTGCTTTTGAGAGAATGGCATCCACAAGTCTTCCAAGATCATCACCACATGGGGAGTTACGCCGCTAGACTTTACATTGCCCCCTATTCAAATCCCATTCGCCCCTACGCCGACCCATTGGTATGGCGGGAACATGCGGCGTTTGGCGGTTACATGGCATACAAACTGGATGAAAACGACATGGCAGGAGTCATATCCGGAGGCGGATTCCCCGGTTGGGGGCACTTTGGCTATCATTGGTTAGTTAACTTCCATAACATATCTGGAATGCTAACCGAATCAGCGAGTGCCAAGCTTGCGACTCCAATCTACATTCATCCAGAACAACTTGAGGGACAGAATCCCAAAGACATGCCGACCTATGAAGCGCAAGTTGACTTCCCTAATCCATGGCCGGGTGGCTGGTGGCGCTTGCGTAACATAGTCGAACAGCAAAAAATCGCTGCGTGGGCCCTTCTTTCTTATTGCGCAAAACACAGAGAGGAGCTGCTCTTCAATGCGTATCAAAAAGCTGCCAGGCAAACTCGAAGAGGTGCAGAGGGCACGCCAGTAGCCTACCTAATCGATCCTGACCAGCATGACCCGCTTACTGTACTGAAACTCGTAGAAGTCTTGCTCAGGCAAGGAATCGAAGTTCTCAAGGCAAAGAGGGGATTCAAAGTCGGAAGAAAATCTTACCCCGAGGGCACTTATCTCGTGCCTTTAGCGCAGCCCAAGATGGGAATTGTGCGTAACTTGCTTGGTAGGACATTTTTCCCTGACAATCACTGGACGAAGCTTCCGGATGGTTCTTTTGCCGTGTTTGATACCGCTACAGATACCGTAAACGAATTCATGGGAGTCGCCGTCGAGGAGGTAAATTGCCCTGTTGAGGTCGAAACAGTAAAGGTTCAGAGCGTTTCTTATCCTACAGCAGCCATTTCTGGCAAGGGAGAAACTGGTTTTGTTATAGACCCTAGGCTTAACGATTCTTTCAAAGTAATTAACAAACTCTTGTCTATGGATGTGCCGGTATATAGGCTGTGCGACTCCATTAGCGTCAACGAAGAAGGATCATCTTCGGACTGTGCCAATTCACACGAATTTCCGCCGGGTGCATTTTATATCCCTAGTCAAAATCAGGGAGAAGTTGAATCTGCTTTAGATCACGGAGTTTCAGCCTATCGTGTGACCATAGATGAAAATCGGGAAAGATCCAAAATAAAACGGAATCGCATAGGTGTATTCCAAAGGTACTGGGCAGGGAATGCCGATGAAGGCTGGACGAGGTTTCTTCTTGAGAAGTACGGATTCGATTTTGTGACCATAAGGGATAAAGAGGTAAGAGAGGGCCTGAACGGCAAGATCGATGTGTTGATTCTTCCTTGCGATAATTACAAGTATATCGTTGACCTAAAAGCTAAGGAAGGCAAGCCTCTTAGGCTCTATTGGGACATGACTGTTCCCGAGGAATATAGGAGCGGTCTCGGAGAAGACGTAAGACTCCTTAAAGATTTTGTAGAAGGAGGCGGTAGGCTCGTCACCCTTGGGGATTCGGCGGAAGTTGCCATAAAGACGTTGGACCTCAAGGTAGAAAACGTAACCGAGGGTCTCACCCCGCGCGAGTACTTCTGCCAAGGTAATACCCTGTGGGCTGACTTCGACGTCACGTGTCCCTTGGCGTACGGCATGCCAAAAAGAGGGCTTGTTCTGTGTTGGGAGAGCCCTGTCTTTAAGATCACCGAGAAGTTCAGGCCTGACGATTTCCATGTGGTTGCGAAGTATCCTCAAAGAGACATATTGCAAAGCGGCATACTTGTCGGAGAAGAGAAGATTGCGGGGCACTCGGCCATGATTTCCGCAAAATATGGCAAAGGCGAAGCGATCCTCATAGGTTTTAGGCCACAGTTTCGTGCGCAGACAGACGGGACATTTAAGAGCTTGTTTAACTCCTTGATAAAATAGGTACTAGATGATTCTTTGGCTGCTTAACGCAATCCAGATGCGTTAAGCAGCCTTTCCTTAGTTAAAATCCGAACTGATATCAGGCAGTACCTGCCATGCTTTGATAGCGATATAGAGTTCCATCTTGTCATCAAAACTGCCTGGATTCAGGTTGAGGATCTTGTTTAGCTTGTTCAATCTGTACTTTACAGTGCTTGGGTGTATCGAGAGAAGGTCTGCAGTTTTCTTGATAGAAGAATTTGTTTGAACATAGACCTTGAAAGTCTCCATCATGACCGGCTCATGCTTTTCAGAAATCACTAAAGGGGCCAGATGCCGTTCACAGTAAGACTGAACAAAACTTGGGTCTTGAGTCGAAAGCAAAAAACCCAAGGCAGTAGAGGTTTTGTAGCGCTCGGTAGTTTCGTTATTTTTACCGTTTTTAGGGCAAAAGTCTTTCAAACGAATTGCCGCTTCAATGTAGTTTTCCTTGAGTTCGTTGAGAGCTGCGACTGCGCCGGGGTAGAGCAGGGGGTAAGAGAGCGAGTAACCAGCTTCGGCTAAGATTGTCAGGACTTTTTGAGCTTCTTTCTGAATAGATGAGAGATCAAGATTTGAGTTTCCTTGGGGAACGATGACTACTAGATGATTATTGTGCTTCAGGGCAACCGAGTCAGGCCCTAATTGTTCGAGATACTCTTTTAGCGTTCTAGAAAGATCCCGCTCCGGAGAATCCCAGTATGTTAGAAAAAGGAGATATCCTGGGTGAACAAAAAGCCCGAATGATTCTGCCATCGCGCTAGCTTCTGGGAGGGTATGAAGAGGTTGATCTAGGAGGTTGTGGAGAAACAAGCGGGTGGTTTTGGCTTTTGTTTCCTTGGCAGAAGCTTCATTTGCCTGTAAGAGTAAAGTATAAACAGGCTCTAGTATATCGGTCCAGGCAGTTTCTTTGGCTAGGCTTATTAAGGGTACGTTATTTTTCTCTGCCAGAGCCAGAATTTCATCGTTTAAAGGAGGCATATATCGTCCTTCCTTGAAGCAGAATGCTGAGATGTCCTTTTCGAGAAGTCGTTGAAATACGTCTTGAAGTAATTGCGGATCTCTGTTTGCGAAATACCCAGTTGTCAAAATCAGTTCGTTTTCTTTAAGCCAATCCCAGGGGTCAGGTGTGCTTAGGACAGTAATATGCTGAACTCGCCGTCTTAGCCCTCGAGAACCCGCCAAGACTTCTGCGTTTCCGAGGTATCCCGATTCTATGAGAGATTTGACTGTTACAGTTGCTAGATCTTTCGCTGCCATGACGCTATCCCCCCCTACCTTTGCATAAAATGGAGATGCAATGTTTCTACAAAACAAATCAATTCATTGCACGAGACCAAATAGTTTTCGAAAACCGCCCTGTCGGACAGAGGAATAGAACCGGCTTTTGCGGAATTTCCCATGTGAGACATGCATGGCCGGTCTCTAAGTCATTCATCTACATGGATTTGAATACATTATACTACGTCGAATCGTTCGCTGTGCGGGGAAGAAGGTTTGAGGTCTAGGTTTTTCACTTGAACAAGCTACCTGAGAGAAAGGAGGGATTCTTTAGTCGTTAGTTTCTGCTTAGCTGGTGTTCAGACGCGAGATTTAGGTGCGCTTAAGAACGGTTTTCACGCGATAAATCTAAAAAGAATGGAGCGTTAAGCCAATGGAAGATATTGCCACCATAAAGCGCCGCGTGTGCGATGAAATTGAAAAAAGGAAAGATAAGATCATAGAGATTGGCAACGATATATTTATGCATCCTGAACTAGGATATAAGGAGTATAGGACTAGCGAATTGGTGGGGAAAGTCTTTTCTGAAATGGGACTTGCATTTGAAGATGGGCTTGCGATCACTGGCAAGAAGGCAAAGATGCCAGGTCGAAGCAGCAAGATGAATGTTTGCATAATGGGCGAGTTAGATTCAGTGCTATGTCCTGAGCACCCATATGCTGACCCTAAAACCGGAGCCGCTCATTCATGCGGACATAATGGACAAATTGCATCTATGTTAGGCGCGGGGATGGGATTATTCTACGCCGGAGCCATGGAGCACCTAGATGGCGACGTTACTCTAATGGCAGTACCTGCCGAGGAGTACGTTGAGATAGAATTTCGGAAGAAACTAATCGATGAGGGCAAGATCAGGTTTCTTGGCGGTAAGCAAGAAATGATAGCCATAGGAGCTATGGATGACATAGATGTTTCAATGTTGACGCATCTAGGCGTTTTTGAAGGGGGAAACATACTTGCGTCACACGGCGGCACAAACAATGGGTTCATAGGCAAGTTTGTTAGGTATATTGGAAAAGAGGCGCATGCGGGAGGCGCCCCTGAAAAAGGTATCAACGCCCTGAAAGCGGCCACGCTTGGGCTACTTGGCATCGATATGCAGCGGGAGACTTTTCGTGAGAAGGACACCATTAGAATTCATCCGATAATCACAAAAGGCGGTGACCTTGTTAACATCGTCCCGGCTGATGTAAGGGTTGAGATGTATATACGGGGTTCAAATGTACCCGCGATTATGGAGGCAGCTGTGAAGGTTGACCGTTCGCTTCAAGCCGGAGCCCTGGCTATCGGCGCAAAGGTTGATATAAATACGTTGCCGGGGTACTTGCCGTACAGGCCGGACGAGAAACTTGATGAGATCCACGGAAAGAACTTGGTGGACCTGCTAGGGCAAGAGCATGTGAGGAAGACAGACGAGCATTCTACCGGTTCAAGCGACATAGGTGATATTGCTGCTATCATGCCCGCTATACAAGCCTATTCAGGCGGAGTACGCGGAATGGGTCATACTAAGGATTATGAGATCGTCGATCCCTATGTTGCCTACGTAGTTCCTGCCAAAGCAATGGCGATGACGGTCATAGATTTGCTGTACGATGGTGCGGCAAAAGGTTTGGAAATAAAAAGCCAGTTTAAGCCGGAATTTACAAGAGAATCTTATCTCAAGATGTGGGAGGAACTTTTCTAAGGCAAGGCAGGCACTAAGCGGTGGACGCTTGACCGCAAGCGGTTGAAGGTCTATTCGATTTTGCTTAAGATATGTATTTGCTAAAGACAGGGAATCTCAAGAATAGGCAGCTAGATTCATGGTTCTTCCGGTTACCGCAGTCATGTTAGCTCCATCCTAGCCGGGGGGGTGAATCTGGCTGCTTTCTTTTCCCTTTCAACGCAACCATACACTTTGAAGTGGCCAACAATTCATGGGTCCGTATGATGGACCCAACTGTACATACGCTATACAGAGTAGACTAGCGCTGTGAAGCGAATTCCCACGTACCAGACTAAAAGAACCAGATTCAAGTCCTTAAAACACCAGCGTAGTATGCTGAGGAGCAAAGAAAAGGCATCCAATAATTGAGCAAGGGTGTGACAATTTGGGAAGTTTGAGCCAGAATCATGAGTTTTATGAGGTTTGCGTAACTAGCGTGCGATCCGTTTTTGTCATCGAGCAAAGCAGATATAGGTACTTCGGGGGAAAAAGTGGTGTTGCTTCTAAGTAAGTGGAAGGAATATTTAAGATGGTGAAGAATATGTAAGGAGATAACCGGTGTAATTACATCCGTCAAGTATTTCTAGGAGGTGGGAATTGTGATTCAAGGCCGTAGGTTTGGATTCATTCTTCTCATAACAATGACGGCGATAATGTTGTATTCTGAGCATGCAACGAAACTAAGAAGGCCAACTATTCGTAAACTACCAGCTTTGGCGGCTATTTCGGAAGCTATTGGTCGCGCAACAGAAGAAGGAAGACCAGTTCACTTTTGCCCTGGTTTGGCTTCAATCACGGGACTAGATGCCCCTCAAACATTTGCGGCTATATCTCTACTAGGCTATGTAGCAGAGCTTACCGCTAGACATGATATCCGATTGATAGTGACTATTCGTATTCCTGAAGTGCTACCGTTGAGCGAGGAGGTAGTCCGGCAGAGCTATTTGGCAGAGGGGAAGTACGAGTCGCTTAGCAACGTGAGTATTCAGTTCCTGTCCGACCAACAATTTGCCTATGCTGCAGCTGCATCAGGCGTAATTATGCGAGAGAAACCAGCGGCGAATTTTCTATTCGGAGCTTTCTGGGCTGAAAATTTGATGTTGGCTGAAGTAGGAACCCAGGTAAATGCTTTTCAAGTGTCGGGAACTGCCTCAATTGGACAAGTTCCCTTCTTTGTAACGTCTACAGATTATTGCCTTATAGGAGAGGAACTCTATGCTGCGGCAGCTACTGTGGCTTCTGATGAAACGCAGATAGCTGCCATATTTGGCCAAGACCTGTGCAAGGGCGTTGCGGTTTTGTTACTCGCAGTTGGCGTCATAGTAACAGCATTTGGATCGGATTTCTTTGTGAGACTGCTAGAGTTTTGACATAGGAGGTGAGCAGTATTGTTGAAGAGGGTTGCTCGAATCGTCACATTCGTTGTGGGTTGCATAATGGTTTTGGCCTTTTTCTTTGACGTTAGATTCCTATCAGCCGCGGAAGCAGAGATTCAGGATTGGGGTATAATAATAGCGGCATTTGCGTTGGTTGTTGCCTCAGTTAATCTTATACAGGTAAATCTGAAAAAAGTCCTCAAAGGGGACCCTGTAGATAGGATTTGCTCCATTCTGCTGCTTATATCGCTTTTCAGTATGGGCATTATCGGGATAACTCAAGGCCCTACAAGTGAAACGTACCAATTCTTATTTAATAGTGTAATGGCGCCCGGTCAATCTACGGTGTGGGCAATTGGGGTTTTCTATATTGCTTCTGCCGCGTACAGAGCATTCCGCGTTAGGAATGCAGATGCAGGATTCTTGTTGTTTTCAGCAGCTTTTGTCATGCTTGCAGCCGTTCCCATTGGCGAAATTATCTGGAATAAAATCCCATATATTAGTGATTGGATATATGAAGTGCCGAATATGGCCGGTATGCGTGGGATGTTAATAGGTGCAGGTGTTGGAGCGTTTTCCGGAAGTCTACGGCTACTATTGGGAATAGAAAGAACCTATTCAGGCTAACGTTTTACACAATCTGGTGGGAGGTGAGTGTTCTAATGACTTCGAAGCTAAGGTTGGTCGGTAACAGAATAATATACGGCATCTTGCTGTTATCGCTTGTTATTCCTTTGATTTGGCCAATAGGACTGCCTATGACAATTCCAGAGGAAGTAGAGAAATTGTATGAAATGATAGAACGGTTATCCCCAGGCAGTGCCGTGGCTATTTCTTTTGATCTTTCACCAGGCGGTTACGACGAGCTCAACCCAGCTGCTGTTGCTGTTATGAATCACTTAGCAAGAAAAGGCATCCGTTTGATCGGTATGGCATTCTGGGATGCAGGTCCTAATTTGTTCGAGCGGACATGTGGTATGTCTCTATATGCAGATAAGGTATATGGTACCGATTATGTCAACTTAGGTTTTTTGGCTGGTGGTGAAAATGCGATGGCAGCTGCAGCTAGGGATATAAAAGGAAGCTTTGGACGTGATTTCCATGGAAACAACCTGCACGATATGCCGATTTTGAGAGATGTAGACTCATTCAATGATATTGAGCTGCTTATAGTCGTTGCATCAGGTAATCCTGGTGTTCCCGAGTGGATAAGGCAAGTTGGTGATCCTATAGGTGTCCCTATAGCTACCATTGTGATTGCAGGTCTTGTAGCTGACTATGCGCCATACATGCATTCACGACAACTTATAGGAATGGTACCTGGGTTAAGAGGGGCTGCTGGGTACGAATCCTTGATTGATATGAAGGGGCTTGGAACTGCTGGGTTAGATGCTCAGTCTATAGCTCATATCGTAATCTTGTTGTTAATAGTTCTAGGAAATGTTGCGTTTGTTCTTGACCGAAGGCAGATTAGGAAAGGAATGGGGGGATATTAGCATGCATATCAGCACTGATCTGAGTGTCTGGGTGGCAGCTTTGGTAACTTTGGGACTTGTTAGTTTCGTTTTCAAGGAAAACCTCTTTTTTCGGATAGTGGAAAGTTTGTATGTTGGAATAAGCGCGGGTCATGCTATTACGCTGGGCTGGGGCAACATTAATACCAAGGCTGTTGATCCTTTGACGCAGGGGAACCGCTGGATCATAATAGTTCCTATTGTATTGGGTATCATGCTCTTTACTCGCTACTTCCCCAAATGGGCGCAAATGTCTCGAATCCCAATGGGATTACTTATGGGGCTGGGTGCCGGTCTTGCCATGCGAGGTATAATCGGTTCGCAAATCATAAACCAAATCAAGGCAAGTTACCTTCCGCTTAACTCAATAAACAATCTTATCATCATAATTGGGACATTTTCAGTACTTGCGTATTTCTTTTTCACTTTTGAACATAGAGGTGTTGTCGGTAAAGTTGCTACATTAGGGAGATACATTATGATGATTGCTTTTGGTGCCGCGTACGGAAGCACTGCTACAGGCCGAATTTCGCTCTTTGTAGGAAGGTTACAGTTCCTTCTCGGTAATTGGTTGGGTATTACAATGTAAAATTATACTGAGATTGCTGCTAAGGAGGAACATACCCATGATAAATAGCTATTACATTTACGGAGGTAAAATTCACACTATGTGTGAATTGGGCAGAGTTGATTCAATGCTCATTGTTGGCGAGAGAATTGCGGCGGTAGGTGAGGCTGATGAAATTGCTCCATATCTACCGGCAGGGACTGAGACGATTGATCTGGGTGGTAGGGCAGTGGTCCCAGGATTTCACGATTCGCACATCCACCTTTTGAAATATGCTACAACTAGGAAGCAAATTGATCTAGTGCATGTCGAAACTATTGAGGAAGCCCTCAAGGTGATTAAGGAAGTGGCCGATAGAACCAAACCTGGAGAGTGGATCCTAGGTCGTGGATGGGATAGAAGTGTTTGGCGCGAGTTTCCTACCAAAGAACAGCTAGACTCAGTTACGAACAAACATCCTGTAATGCTCGTCAGCAAGTGTGGGCACAGTGTTTGGGTTAATTCAACAGCACTGAGTATTGCTGGTATCAATAAGGAGACTGCGGCACCCGAAGGCGGTTCTATTTTGAGGGACATCTATGGCGAACCCACTGGTGTATTACTGGATAAGGCTTCGAGCCTCGTATGGACTGTAGCTCCACAGCTTACGGCAGAATTCGTTTATAATGCGCTAGCTGAGTGTATACCTTTACTGTGGAGCATGGGTATAACTTGCGTTCACACTCCTGAACAATCTGGCTTATTTGGATTGGTGAGGAAATTGAGAATTGATAAGGATCTTCCTATTAGAGTTGCGTTCATGCCGCCTCTCAGTGACTTGGCGATGCTTGAGTCGTTTGGTATCAGGCAGGACTATGGTGATGACTGGGTTTGGACTTCCCAAATTAAGATGTTTAAAGACGGTTCTCTAGGTGCTAAAACAGCGTTGTTATCTGAGTCGTACTTATCCGATGCAAGAAATCATGGTTTAGAGGTTATGAATGAGCAGGAAATGACCGATAAGGTGCGCCAATCTGTGTTGGCGGGTTATGGCACAGCAGTTCACGCTATTGGTGACAGGGCAGTTTCAGAAACGTTGAATTCAATAGAATCTTGCAGAACTGAGTCCATTACGGCAGGCGTGAGGCACAGAATTGAACATGCGCAGTATATCCGTGCAGAAGATATTGATAGGTTCCGCAGGCTAGGTGTGATTGCCTCAGTACAGCCATCCCATATTGTTGCAGATCGGTATATGAGCGATCGGGATCTCGGTGATTTCTCACAAAGAGCTTTTCCGCTGGCCTCCCTCGAGAAATCAGGGGCGCTCCTGGCATTTGGTTCCGACGCGCCTGTAGATAGCCCAGACCCAATCTATGGGATTCACTGTGCCGTTAATAGGTGTGCACCTGGCGAACCCGAAGAAGCTGCTTGGTACCCGGCAGAGCGCATATCGGTTGAAAGTGCCCTCAAAGCGTACACCCGAAACGCTGCGGTGGCTTGCGGAAAAGAAAATCTGATTGGTGAGCTAGCCGAGGGGAAATATGCTGACTTCGTTATTCTATCAATGGACCCCTTGAATATAGATGAGAAAGAGATTACGTCTTTGGAAGTGGAGGCAGTTTGTTTGGGCGGTAGATTTGTGTACGGTCCAGATTGGGCTTAGCAGGATTGTGCTAGGTATGCCTAGGTTTTTGCTGTGTTTTTGGATATGATACGCAAAACCGTAGGTCGAGAACCTCCATGAGTAAGTAATTTCGCACAAGTGGTAATAAGTAGGAGTTGAGCAAGACTGAGGGGGGCAAATCTGGATGGTGGATTTATTGATTAGAAATGGGCTAGTGATAGATGGTTCCGGAAAATCTGGTTATCTGGCTGACGTGGGAGTGGAAAATGGCAAGATATCAATAATTGATCGAAGCATGGCTCTAGAGATAGTGAGTCAAAGAGTAATAGACGCGAAGGGTATGGTAATCTGCCCAGGGTTTATTGATCTGCATTCCCATACCGATAGTTCCGTAATGTGGGACCCAACGTGCGAATCTTCGTTGGTGCAGGGTATCACTACTGAGGTCACAGGCATGTGTGGGAGTTCGGCAGCTCCTCTTCTGCCCCCAACGGCGGAACTATACAAGATGCGTACAAAAGAATACGGTAGTGAAGATGTGGAGGTAACTTGGCAAACGGTGTCAGAATATCTGAATAAGTTGGAAAAGCTAATACCAGGCACAAATCAGTGTCTCATGGTTGGGCACGGTACCATCAGGAATAATATCATCGGTGATGAACCGAGATTTCCAACTGATGAGGAGCTTACTGCGATGAAATACGTGGTGAGAGAATCTTTGGAGCAAGGAGCCTTCGGTATTACTACAGGCCGTTCTTACGTTCCAGGATGTTACGGTTCTATAAAAGAGCTCTCGGAGATTTGTTGTGTAGTGGCCGAGTATGACGGATTACACTCGAGTCATATCTTTGATCAGTCACCAAACGTAGACTGGGCTACCAGAGAAGTTGCGGATATAGCACGCAGATCGGGAGTCCGAAGCCAGATAGCCCACCAAAAGGTGGTTGGCAAAGACAATTGGGGTAGAGCAGACGAGGTTTTGCGAATGCTTGAGGAATACAGGGGGAAGGGCATCGATTTAATGGCAGATATGTATCCCTATACGTTCTCTCAAGTAATGTTGCTGAAAGACCAATTACCTCCATGGATGCGTAGACTTGATGACTGTGAGCTATCTAGAATCTTAAATACTCCTCAATCTTCATCGAAGATTGAGGAGTATTTTACGGAAAATCCTAACCGTACCTGGTCTATTCTGTATGAATATGGAATAGTAGACTGTGCGAACACCAAAGAGTATGAATGGATGGATATTGGAGAGGTTGCTAGCTCTATGAGCGTAGATGTGGCTAGGGCAGTTACCAGACTATTAGTTGATAACGAAATGAAGGTTAAGATAGCTGGCATCATGAGCGAGGATGATGTCCGAAAGATACTAGCACATCCTATGGTTATGTTTGGAACGGATGCAGTCTCGGGTAGCATAATGAAAGATCAATCGAGTTTGAATGATTATAGCTCACTTCACCCTAGACATTATGGGACTTACCCACGCGTACTTGGCAAGTACGTCCGTGATGGAAGAGTATTAACTTTGGAAGATGCAATCAAGAAAATGACTTGGATGCCAGCAAAGAGATGTAATATACTTGATCGTGGGCATATCCAGCGGGGATATTGGGCAGACATGGTTGTATTTGATCCGGGAATAGTTCAGGATAATGCTACAATTGAGGATCCCGCTCTTCTACCAACCGGAATAAGTTACGTTATTGTCAATGGTAGGATTGCAGTTGATAACGGGACTTTGACAGGGCTAAGAGCGGGAAGAGTTCTACGAGATACTCACCACAGAATGATTAATTAAAGAGTGACACGTTTTATATAGGGTAGGAGGAGATGTAGGTTTTGGATTGTTAGTAATCATGAGCTGTTCTAACTCGGTCAGTTATAGAAACTAGATAGAGGATCAGATAACGATGTCGTATCATCCTTGAAATGGGCTGTTTGTTTGCATAGTGAAAACCTGATCCAGGATGTGTTCTCTATCCCTGGTGGGTTCGGTATATTTAATCTGGGCAATCGGTGAATTCGCATACTCTAGCCAATTGAATATGACAGATAACCCGCTGGAGCCCGCTGCCCTAACTCCTTTCATAGGGATCGTGTTTTGTCTTGCGTTTGCGGTCTTACCCACGATATCTTTAGATGTGCTTCGACGCTCAAGTCCACATAATTGTGCAAATAAAGTTTTCTGAACAAGACAGGAGCGAAATTTAAAACCCTCGGTTAGAATGAGGCTAACAAAGCCACAATAACTGGAGGGATTTTGAATTGGCTCAATACAAGATTACTGTAGATTCAGAAAATTTGCACCAAGTCTTTTAGGGAAACTCTCAAGATTCAGGATCAGCTAAACTACTTGAGTTGATTCGAGATCAAGTACTTAAGGGGGAGGTTAAGGAATAAGATGGCTAGAGAGCCTTGTGAGAGAACTGAAGAACGCCAAGGGAATCGGAATGGTTCATATCCTGGACAATTAGCTGTCAAGTAGGTAGCACCACACTTCGTGTTCATATGATTTTGGATGGTAATTTCTCAACCGAGACGTTTTTGAGATATCAAAGGAGCGAACAAGAACTTCGATTGGTCCTAAGGAGATTGCAGTAAGCGGAGTGTCTACTAGGAACGTTAGCCAGATTGAAGAGAAATTATGCGGTACCAAATTTTCTAAGAGCACAGTGTCCGAATTGTGCAAGAATCTAGAGCCGATCATAGAGGCCTGGTAAGAGCAATCAGGCGGTATTTTCAAGGAGTTACATGGTAAGGGTGCCAAGCCCATTTCATGAAGAACATACTAGATCCCACACCAAACAGCCTAGAGGGCGAAGTACACTCCCACGTACAGGTTATCTTAGAAGCGCCAGGTGAAGAAGCAGCCAGGATGCTTCTTGGTAAGACAACGTCGTTTTATGAAGACAAAGCACCTAAGGCCATGAGCATACTTGAATCTGGCTTCGATGCTTCAGCAGTGCTTTCACTTCCTGAGAAATATCGTAAGAGATTGCGTACTACTAACAGCATAGAGAGGCTGAACGAAGAAATTAGAAGACGGGAACGGGTCATACGTATTTTCCCAAACAGAGAATCTGTTATCCGTCTGCTAGGTGCCCTGCTCATGGAACAGGACGAGAAATGGACCACAGGCAAGAAATATTTTGACATAGAAGAATGTTTTACCTAGCGTGAAAGTGAGATCCTTTCACAAACACATAAGGTAACCAGGATCTTTTAGCAATGTATCTATCCAAGGGTAATTCTACACACAAATATGGACATGATCTAACCGACATTATAATTCATGATGTTAAGGATTTTGCAAATAAAATAGAGAGATGAAAATATGGAAAAGCGTATAGGATTTTGTGGTATTAACTGCGTAGAATGTAGAGTGTATAAGGCTACAATTGAAGATAATTTAGAAGAGAAGAGCAATATTGCTCGTGAATGGTCAACAGAAGAATTTCCATTAACAAAAGATAGTATAGAATGTTATGGATGTTGTGATGGTGAGAATAGAGTAATGTCATGTGCAGTAGATTGTGATATTGGAGGATGTGGTATAAAGAAAAAGGTTACAAATTGTGGACATTGTGAGAAATATCCTTGTGAGCTATTAAAAAAGCCACATGAGAAAAATCCAGATGCAAAAGAGTTATTAGATGATGTACATGCCAATCTGAATACAAAATAATTAGTGTTTGGCAGATACTTGCAGTGAGATAATTGGTTACGCATATATGTAAACTATTAAATTCCTTAACCTATCTTGGTAACAGCACACTCAGGTGCAAGTGTTGCAGCTATCGAAAAATCTGCTGAAACATTAATTCTTACTGTTGGACCATAGAGATATTTAGACATAATGACATCTTCTATATAAAAACTTGAGATAGAATAGGCTCTCCATTTCTATCAGTGATCCTACAACTTCGTTTATGCACGAGTAATTCCTAAAGTAAGAAACTATAGGAAACATAAGCAGCTGAAACATAGAACTCTCACTGATAGATTTATATGCTAACTCACCGGTATAGCCTGTATTAGGATCCCTAGAGGTTTTTATCTATTCCGTAGTCGGAAGACATTATATAATTTTTCAACAAAAAGGTTAAGTTCCCTTTCACTATTTTATGAAAAATATTAAATAGAAATGATTAAATATTCGATTGGAAAAGGTCTATTATATATTTAAAGGAAGTAATTATTTTATACAAGATCTGAATGGAAAATACTACTTGATTTAAAGGGGGCTTTTGTCGACTCCATATAGCGGTGCAAATTGAGTTTCCCGAAAAAGAAAGGATCCAGATTCAAAACCCTCGGTTAGAAGTAAGTTATCAAAACCACACTAACCGGAGGGATTTTGGGTTGGCTCAATACAGGATTACTGTAGATACAGAATGAAAGAACTGAAGAATTTAGAGGGCATCGCAATGGTTCTTACCATAGGCAATTAACTGCGCGAGTAGTTAGCCTCACACTCAATGCGCCTGGGATTCGAGATGGTAGTTTCACACACAAATATGGACTTGATCTGCGAGAAGGAAAGTCACTCTCAATGTATACACTGAGCGATTGGAAGTGTATGCAAACTGAAGAAAAGAAGGTGGTGCTACTATCATAAATCGCGGAAACAGGGTCAGGAAAAGACAAGAGAAGATGGGGAATTTCTGGTCCGAAGCGGGAACTTTAGAATGTCCCTTGACACGGAAGAACTACCATCAACAAAAACCTGATTCAGAATAGGCGCAGCCTGCTTGGTACTTACCTAAAAGAGCTTAAAGAGATAGCAAAAATGGAGCGCGCTTCTTTTGCGGACAGCCCTATTTTTCCTTCGANNAGATTGTAGTGGTGCCGCGTGCAATCGAAAGAGGATCCGTCGGTCAAGTTCCGCAAAGTGCCAAATTACATGAAAAAACTCGTTCTCAGTCTATACCGCAAAGATCTCGAAATGACACTTCTTTCCGATCAATTTAAAACTTGGAGGGACTATCATGAGAAAACCCATCATAAGAGAGTTGTTGAAGGAAAGGGACATTATTGTGGGTGGCTGTCAGCAGATTCTGGACCCGCTTGTTACTGAATGTATAGCACAAAGTGGGGTTGATTTTGTTTTCATGGACTTGGAACACACGGGCAGAAGCATTGATGCTCTTCAGTGTTGTTTTCTGGCTGCGGCTGCTGCAAATGTGGCAACCTTGGTAAGAGTTCGGGATATAAGGCAGGACTTGATAGAGCAGGCACTGGATGCAGGGGCTCAGGGGATAATTGTCCCGACAGTAGAGACAGTGGAACAGTGTGAGCTGGTTGCAAGCGCCGGAAGATTTCCCCCGGAGGGCACTCGCGGTTGGTGTCCAGTGGTTCCTCCTATGAGATGGATGAATGATTACAACCCTGCCACCTGGGCTCAAGATGCAAATAGGGATGTGTTCTTAGGTGTCTTGATAGAAACTCCCCTGGCATTCAAGAATCTACCTGAGCTTGTAAAAGTAAAAGGTATTGATTTCTACTTCTTGGGTCCTGGAGATTGTTCGATTCATATGGGAAAGAGTTCGCCTTGGGATCCTGAAATAACGGAAATGTGTATGGCGGCAGCTGATACAATTTCAGCTGCGGGTAAGGTTTGCATGCCTCTAGCTAGGCAGGAAGATGTAGCGGAGTATTATTCTCATGGAGCGAGGATGTTTCTTACCACCGCCCAGGATACGACAGTTCTGAGAGAAGCAAATGCCCAGAGTATGGAAGCCGTATTCAAAGCTATAGGAAAGAGTTCCGGAAAGAAAGTGCAGCCGGATGCACTTGGCTTGAAATAAAACGAAGCAGTAAATCTTTAAGC
>MTKW01000929.1_pt1 | contig 61329 bp, 62 predicted proteins | sample 1042761 | NCBI WGS metagenome assembly MTKW01 (sample SAMN06205366, study PRJNA360243) | anaerobic digester metagenome | biome: Wastewater treatment plant; feature: Anaerobic digester sludge; material: sludge; isolation source: anaerobic digester fed with sludge from wastewater treatment plant ... | reverse complement strand
CCCAAGGACGCAATAAGCGACAGGGCGGATACAACGATAATCTCGTTCTTCGCAAGGAAGGACAGCACGAAGGGTACACCGAGTACGCTGGCGGAGCCGAAGGCGGATACCGATCCAAATAGGGGAATAGACGTGGAAAGCGCAATATAGCGCGCCCAGCTTGGCAGGCTCAAACAGCTGGTGACGATTAAGCCGCGNNTTTTCTTCCCGTAAAGCAACCCACACCCGAGCAGATAAGGAAGACCAACGGCATGCCCATATCCGGAATTGCCGGAACCGCTGTGTTCAATACCATCAGGACGACAACCAATATCAGCGGGATGTAGATTTTAAAGCCGTACTTTTTACGAACTTCGGTGTTGAGCTTTGCTCGCACCTCAGCATAGTTCATCTTCTTAACGTGCTTTAAGCCTAGCACCAGTACAAAGGCAAAAGCGAGCGGAAAGGTCAACAGAATCAGCGGCAACGTAAACCCGCTATAGGGAATATCCACACCACCACACATAATCATTGCAGGCAGGTTGGTGGGGGGCGCAATCATGCCTAGCATGCCGCCCAATGAGAGTATTACTGCCGTTTCCAAAATTGGGACTCCCATCATCATCAATACGGGAGCCATGATGGAGCCTGCGGAAAGCACGGCCGCGGTTGAAGAACCGGTAATCATACCGGGAAACATAATGATGACCATAATCATGATCAGCATCAGAGCAGGAACTTTATGGAAACGCTCTACAATTGTCGCGCAAATGGCGTCGAGCGTTCCGGATTCCTGAATGACGCGCATAAAAATCATCGCCGTGGCTATGACCAAGATCGTATCCACGTACGCGAACATGCCCTCCACGAGATGTACCACGGGAACTCCCTGCCCGCCAATCAGAGCACCGGCGACAGAAGCCAACACCATGGATATGCCGATTGGTAGCTTGCACAGGAAGCAGCCCAGCAGGAACGTTCCAAGCATCACGATGAAGGTAATCAGTTCGATGCTCATTCAAACCTCCTTGGAACTACTTAAAAAGGATGTCCCTGTTTCACAAACATTGGCTACTTAAAAGCAGCGGGGAGAACGGTTACAACATCGCTAATGCTGTCGATATAATCGCAGGGAATACCGGATTTGGAACAGATGCTCGCCATCAATCCGTCCTGATCCCCATCTTTTACAACGATGGCGTAATCCGCGTTCTCAAACACGGGTGCGATAAACTTATCGGACAACTCTCCACGACGGACAACACCGCCGGTATGCATCGCAATGATGGACAATCCCGCGGTCTTTGCGGCGTTAATCAGCTCTTCAAGACGCGCGAGTTCACCGTTGGCGTCAATACCCGCAGCGCCGAGTCCTTTAGAAGAACCTCCGACGACGATTATGAGGGTCTTGTTGTCACGGATCTCGGCGGAGGTCGCAACGCCATTGGAAAAAAAGTCCATATTCTGCTTCTTCAGTACCGTGCCTACCATCTGGAAATCAGCACTTTGACCGCCTGATGTAATCAAGATGGGATACTCCGCGAAAGCTTCCGTCAAGCCGACCGGCTCAACAGCGGAAGCGTTTGCTTCGGTACTCTCCAAGGCAGATGACGAGGATTCTAATGTTGCTTCCGGTTTTCCTTCACCACAAGCTACGAGAGAAAGCAACATCATCACAGCAAGCAAAACGACAATCGTTCTTTTCATTGATTTCCTCCTTTTGCATGCATGCGCGGCGAGAATACCGCGCATACACACCATTTAATAATTCTTATCTTGTTGACCACACAACTACACCATCGCCGTTGACTAGAAATACCGAAATCTTCCGCAACTATCCTCCACCTTCTATTTTGGGTGGTTGCATAGTGTGAGGTCGCGGTACGCAACCCATTTAAGTTGTAATGAATTATTCTCAATAACCGATAGCTGCGCCATCACTAAAGTTCTCTACGCCGTAGTTTGACTCTGTGCTACCCTCCAGAGTACCGTCAGGCATAATCATTATTCCAACGGGAACGGCAATTGTACCCCAACCAACAGTAAAGTTAGCATGTCCTAATTTCTCTAATTCACCAAGAACAGGGCTACCTTCCAATTCCAAACTATAGAAGAAGGCGAAGCCGTAATCCGCGACTCTTGGACTGTTGATTGCCTCATCGATGCCGAACCCGTAGTCTATTGCAAACATAATCACCTGAGCTACACCGGGATAAATTTGTATGCCGCCGGGCGCGCTGATAGCCATAAAAGGTTTCCCATCGGGGTCAATAACTACGCTGGGAGACATGGAGGACAGCGGTGCTTTGCCGGGCTCCAAAGAGTTGGCGTAACCGCTTCCTTCCACAAAGTCATCCAGCTGATTGTTCATAAAAAACCCATAACCGTCTACATAAACCTGGTTGCCGAATCCAAGGTTTAATGTATGAGTAATTGAGACCATGTTCCCATCTTTATCAACTACAGATAGAGTAGTCGTCTCCGGATGCTCACGATCATCATATTCCCAAGGGTTTCCTTGTGTGAAACTCTGGGCTTTGGTCATATCCACTTTCGCTGCTAAAGATTTGGCATAATCCTTGTCTGTGAGACCTTTAGTGGGAACATCGACAAAGCGAGTGTCACCGGAATACACCGCGCGATCCACCCAAACCATCTTCTGAACCTCCGCAAGCTGGTGCCAGAGCTCTACGCTGTTAAATTCTTGCACAGGCAGGCACTCCATAATGTTTAACATTTCAGCCAGAAATGTACCGCCTGAAGAGGGGGAAGGCGAAGAATAGACTGTGTATCCGCGGTAACTCCCCATAACAGGTTCACCTTCCCAAGGTTTGTAATTAGCCAAATCTTCCATGGTCATGACCCCGCCGGCGCTCTGGGTTACTTTTACCATTTGTTCGGCAATGGCACCTTTATAAACCGCGTCGGAACCCTGATCTCGAATCATCTCAAGCGCACGCGCCATATACTCATTGCGAATCAATTCACCCGGTTTTAGCGACAGACCGTCTTCGTTGAGATAAATCTCCGTCAACTCTTCGCTTTTGATCATCACATCGTAAATGTTCATGATGTTGCTAATTAGGGCAGGAGTTGCAACATAGCCTTGCCGTGCCATATCGATAGCAGGCTGGATCACATCCGCCAAAGACATGGTGCCCCACTTATCAAGCGCATAACACAAACCGGCAACTTCACCGGGGACGCCGGAAGCCAAGCCACCAAATCTCTTATGATCACCAATAATATTCCCCTCGTTATCTTCCACCCACAAATCGGAAGTTTGGAACATTGGGGCAACTTCACGGAAGGTAAGACAAGCGGTTTCACCGGTTTCAGCAGAATAAAAGGTCAATAATCCACCGCCTCCAATACCGCACATCTCAGGCAAACAGACGAATTGAGCAAACGCTGTGGCAACCGCCGCGTCAATTGCATTGCCGCCTTTTTCCATAATCTCGGTACCTACCTTTGAAGCCTCGTAACGAAGGGACACCGTCATCCCATTCTCAGCGGTGCCCAAACGTGTTATATCCTTCGGCATGCCATTCTCATCCCATGTCCGGAATTCTTCGGGCAACTCGATGTAGGGAGACATGTCCTCTGTTTCAGTCTGGGTGGGGTCCGCTGAGGTTCCTTCACTCGTCTCCGATTCTGTCGGATCAGGATCGGTAGGCTCTGCAGGTTTCGCATCGCACGCAACCATCGCAAACACCATTACCAGTGAAAGAAGTAGTGCGAGTAACTTTTTCATGAGCTTTCCTCCTAAATGGTATTGCCGCAGGCGTTGTCGTAAATGAATAAACCACAACCACCATACGTTACGAGCATTATAGCTTTGCACAATATTAGGAGTCTTTTTTATCTCTTATTTATTTTAATATTCTCTTATTTTCTATTAATCTTATTATTCTCACGGAGAATCAGATCATTCCTCCTGTATAGTTGTTTGGGACGACCGACGTTTCCATAGGCGCTATCCTGCACCACCCTGCCTTCCTGCATCAGATGCTGCAAATAACGGCAGACGGTCTGGTATGCCAAACCGGTTCCCTCCGCAATCGCGTACGCAGAGATATAATCACTCTGCACGGACAGATAATTCTCGATCAGTTCCTGCGTACGCTTTGAAATCCCTTTTGCAAATGACTCGCGAGGGCTTTGCTCCAGCAATCGAATATGAAGATTAATTCGGCTGACCAAATCCGGCGCTTTGATCGGCTTGAGCGCAAAGTCTGTCGCTCCCGCATCTAGGAAGGCATTCGCCAACGATTGGTTTTCGTCAATGGTAAACACCAAAATTGGCACGGACGTGCTGAGTTTGCGCAAACGGCGCACGCCCTCCACGCCATTTACGCGCGGCATATGATAGTCATTTAAAACAATGTCCGGCTGGTACGCCTTGAACAGAGCGAGGCCCGTCTCAACGCTTTGCGCGGTATAGGATCGCCAGCCCTGCAGTTTGAACAGCGCGTTTAGCGAAAAGCAGATCTCTTCTTCATCGTCAATGGACAGAATGGTTATCGGTTTTTTCATCCTCATTCTCCTTTGGCAATAATATTGTAATGCTGGTTCCTTTTCCTAATTCTGTATCCATACGGATAATTCCGTTCATTTGCGTAACAACGCTTTGAACAAAAGCCAATCCGAGACCACTGGATTCGCTACCTGAGATACCTCTCCCCCAGATGTGCTCACGCCTGTTTTCGTCAATCCCGATCCCGTTGTCCGCTACGGTAAAACATATGTAACCTTCCGTTTCGTCCACGATGAGCCGAATGGATGGGGTGCTTTGGTCACGGACAGCATGTGCGGAGTTTTTCAGAAGATTGATGATCGCGCGTGGAAGCAGTATTCTGTTTGCGATGATGGCTTCTGTGGGAACACTGTTTTCCACACAAAGGTAAGAAGCGTATTCCGTTGCCGAACACTGAGCCAAGACAATATTCACTATCGTTTCTGTCGAAATTGGTACCATGCTGCCCTCGTGCAACATTTCGGAAATCATTTGGTCCATCCGCTCTACGGAATGCTCAATTCGTTCCAAGTATTCCATTTCGGGTAAGTGGTTTCGTTCCCGTTCAATTTTGAGCACGTCAACTATTGTCTGAATCGCGGTCAAGGGGGATTTCAAATCGTGAACCAAATACTGCACCTCCTGGTTGGTGCGGTTTTTCATCTCCGCGATGAAAGCTTGCCTGCTAATTTCCTCATTCCGTTCCCTTAGGATATTGACTTGACGAAGGGAATTCTCACTACGTATTTGAAGCAGCATCAACAGAGCAAACAGGGAGAACAAAACGATTCCGACGGTACAGGTCACGTTAAGCAGCCCATCTGCTTCCAGAATTATTGCAGTCATTTTAATATCATAAGATGTTTCACCACGCCCGATTGGAAGGTTCTCAAGCATAGGCATGACATCAAGGAATTGGACGGCAGTGAGGAAGAAGATTGAAACTGTCGCTTTTTTATGGAGCCGAATATGGCGGTAGTCCAACCGATCGAATACGATTCCCCATAAAAATACGATCAGGGAAGGGAGCGCAAAATCGTAGTGCACGTGATAGATCAAATCAATTACTAAGTACGCAAGGCGTAATATCACAAACGTAAAGCAGGCTATCAGGGCGTATCTAAGCGGTCGACGGAAGTTTAATTCGATAGCCCCACCAATAAAGAATACTCCCAAATACAGTGGCATGATGCGAATGGCGTTCATAAGAACTAGACGCAAAGCGGCTTCCAATAAATATACTTTTTCAAGGCTTTGGAGCGCATTAGTCAGTGCTTGCATAACACCGATGTTATAGATACTGACAAACAGGGGCATCACAAAGCCAAACGCGAACAGCACTATACCGATTATCAACTCCTTGACATTAATCGCTATTGCCTGTTTGTGACGCCTTGATGGCTCTGCGCGTTGCTGCACTATGCTTCCCTCCTATGTGTCATTACTCTCACTTCAAGTGTAGTCGACAAAAAGTGTGAACTTCGCAAAATTAAGTCTGTCTGTTTCTATTTCTTACTGACCAACGCCCCCACAAGAGAATTCCGATTGCCACGCAAATCCCCACGACAATAACCAACCGCGGGCTTTGTGTGCGATAATAAACTGCGCTCAGACCAACTTGTTCTATGCTCTGCAGATCGTAAGCGAGACCGTATTCCGCCACAATTTTCTTAACATTCACAAAATGAATAACCGGGAGCCCTCTCGCGTTGTATATCTCCAGCAAACCGCTCTTTTCGCCGGGAGAATGAGCCGTATACGGACGCACAATTCCCCATGGCATATCATCCTCATCTACTCCAATCGTCGTAATGTTACCGCCTATTCCGACAAAGCAAGTAATATCATATGCGTCGTAAATGGCAAGCCTTGCCTTGAGATTTTCCACGTAGTCCTCAATGTGGATAAAGGGATAGCCGTACCCCGTAAGCCTTTTCTCTATTATGTGGACCAGTGCAGGCTCCATCTCGATACCGCAATCTCGATCGCCGCCCATCGAAAAGGCGGCAAGAGGTTGAGAGACAAGATCATCCTCAAAGAGGCGATGAACCATGTCCGGAAATGTCAACTCCGGCTGGTTTGCTCCGTACATAGAGGCGCCAACGGAAGCGATATATACTATCCTAACGCCCATCGCCTCGCTCGCTGCAAGAAAGGCAAGATTCATCCCGGGGAATGAGCCGGAAAACGCGGCACCGATAACGTTACCTGCCTCCACACCCGCGTCAGCAAGCATACGAACCGCCAGTGCCGCCATATCCGGATTTGACACTGTGCGCTTTGCCTCGATGGTACCCACCGTAGTGGTAATACCCGTGAACTCATCGCCAATTAGACCCGTTTGATGGATATCCTCCTTGCTGAGCCCAAGCCCAACTTCTTTCTTATATCTTGCGATTTGATCTATATAACACCGCATCAAATCCGCCGCTTTGCATTGCGTTTCGTAGTTATCGGTACGTACAGACACCGATAAGAACACGCCAAGCACGATGGTTACAAGCAACACTGCCATCGATATTACTATAGCAAGTTTACGATTCTTATACATAGCCCCATAGCGCTCCCCTATCCGCCGAACACGGGATATCCGAACAGCATAAGAATAGCGGCGAGAAACGCACAAGTAATGGCAAGGCTCACAAAAGTCTTAAGGAAACCTTGCCGATCGAATTCTCTCGCGATAATTCCGGGCACTACAAACCCGATGATGTTGAGATTGTACGGGCTTATCTCAACGCTCCGCACCAAAAAGTTTAAGGCAATTGTCAATATCAAAAGCATCGCAAAGCGCCGCCGACCATAGAGAATAAAAACGTAGGACAACAGCTTGCAAAGAAGCGTCGCAACAAAGGCAATAAGTAGCGTATACACAATGCGCCACGGCGCATGAAGACAGAGCACAAGATACCCGGGAACGACCAATCCTGCCGAGAGACCCGTCAGTTCCGTAAAAAACAAGCTGACAAGAATACCAAGCAAAATCGCGCTATCGTACAAACTCAGTCCCCTCCTCTCGAACGCGCCTCATGATAGCTAACCCGTCATTTGCGATATTTCCAATCGCAAAAATGACTTTGTCTTGTTCAATTTCTTCTGATGGAATAGCTTCTGCGGAACTCCACATTTTGACAACAGTATTTGGCAACTTATTTTTCAATTTACGTCGCACATAGATCCGTGATGCGCCCATGAGCCATATTTCGTTCGGTTGCAAAGCCTCGCAAACAGCTGTCATATCACGCGTACGGCTTCCACGGTCAGGTCTGTTGTTCATCAGGATTACGAGCCGCTTGTCATTTAGGTCGTACTCGTTGCTAAGAGTTTCCCAAACAATATGCGTGGATTGGATGTCATTGACGGACAGAGCGTTGATAAACAGCGCTTTCCCCCACCGGTACAACGATAGCGCAAAGGGGTCGCGTTTATAACGCTTCATGCCCGCGAGCGCTTTTTCTCTTTCCACGCCCAGATACTCACATACTGCAAGCGCCAATGCAATGTTTTCCGAAAAATCAAATGTCTGCTCATCATCGTCCGGTTGCACGGGAACAAAGCGGCAACACAATCTGTCTGCCACGTTCTTCAGTATCTGAGTTTGAGCCTCTTCGGTGGTGAAAAGGATGCCATTTCTCGGTATGGTATTGGAAAGAGCGTCCGCAATTTCCTGTAGACTTTCTCCCATAACATCAGTATGGTCGCGGCGAACATTCGTGATTGCGCAGATATCAGCACGCAGAATGCTGTGTTGTGTAACATGTTGCAATTCTGGACGCACCGCCATGCACTCGACAACCAGAATCTGTACGTTTTGCTTTGAGGCTTTACATAGAATCTCAACTTGCTCCTTAATATTGGCGCAACCTTTGCGAGGAATTATTCTTTCTTCACCATCTACATCTATGGTTGTCGGATTGATACCGGTTGTCTTACAGAAAACACGCATGCCGCCATTGCGCAATCCTGCTTCAATCAGACGGCAAACTGAAGATTTTCCGCGCGTCCCGTTCACGTGGATTACATGAGGAATTTTCTTTCTGGCGACCACTACACGTATCTTCTCGATGAGCAAATACACAATCCAAATAAGCGCCGAAACAAGTATCGTGAAGGACATGATCTAATCCTCCTGTGGATGTAACATTCTATCATAATTACTTATTCTCACTTTAATCTGCTCTTCAATTTTTCTCCGTACCATAGCTCTCCTAGCGAGTAACGGACACCCTATTATTCAAAAAACCCCCTGTAACAACAATGTCACAGGGGTTAGTGGCAAAGGCACTAACTATTGATAAAATGCACCGCTCAAATCAAATCGTTAAAAGATGCACCGCTTTTGCACACCCTCTCCCACATTACTTTTGTATCTTTTCGGTATGTCTCAAAATGACCAGCCTTCTTTTTCAGCGAGTTCGGTCACGTTAATGCACGGTATGTTGTAGGCCGCGCATATTTTAGGGATTTTCTTTGGCGAGTCTTTGTTTTCCTCGGTAATCACAGCAATCCGATACTTCATTGCGGTCGCAATGAGGAAGGCATCACCGGAAGACTTCATGTTCGTAAAGCTCAACAACTCTGGGTGTTCATTCACGATTCTAACGACATTCTGCTGAATTCCAGCATCAACGTCCAATACCGTGCATTGTTGAATCCAAGGTTTCAGAGTCTCATCCTCAACCTCGTCTTTAACTTCAGAACATATAACGATTTCAGAAGACTTCACTAATTCATCAATATTTTGCCACAGCGTGCTGTAAACGCTACGGCGGTGAGGCTCGTCCGCTTTTTGGGAAAGAATCGAACAAGTATCAATGATATAGCGGTAGGGCGGTGGTATCAAGGTCATTTGCTCTGAGTATATATTGTTTACCATTTCGCCACCTCCGCAATGAACTTCGGAATGTGCTTTTCTTTTATACCAAGATAACCAGAAACATCCTGTTTGCTGAAATACCCATCGGTATAACCGATTAGCAGAATACGGCAAATCGTCGGGCTGGTCTTGTCGATAGCTTCTCGGGTGACGTTTTTGTAGATTGACGGCCCTCTTCCTTCCTGCCGAGCCAATTTGTCTGCTTCTCTCTGCTGTAAAAAGTTCTGCCGGATTTCATTTGCAAAAGTGTCGTACTCGTCCTGAGTAAACCACCTTGTGTCGAGTAGCCTTCTGATAACCACTTCTTTGCTTATGTTGAATTTGCCCGCCATAGTATCTACATCATCTAGACTGATTGAAGTAATTGTTTTTGCGGATAGATATGCGTTTAACGAGTCTGTAGGAACAAGCACCTCACCAGCCACAGCATTGCAGAACACCTCTTCCTCCGTGGAAGAAAACGAAGAAAACATCTCATTGCAGAGTGTGGACTGGCGTCTCAGGATATGAACCAACTCGTGCATTATTGAGAATGTCTTAGCTGGATACCTGTCATTATCGTTAAGCCCAATAATCGGAGCGGTGTCATTAAAGATTGATATTCCTCTAACGATTTCTACATCAACACCTGTGAAACAGTGAATGAAGATGCCCTTTCCCTCAACTTTCTGCCGTACATAAAGGTAAAACTGGCGTGGAGAAGTCAACTTAAACTGATCATCCAATTCAATGCCAAAAAATTTTCTGATAGTTTTCGCGTATTCAATAACGCTGGCATTGTCGGCAATTGCGGGCAGCGACAGCGGTATAGCATCAATTTGCATATCCGATTCCGAAGATGACAAAAAATCATGGTAACGAATGAGTTCAACAACCGCAAGATTCAAAGAACTATCGTCCATCGCCATCTCATAAGGTAGTGTCCGCAAGTTCCTCAAAGAAGGCAACTGTTTAATGGGCAAGATACTTTTATTCATATACAGCCCGGCAAACGGGACCTTTAGCACCTTCGCAATTCCCTTAGCCTGATTTATTGTCGGATAATCGGTGTTTGAAACGTCCATCCACGCACGGACCTTTTCTTCTGTCTGCCCTGTTCTCTGAGAAAGGTAAGCAACCGTGACACCTATCTGCGAGCAGATAAAGCTAAGAGTCTCCTTATTAATATTTGCATCAGCTCGTGCCATCGGTAATCCTTCTTTCTTTGCAGAGCGCACCTTCGATTATCTGCGCGTTCGCTATAAGTGCAATCTTTCATTACGAATCACTCTTCGCCCATCATCATTTTGTAATGCTGTTCCTGCTCCAAGGCCTCAAAAATTAATTTGAACACATCCTTGTACAGCGTGATGTCGGTGCAATCATCAACATAATTCAAACCATCGCTAAACCCTACGGAGTTGGCATTGATATAAGACAACATAGCCGTGGCGAGGTGGTACTTCGTGTAGTCGGGTAACCCTTCGGCTGGCGTTTCCACGAACTTATCTCTATGTTCATCAAGAACCCTCTTGCGGATATTCACACCGTCGTAGCCACAAAGTTGCATGAAGTAATATTCCAAAATGCGGCGTATTACGTTCATTAGCGGAATAGCTGTATCCACTTCTCTGTACTCACCCCAGAGGGCAGCGTAGGAGTTTTGGACAGGGTTGAAGTTTTCTTGCTCGGTTGGCTTAGATATACATTGTCGTACACAATGCTTGATTGTGGAATTGTTACTCGCTTTGTTTATCACATAGAACGATACGCAATGATAGCGGGATGCTTGGTTATAGGTTATCTCCCTATGGAAATAGACGTTGTGGGTCAAGATAAAAATCTGCTTTATATAGTCGCCCTGAACCTCACGTTCCTGTTCACGATATTCAGCGTTGTTAAAGCAGACACCTACCATCTCCCGCACCAAGGTACTGACGATGAAAAGGACGCAGCTATCCATACTGGAAACGGGGTCGTCTATTACGACAATTTTATCCTTGCTAACATCAGCATCGGTATGACTTCCGCGAACGAGGTGATAGAAGTACAGGAACGCAATGAAATTCCTCTCGCCCTCACTTAGCTTATCCGCAACTGTCCCGTCTGGGCGCACAACCTCGTAGACATTTTGCTGACCTCGCTTTTCCCGCAGGGTGAAGCCCTGGAAACCTGAATCTCGAAGTAAATCGTTTATGCTTTTGATGGTTGGGGCGGTACTAACCACTCGTTTGTTAAGTTCTGCAATTTCATTTTCTAAAGCTCGTGATGCCTTAGCACCGTCATCAACCAGCTTAATCAATGCAGTAATCTCGTCATCAAAGGTCTTGCGCCGTAATCTATAGGTCGAAACATCACTTTGAAGTGTAAATGCAATAAGTTCCCAGACTTTCCTGGTACACTCGGTTTGCTTCTGACGCTTCGCACCGACAATGTCGTTGTTTGCTTGAATCTGTTTATTAAAACCCTCGATTAGGACGTTTATTTCATCACGCAGCGTTTTGACGTTTTCAAGTGTGATAACTGAAGACGGCTCTTTCAACTTGTCAGTTATCCGTTGGATATTGATTTCAATCATTTTCTCTAAGAGCGCAAGTTTCGTCTTATATTCAGTAAGATCAAGTTTCGGGAAAGCATCCTGGAGATTGCCGTTAAGTACATCAAGGAAGCCTTGCATATCGCTTACATAGTCCTCTTGAAATTGCCGAAGGGCACTAATATCCTCTTGATAGTGGCCATCAAAACAGGCAGAAATTTGTTTTTCAAAATCGTCAGGTAATTCCTGTTGGCAATAAGGGCATTTTCCTTCTGATTTTTCGGCGAAATGTTCATGCCCTTGGCGTACCCAGTCCGTAGCTTTAATCGCTTTTATGAAAGCAGCAAAAGGTGTGTCACTACTGCTCGTAATGGATTTATTAAGTAGTTCGTTGCCGGGTGACCCTTTTAATCTTTCCGTGCCTCCAGTAGGCTGAAACTTCTTATATGTAGCAGCTTTTGGGTCAAATGCCGTTTCGTACAGAGTTCTTAATTCTCCTATATCATGCTGAGTAGGGTTTCCTATTTGCAATACTTTCTCGGCAAACTGAGCCTTCCGCTTAAAGCCGCTCTGCGTAGCGTCAAATACGTCTCGGATGGCTTTCGTTTTATCCCAACAGGTTCCTTGAAAGTCGTCGAGCAAGGTGTTTCGTGCTGACTCCTTGCGGTCCTTTGTTATGGTATTTTCGCCATTTAGCTTTTCCTGCTCAGCCCGCTGAGTGTTTTTTTCAGCAATGTCAGCTTGAATCTTTATGTTCTGCTCGCCAACGGTGAATACGCCCTTGAGTTTGCCGTAGTCACGGAAGTTCGCTTCTACAAACTCCTGATTATAGACAAGCACGGAGTAGTCATCTGCGGATTTTCCCGCTTGCCAAGACAAACCCTCATTGGCATGGACAGCCCTCGCTATGGTGGATTTTCCCGTGCCGTTGTTTCCATAAAAGAAGTTGATAAGCGTGGGCTCAACCGGAATGCCGTGAAAAGTCGCAGCGTTTAGCATAAGTTTTTTGATTGCGGAAGTTATTTTAGTATTCATCATCTATATCCTCCGTTCGTTTTTGCGGCTCCGATATACGCGGCTTTATAGCCTGAATTTCTTCTTCGTCATCTCCGAGAGCGGGCAACGCAATTATCTCCCGGCCTGCTATACCTTGGAGGTCTCCGCTCATACCATAGAGACTATTTGTAACCTTTTGCAAGATTTTTTCCTGTGCTGCCCAGCGTTTCTGGGCTTGTTTCTTCTCGGTGTCGAGCTGCTTTGCCATTTCGTCGTAGGACTCAAGGATATAACGAATCCGGTTACTAAACTCACCGCCGGTCAGATAGTTGTATATCAGTTCAACCTTCACATCTTTACCTTCAGCAGCGCGGTTGGCTGCAAAGACCTTGACGATTGCTTCCCGCAATAACGTGGCGAGCATTATCACATAGCGTGGCTTCACAAGCCAGATATTATCAGCAAGCTGTTTGAAGTCGTCGCCTCCTCCGTCAGTGGGGTTGAACACAATAACTCCCATTTGAGCTTTTTCTGATGCAATTTCATCTTTCAGCTTTCCGAGCCAACTTGCCTGATAGGTCTTGGCATTTTTACACTCCCATAAAATCAAGCCGCAGTTCATATAAAACTGCTCGTTGACCACTTGACGAATGTCCGAACCACGTTCGCCCTTCTTGACTTCCTCGACTGTATCGAACGGGAAACCGCTGCGGAGGGCATTCTCGATATCCAGCTCGAGGATTTCGCCCTGTAACTGCTGTGAACCTTGCTCCGCCACCTGTTTAGCTGTGGTTAATTGCTCACGTAACCGGTTGATGGTTTCCTCCTGCTCGCGGATTTTTGTGTTGAAGTCCTCGGAGGCTTTTTGCGCTGCCTCGGCACGTATACCTTTTTCCTTTTCGAGCAGTTCCTTGCGGGCCGTGAGTTCTGCATCCTCACGCGCCTTATTTGCCTTGGAGAGTTCTTCGAGCAAATCCGATAACTGCTTGCGGAGCTGCTTTTCGCTTTCCTTTGAAGCGATGGCTTCACGGCGCAGACGCTCGGTTTCGAGTTCCGTGGTCTGTTTTGCCTTTTCAACTTCAAGTTCAGTAGTTTGGCGAGCCTTGTCCAGTTCAAGTTTTGCAGTTTGCCGCTCCCGTTCAATTTGAAGCTGTGACGCCTGCTGTGCCTCGGATATAGCTTTTTCCACGGCTTGCTTTAACTTTATCTCAGCAGCGGCATCATACTCCTTGCGGAGTGTCTCCGACTGCTCAGTTTTTGCTCGAAGCAACTCATCCTCAATCTGGTGCTGTATGGCATCAGATATTTCAAAAGACTTTTTGCAATTCGGACATATAATAGTAGCACCACCCATATTTTCTCTCTCCTCAGACTATTTTTATCCCTGTACCAGCTCCCACAGCTTGTCATAGCTGTCAACTACATCGTATTTCACGTTATCGCCGCTGATAGCACGGAAATGCTCACGGGCGCAGTGTGCTTTGGCTTCCTCGATTTTGCGGAGTTCCATCGAGGACATATCACCTTTCGTCTCAGCAACGAAATAAATGTGCTTTACTTTACCTTCATAGAACGCAATCGCCCAGTCGGGGTTATATTTGCCCACAGGGGTGTTGATATAGAATCCGCGCGGCAACTTGACATAGACCTCAACCTCTTGACTGTGCGCTTCTAATGCGGAAGCAAAGTCACGCTCGTTGGTAGAATCGTAAATAACATAATCGTATAGGTGACGCTTTGCCTCCATAGCGTTTACGCCAAGACTTCCTTTCTTTAGATCGGGTTCGGTGAATATTTCAGTACCAAAAGCGGAAGTCAGCTTATCGTAGGTTATATGTTCGATAATCGCTGTTGCCTTCTGCTCGTTGATGATGTTTGAAGCGCGGATAATATACTCTTCGGGATTGTCTCCGAACTGGTCAAAGATAACTTTTTCGAGACCGACCAGAATCTTTGTCACGGCTTTTCGCGTGAGTCCCGTTTCTGCTACGATTTTCCCAACAAGATCGTAGTGGACGGCTGAACTTGCCCGCATCGTCATGAATTGAGCTGCTTCCTCGCGCACCATATCCTTTCGAACAAAGGCTTCTCCAGATTCAAGCTGTTCCTTGGAGTCAATGTTCTTTGCCTGTTCACCCGTTTCAACCTTGAAATAAATCTTCGAAACGCGCAGTCTGGCATTCAGCTCCTTTACAGCCTTTTCAACCAATTCGTCTTCATCAAATCCTACGACATAATAGCTTTTGTGGTTAATGCGTGACCATAATTCTTGGAATGCCTTGCTATCCAATTTTCCCTTATCAAGCATAACCTCGACGGTGTTTTTGCGGGCGTTTTCAGGCTTATTGGCATTCGGGTCGTAAACGGAATCCAGTACAGCGATGACATCGGCAGCTTGGTCAGCGGCTTCTTCAGGTACTTCTATAGTACCGTTTTTCTTATCATCGTAATATTTCTCGGTTAGTTCGCCTCGCTTCACATAACCGTTTTCTATCAAGCTCTCATATATAGCAAGAGCTGTATCCTCACCAAATTTTTCTGTGAACAGCTTTGCTTCCACCTTACGCGGACGGTCGGCAACCGCTTCGGCAATTTCGCTTTGCAATCCCTTGGCGAAGCTATCGTAACTTTCGTTTGCAATAACCGTCAGTACGTTGATATTGTGGACTTCCTCGCGGGATAGGAGGGTTTCATCCATACGTTCGCCGCCTTGATTGACGGCAAGGCGCAGCCCGCGCCCGACTTCCTGGCGTTTACGGACATCGCTTCCGCTCTGTTTCAAAGTACAAATCTGAAAAACATTCGGGTTATCCCAGCCTTCGCGCAAGGCAGAGTGGGAAAAGATAAACCGCACAGGCTCACGGCGGTCAAGCAAGCGTTCCTTGTCCTTCATGATGAGGTCATAGGCATCCGCGTCGTCGGATGTGCGTTCTTTTCTATCGCCGAGCTTACTGTCTACCATACGACCACTTTTCTTATCAATTGAAAAGTAACCAGCGTGTGTCCGCTCGACCTCAATACCGTCAAGATACGCAAGATACTCCGTCGTGTCAGTTAAGGCAAGCTGCATACTGCCGACAATGGCTTTGTACTCCTCCTCGAAAATCTCAGCATAGGTGCCACCTTGTGCGTTGCCTGAAGCGTCATACTGCTTGTACTTCGCCACTTCATCAATAAAGAAAAGCGATAAAACCTTCACGCCTTTGGCAAATAACTGCCGCTCCCGCTCGATATGGGACAGGATGGTTTCCCGTATCTGAATACGGCGCAACTGATCCTCACTAACCGCGCCAATAACATCCCCGGCAAACAGCTTCTTACCGTTTGTAAATTCAACGGAAGAATCTCTGCCGTCAATTCGTAAAACGGTATAGCCGTCCTTATATTCGGCAAGCTCTCCGGAGTTATCGAATAGGCTATAACCTTCGGTTACTACCCGTGTTTTTGGGCTGAACCCGGTCTTATTCTTTATATCAAATTCGATTGTCGCTGTGGGGTTGCCCTTTGAAAGGTTAATACTCTGCACATAAACATAGCCTTCCGTAGCGGTGCTACCGGAAACCGAAATGCCCTTGACCGCAATCTTCTTTACGAGCCTTTTATTATAGGCTTCAATTGCATCAAGGCGGTAAATCATGTTGTACATACTGTCAGCTTTGTGGGTCGCAGAATAACGAAGGGTGACAAGGGGAGCGAACTCTTTCAATCGCTCTTTGGTTGCCGCACCCTCGACCGACTGTGGCTCATCGATGATCATTATCGGGTTTGTTTTTGCGATGATATCAATCGGACGGCGTGAGCGAAACTCGTCCAGCTTCATATAGATACGCCGGGCATCCTTGCCCCTTGCGTTAAATGCTTGGCTGTTGATGATCATCACGTTAATTGCACTATCAGAAGCGAAACGGTCAATCTCAGTGAGCTGCGAGGAATTATATATGAAATAGCGGATTTTCTTACCGTAATCCTCGGCAAAATGCTCCTCCGTCATTTGGAAGGACTTATAAACCCCCTCGCGAATAGCCACGCTTGGCACGACGATAATAAATTTACTCCATCCGTACCGCTTGTTCAGTTCGTACATGGTCTTAATATACGTATAGGTTTTGCCGACACCTGTTTCCATCTCAATGGTCAGGTTAAAACGCCCTACAAGTGAATCGGACGGTTTTATACCCCCTTGCCGCTGAGTGGTGCGGATATGCTCCAGTATTTTTTCATCAGAAACAACAATAGGCGCATTGCTGAAGCCCGTAAAATCCTGTGTTTGAGATAGGGAAAGCTGTCCCAAACCGGAATCTATCATATATGTTGGGGTGCGAAACGGCTGACCTGCGAATACATCGCAGACAGCCTTTGCCGCATCCGCTTGAAAAGACTGATGCCGGAATTTTAGCTTCATTTGCCAGCACCTCCGTATTCTACTTTATTTTTCATCATATCACCCTCACATTCGTGTTGGGTGCAAGCAGCTTGAAGATTTCAAACACGTTTATTTTTTCAGGTGAACTGTTGAAGCTACTGTCGCGGAACACGGCACGCAGGGGCTTGCGGCTTGCTATCTCACGGATTGCCTTTTCGCTGATGCGTTCCTCGAAGCAGGCTATAAGGTCGCCGTCGTTGTAGGTATGGACGGTGAACCCGTCTATTTTTTCGTGGGTGTGTGGCATGGATAGCGGCAAGCCCCAGTCGAGCAGGCAGCCATAGAGCAAGTCCATATCGGTGCGGTCGGGCTTGATGTTGCTTTCCATTTGCAAAATCAAGTCTTGTGTGTAGTCACCCGCCGCGTAGTACACTTCGTTCATGTTGGTATCGTCCAGCTTGAGGACGCGGAAACCGATGTCGAGGTTTTGGGCGGCCAAACCCGCTTCAGCTTTGATTTTATCACCCGCACGGCGGATACGCTCCTTGCCGATTTCGCAGATGGTGGAAAATCCAAGTCCTAACGCAGTTTTTCCGGCTTTAGTTTTTTCATCACAAAGTTCCGGGAGTTGAATAAGGATAAACTTTCGCTTTCCATCATCTTTTGCATTTTGAAGAAACATTGCGTGAGCGGTCGTTGCAGAGCCACTAAAAAAATCAACGACTATCCCATTTTGAGTTCCTATAAACTCAATAAGACTTTGGATGATTTCTTCGTCTTTGGGATTCTCGAATACATCACCGCCAAGCAGTGTTCTCAGTCGTTTTGTAGAAGCTCTGCCATCTTTATAGAACACACTATATGGTGCAGCAAATTCCTTGTCCTTCAAATACGCCTTTAATGTCGGCACACTTGTTTCATCGACTCCGAACGCAACTCTATCATCGTCGATCAACTCCTGCATACGGGTTATTGAACCAAATACCCAACCGCGATTTGGTATTTTTACTGGTTTCTTTGTGACAGGATGTAAAACCTCGTATTTAGGCCCCCCTCCACCCGGCCACGAAATATCCGATGCGAAATAAATGCCGCGCGAGTCCACACATGAATAGTGAGAATGATTTGTTGCAGGATGGTTTTTGGGTAGGGATTTATACCATTCACGCAATTCCTTCTGTATAGTCGCATAATCGTTGCCGTGCTTCTTTTGAAGTTTATCGAAGGTTGCGTAGATTTCATCTAAGCCTTGTTTGCGTTCTCGCCATGTTATTTGGTTTTCTTGTAAATATGCTCTTGATTTAGCATAACAAAGGATATACTCATGTGATACAGACACGAGTTTAGAGTCGTTTTTTCGACCAGCCGCCCAAATAAACTGTGTAACGAAATTTGCCTCTCCAAATACCTCGTCGAGTATTTTCCTCGCGTTTTGAACTTCATTATCGTCGAGACTGACAAAGACGACACCGTCGGGCACCAGCAAGTTTCTCGCTAAAACTAACCGAGGATAAATCATGCTGCACCAGTCGGAGTGGAATCGCCCATTGGTTTCGGTGTTGCGGAATAGACGGTCGCCATCTTCACTGTATACGCCCGCTTCGTCCTCGTATTCTTCGCGGTTTTGCGTAAAATTATCTCGGTATACGAAATCGTTGCCCGTGTTATAAGGAGGGTCGATATACACCATTTTGACCATACCCAGATAGCTCTCCTGCAAAAGTTTCAACACGTCGAGGTTGTCACCCTCAATGTAAAGATTCTCTGTCGTGTCCCAGTCCTTGCTTTCCTCCACGCAGGGGCGCAGGGTCTTGCGGATAGGACGCCCTGCCTCGGCAATAGCGGCGCGCTTGCCCACCCATGTAAACTCATAGGCTTCGTCGCCGTAAACCTCATCGCCCAGCATGGAGCGCAGTAGGTCAAAATTAACCTTCCCCTCGGTAACCACACCGGGGAATAGCTCGGCTATCTTCGCCACATTTTCGGTGGTAAGGTTCGGGGTTTCAAATTTAGGTTTCATGAGTGAGTTCCTCCTTGTTGATTCTTTCTAAAAGATCCAATTTGGCTTATCGCCGCTTTTAATACTTGAAGGCAGATTAATGCCGTTTGCTTGTCGGGGAAAAACCGAGAACTCATCTGCTCATATGGATGAATGTAGTTCCTGAAATCTCTTACAACGTGGCTAAATTTTTTAACATCCTGTTTCAGCATCCCCACCTCAGAGGCAACATCTATGTAGTTGTTTAACGTCCAGTTTGGGAATGTTCGTACTTTTCCGGTGTCCTTCTCTTTTGGAGCAGAGGGAGCTTTATTGAATTGCTGGGGGTAAGTTGTCGCCATGCCAAGCAACATCCCCTCCATAATGCTACCGATTAATAAAATTGATGCCAACGGTGCCTCGCCGCCGATACAGGATTCAACTTCTTTAAGCCGTAGCTTTATGACTTCGCTGACATTTGAATCCAACCCCAACAAGTCGACATTAACATTGAAGGTCATCTTAAGGAACTCATCTTCTTTAATATCGGTGGTCGTGTTTTTGCCGCTGTCTACTATGACTTTGTCAAGCCGTTTAAATGTGATAGTGTCGTTGTCACGGACAACCTGCCATTTATCAAAGGCCATATATTGATTAAAGTCTGCGATGAGTGAATCTAGCTCTCCTATTCGACCTATAAAATTGATAACAGCAAAGGTGTTTTTTATACACTTGTCAAGCTCGGGCGTCCCGTTAATCGCCTGTAATTTTTCATCTGTATACACCCACCTGGATGGAAATCCCTGTTGGTAAGTATCATTAAAACCTAATCCATTGAAAAAGGCGACTAATTCAAATCCTTTGCGATAGTCGGGGGTCCCATCGCCGTTTATGATATCTCTAAGTTTTTCAAGAGTCTTATTACTTAGTTGCATTATCTCAATCCCTCCAATTCTTTCCTCATCCGCTTCAATTCGCCGTTGAATTCAACCTGTTTATTAAACTGCTTCTCACGCAGTAATTTCTTTTCCAAAGCAGCAATATACCGTTGGAGTCTTTGCCGCTGTTTATCACGGTCTACGGCTTCCTCGATATCTCCGTCCGTCCCGAGCCGACCGCCCGAAATCTGCCGCGCCAAGCTTTCATATACAGCATCCAGATTCAACCCCTCGAACTTCAACGTAAAACCGTCAAGAGACTGCCAGTCGGTGTTATAGAATGTACCGGACGCTTCAATCCACGCCTGTGCTTCATCATCGAAAACAAGGATAAACAGGATTTTATAGGGTATCGCCTTAGCAATAGCGGGCAGAACACGCTTGTCGAGTTCCCGCTGGCGAAGCTGAATTTCAAATATCTGAATTTCCGGAGCAGTTTCACCTGCACTAATCGCCATTGTGCTGTCAGCCAGTTTGTTTCGCCAGAAGACTGATTCTATCTGGTCTTTTATCATCTCGCGTGTCTGGGGCGTAAGAGCTGCGTTTTGATAGAGCTTCTCTTTTGCAACACGGCGGTTTACCTGCGTTGAGCGGGGTAATCCTAACATATCGTCACCTCACCACAAGGAAGCAAATCAATTCAAAATCGTCCAGCCCACTGATATTGGTATTCAGGGCAGATGTGCCGCCCGGGCTGAACAGACTATCGATATCGCTTTCCTCTTTCACTTCAATGATTGAGTTGATTGCATCCGATAACAACGCGGACACGCCGCACATATCCCGCCCGTCTTTCGTCTCTTTATTGAAGTCGCGGCAGGCTTCCATCGACGGCTCGGCTTTGCCCCTGCAAAGAGAGCGGAACTTGTCAAGCAGCTCCTTGGGGGAGAGATGGTCGCAAACGACTTCGCCATCCATTTCTATGTATACCATGTAAAATGGGTGGAGGCGGTTCTGCATATCAATGTTCACGCTGTTGTTGCGGTTCTTAAGCACGAACACAATTCCCGGCGGGCAATCTTCTGTGGCAGGGACAACCGCATGAAGCCCAAAAGGAACTTTATCCATATCACCGTTGTTTTTTACATATTCAAGCAGGTCAAGCCTAAACTCATTTAGTCCCAAATCCATAATGGAGATGCCCGACTGCATATCTTCTATGTCCACGACTTCTTCTTGAAGTCGTTTTAGTTGCGCCTTACGGTATTCAAGGTCGCCTTTTTCCTCGGCATTGATCAGGTCATCGTCACCGGTCGCAGTCATGACGGAAATCCGCATCCTTGTTTCTACTCTACCTTTAAGAGAGAGGTACTCATCCAAATCCACATCCGGCCAGAAGTTCACAAGTTGAATTACCTCATTGCGGCTGCCGATACGGTCAATCCGCCCGAAACGCTGAATGATACGGACGGGGTTCCAGTGAATATCGTAGTTGACGCAATAGTCGCAGTCTTGCAGGTTCTGACCTTCTGATATGCAGTCTGTGGCAATCAGCACCGAAATGTCAGCGGTGTTGTTTGGCATCAACAGGTTTTTGTCCTTTGAAATCGGGGAGAACAAGGTCAGCACCTCGTTCATAGAAGCCCGCTGTCCTTTTATCGTGGTTTTGCCATCAACACTTCCTGTAATCATCGCCGTATCAAGCCCAAATTTAGACTTCACGAATGAACTAACATGGTGATACAGATATTCTGCCGTATCTGAGAACGCTGAGAATATCAGGATTTTTCGGTTGCCATCGTTTATCGGGTTCATCAGTTTGCCTTCGATAAGTCCGAAAAGCGTCTGGAGCTTTGTGTCGTGTTTTGGCGTGATATCATCAATCAGCATTTTCAGCAAGGCAAGCTCCTCGCTGTCTTCGGAAAGCCTGTCTCGCCATGTTTTATAGTCCATGTCGCCAAGGTCAATCTTGATGCTGTGTTCGGCGGCAAAATACTCCGTATTGCGATCATCGTCGTCGAAGTCCGCATCGCCTGTGAGTTCCCGTCCGTCGATAACCGAATAGCCTCCACTTGTGTAGGCATCTATTTCGGCAATTGTGCTATCGATTAATTGCTTAACTCGCCCAACAGTGAGCCGAAAGGACTCCACTGAGCTTTCGAGGCGTTTCATAAGGTTTATGCTCATCAAACGGCGTATGCCCATCTCACGCCCTGCGCGGTTGATATTGCGGGAGGTATCAACATATTTATGGAGCATACTTGGGAATATGTAATCGGTGGGGATATACACCGAGAGATTCAATTTCATTAGCTGCTCATAAATTTCACTGTAGTTTATTGCGCTTTCTAAATCGGTCAGGCGCGGTCGCAAAGAGATGGGCTTTAATCGTTCGGGAAATGAGCCGATCTCCTTCATATTGTAATATTTTTCTATATGTTTACGGGAGCGAGCGATGGTCACGCTGTCCAACACTTCAAAAAAGTCAAAGTCAAGCGACTTCAACAGCGAGGTCGTAGTTCTTTCGTCCTCTTCCTTCTTGTTCCATTGGTTGAATTGCTTCTGTGCGCTTCTGAAAATTTCATCTATAGTGCGCTTTATGCCGAGTTTTTCATTGATAAGGTTCGGGTTACCCTCATAAGCAAGTTCAAGCTGGTGGCGAAGATCGGTAAAACGGTTGTTGACTGGGGTAGCCGAAAGCATCAAAACCTTCGTCTTTACGCCCGTGCGTATAACACGGTTCATCAAACGAAGGTAGCGATTCTCGCGGCGGTCTTCTCCATATACTTAACCGCCGTTTCTGAAGTTATGGGACTCATCAATGACCACAAGGTCATAATTCCCCCAGTTAAGCCTGTCCAAATCAAGTCCGTTGGATTTTCCGCGATCCCTTGAAAGGTCCGTATGATATAGCACATCATATCGCAAGCGGTCGGCAGCTATTGGGTTGTTCACATAGTTGTCTTTATATGTATTCCAGTTATCCGACAACTTCTTAGGGCACAAAACAAGCACGGAGCGGTTGCGATTTTCATAATACTTAACGACAGCAAGGGCGGTAAATGTTTTACCAAGTCCTACGCTGTCTGCAAGGATACATCCGTTATATGATTCAAGTTTGTTAATAATCGCAAGTACGGCGTCCTTTTGGAATGCATATAACATATTCCAGATTTTACTCTCTTTAAATCCCGTCGCTTCATTGGGTAAAACGTCCTCGGAGATATCCTCCAAGAACTCATTGAAGATATTGTATATTGCCACAAAGTAAATAAACTCTGGTGCGTTTTCGTTATAGGCCGCAGTGATACCATCGATGACCTGCTCAGTCACATCTTGCATCAGGTTCTTGTCGTTCCAAATTTGATTAAACATACGGATATACTCGCCGGAGAGCGGCGCAAACATCTTATTAACCGGATTAATGATATTGTTGCCACGCTCGCAACCGATGTCGGAAGTGGTGAACCCATGTAGTGGCATATAGGTCGTGCATTCATTTCCTTCAACATTCATAAAACCGCTGATGTTCCCGCCTGTGAGGTTGGAACGGAACTTTACCTTCTTACGAATCCAGTCGGAACACTCGCGGGCAATTGCCTTTTGTGTCAATTCATTACGAAGCTTCACTTCAAACTCCGTGCCGTAGAGTGAACGCTCACGGTTAAGACGTGGGATATAGAACTCTCGTTTTTCCTTGGGCGCCTTCTCATGCAGGAAAGTCGGTGAGGTGAAAATAAAACGCAACTCATCGATGCCATCAAGCTGTTTCTTGAGGGCTTGGTACGCATATATGGAGAAACAGGCAGCCGCTATGGACAGCTTGTCGCCCTTGTTTATCGAAACGGTCAAGTCGTCCTTAACCGTTTTATTCACATTATCAAGCATTTCTGGCATCTGCATATTATTGACTCCTTAGAATTTCATTCGATTTACTCCTTGATTTTGCCCTTGCGTACCCACTCGTCAACTTCGGAGACTTTAAACTTATAGCGTTTCCCGGCTTTATTAACGGGGAGTTTACCTTCCCGCATCCACGTGCGGACAGTGTCTTTGCTTACACTGAGATACTCGGCGATATCCTCAAGATTCACCCATTTTTCGGTTATATTCTTATCAATCTCGTTGCTCATGTTAAAAACCTCCATAATGTTTATATCTCGTTTTGTTGTGGTTACAGCTCTTAAAACAGAGTGTTTATTACATCTGCTTTGCGCAGCTTCTCAATTAGATTTATCTGTTTTATCGTCCAATGTGTACGATCAAATTCATTAAATGCCGAAGCGCTATCGATAGAGAGTTCACAAGTAAGCTCATTGAGTCGGCGCTGCGATATGGCGTACAGCAAATGAAAACACACCTTGATGCCGTTATCTTGAACTATTACTTCATCAACAAATCCGAGATAGGCATCTTGATTTTCACCTGCACGACCATATTGATGATTTCTGCTTGCGAATATAGCCGGGAAGGTTTTTATTGCTGTAATGGCCCCCATATCTAATTTGGCGTATTTGGCTTTTAATTCGGGTGCTATACTCTCGGTCAAAGCACATTCCTTCGGTACCATAAAATGGCCTCCGGTGAACAATTCATCACCAATAACAAAAAGACTATAATAATTCTCATTTACAGTGCGTCTTGTCGGAAGCGTGACCCCACTTGTCTGAACTACAGGAATATACACGCTTTTCATATTCACTGCATTCGCGTGAGCAATCAGCGTGTTCCCATCACCGGGTAGGTTTATATTTGCCGATGCACCACTCGACGGAAGAACGGTGGATGAGATCGGTTTCAGTTTATCACTCATCTTTTTGCCCTCCGTTATTAATATTTACTGTATCTACATGATTATAGAAACTGTTGTTATTGCCGGATATGTTGAAATTGAAGAATGTAGGATTATTGTTTATAACCTGCTGCGTCAAGATGGATGCGTCAGGCTCTTTCTCTGCCGACTGTTCCTCATTAGGACTTTCATCATTTGTCATTGGTTCGTCCACTAATGGCTCATCAACAATTTCAGCATCGACACTTTCTCCAAAGCCTTCACAATAGTTTAGCGTAATATTCCTTGCAATGAGGTTTGCAAGGTTCCCTTTATATTCACGCTTTCCCCCTCCGGTTGAAGGACACCATAAATTGATTGTTTCCTTGCCAAAAGTATTCTTTTCTGAACGGGTTACTGCAAAATGCCAAACACCTAATAAAAATGATTGCAGGCAAACACTTGTTGCTTTGAGAATGTCGGATTTTGTTATTGCATCACCGCTTTCCGAAGCAAAGAAAAGTTGATTATCACCGATGGAGTCATCAGCTTCAATCAAGGCTAAAAGTTCTATAACCAATCTTTCGTCTTTTCTCATGCTGCCTGTATCAATGAGCAATGCTATTACCTTAGACATTTCGGCTAATACGGAGGGGTAATTATCTTTGATTCGCGTATTGAATGCAGTCAGTGCCGCATCGTCACCAAAAGGATATATTGAGCCTCCTTCATTTTTACAGGTCTTATATTCTGAAGTATTGCCGCTAACTGTGCTGTCAGCGAATACAAATATGTTCTGCCAGTCAGGAACGATCACCTTAGATAAGGCGAACAGAGCTATGGGTTCGGAATAAGGCTCCGGATTCCCCGTATAATATTCATTTGCTCTACGTAGGGGCTTTCTTGCACGTAAAAACAATGTAAAGAAAGTGCCGCCGCAAAGACGCTGCTTTACTATTTTTGCCATATATTTTCACCGCTTTTCAAAAAACTAACTCGGCGAACTCTAACCAACTCTACGAAGTATGGTTGTCGAACTCGGCGAACCATTTTATGTCCTTGTGAGAAATCGCAGGGGCATTTTTTATTGCTCTTGTACGGTGGCGAAGGTGCAAAAGCCAAAATAACAACCCACACTAAACACTGTTAAACCATTATATCACGCACCAATCCGAAAAACAATGATAACAGTGTGAATCTGTACAAACTTCCATATTTCCTCCCTGCGATTGCTCACGCAATTCAAATCACAGGAGGAAATCTGATGAAAAACCAAGCAAATCAAAGTCAAAACAACTCATTCAAACCCACCCCGATTCCACACCGCACAAAATCCGGTGAACCGATGGCCTACTACATCCTATCTGAGGATGGAGCACAAGAATTCAAAGTAACAAGAGCGGAGTGTCTTGCCCGTTCCGAAGAACCCGAAAAACCATTCCCTCAACGTTGGTATGTCGATGAGGAATCCGGTCTTGTTGTCCGTCTTCCCCGTAACCAGATGGGTGAGGACCTTGCACGGGACAACATGCGCTCTACATGGCGGGAACAAAAATATCAAGAGCGGAAATTCCAATGCGTATGGAAAGGCACAAATAAATGCGATCAGAAATGTGAAACATGTACGTCCCGCACGAGCCGAACTGTTGAACTTGATAAGCCATTGGGTAACGATTCTGACGGCTCGGATACATTTTACGAACCTGCCGATCCCACTGATATCACAGAATTTATAGAACAAAAGGCTGTATTAGACACCCTCTATGCCGCACTTGCTACCCTCACTCAAAAAGACCGTGAGCTTATAACAGACCGGATTATCCTTGAAAAAACCGTGCGTGAATTAGCGCCCAAGTACGATTTTAAATCATCGCGCAGCATTACCGTTCATGTACGCCGTATTCTTGACATCCTGCGAAATGATGAAGCCCTGAAGAAGTTTTTCGAGTAACCACTCTCCGTGGTACGCAACCGCCCCTCTTCTGTCTGTAGACGGTAGAGGGGCGGTAAAGCTTCTCGGAAACGGAGGTAAGAAAATGCAAACAGAAGCAAATGAAAGGAACGCGGAAATGCGTGATGCCGAGCTGGACGAAGAACTTGCAGGCATCCTCACGGCAATAAGCGTCGTGTCTAAACGTCTTGCCAAGAAGCTGATCGCACTTCAAAAGCAGAAAGAATCCACCGGGGAAGGAGGTGCACCAGATGAGCAAGATGAGTGAACTCGACCTCTGTGTCGGCGAACTTCGTAGTGCTGCACAGTCCCTGAACTCAGTAGCTGATAGCTTGACTTCTCTTTTCAGCGGCAGCCAACCCAGAACATCGGTACAGCCAGAATCAAAGCCAACTTCAAAACCTCTAACACTGGAAGAGGTCAGAGCAGTACTTGCGGAAAAATCTCGTAACGGTCACACCGCTAAAATTCGGGAACTGCTCGAAAAGCATGGCGCTGCGAAGCTATCAGAGATCGACCCCAAAAAGTACGCAGCCCTGCTTGCAGAAGCGGAGGTACTGGGCAATGGGTAAACATGCACTTCTATCTGCTTCTTCAAGCCACCGATGGCTGAACTGCCCTCCTTCGGCCCGGCTTGGTGAGAAATACGAGGATAAAGGCAGCAGTTATGCCGCCGAAGGCACGGAGGCACACACCCTGTGTGAGTACAAGCTGAAAAAGGCACTCAGCATCCACACCAAAGATCCAACCACCAGCCTGACCTACTACTCCGAGGAGATGGAGGAATGCGCCAACGGATACGCCGCCTACATCATGGAACTGGTGGAAACGGCAAAGCAGAATTGCGCCGACCCTGTGGTGCTGATTGAACAACGCCTCGACTTCTCCAACTATGTCGAGGGTGGCTTTGGTACCGGCGACTGCGTGATCATCGCTGACGGCACGCTCAATGTAATTGACTTTAAAATGGGTGCTGGAATCCTCATAGCAGCAGACGACAACCCGCAAATGAAACTATACGCCTTGGGTGCTCTGGAGTTGTTTGACGGAATCTATGACATCGACACAGTCAGCATGACCATTTACCAGCCAAGGCGGGATAACATCAGTACCCACACGGTTTTCAAAGAATCACTTTATCAGTGGGCAGCAGAAACCTTAAAACCGATCGCAGAACTTGCCTACGACGGTGAGGGCGAATTCCGGTGTGGCGATTGGTGCCAATTCTGCAAGGCAAAGCATGACTGCCGAAAACGGGCAGAGCAAAATCTTGAACTCGCAAAATACGAATTCAAGCTGCCGCCCCTTCTGGAAGATGATGAAATCGAATCCATTCTTGGCAAGATAGACGATCTTGTTTCGTGGGCTTCTGACATCAAGGACTACGCTCTTCAGAGTGCACTCAGCGGCAAGCACTGGTCAGGTTGGAAACTGGTTGAAGGACGTTCTAACCGCAGATACACAAACGATCAGGCGGTCGCAGAGACCGTCAGCGCGGCAGGCTTCGACCCATATGAACACAAGGTGATGGGCATCACCGCAATGGAAAAGGCTCTCGGCAAAGTAAGGTTCTCCGAACTGCTCAGCGGTCTGATCGAGAAACCCCAAGGCAAACCAACGCTCGTACCGGAGGGCGACAAACGTCCGGCAATCCATACAGCAAAACACGATTTTAATGATTATGAGGAGGAAAATTCCAATGGCTAACACGACAAACAATGTAAACACACAGGCTCAAAACCCTATGAAGGTTATCACAGGACCCGATACCCGCTGGTCTTACGCTAATGTGTGGGAAGCGAAATCCATCAACGGCGGCACGCCGAAGTTCTCGGTATCACTCATTATCCCCAAGTCCGATACCAAGACCATCGCCAAAATCAAGACAGCGATTGAAGCGGCTTACCGCGAAGGTGAGGCGAAACTAAAAGGCAATGGCAAAACCGTACCGCCCCTTGCCGCCCTCAAGACCCCGCTCCGTGATGGCGACACCGAAAGACCCGATGATCCCGCTTACAACAATGCCTATTTCATCAATGCCAACAGCGCGACCGCACCGGGCATGGTGGATGCAGACCGTCAGGAAATTATAAACCGCTCGGAAGTTTACAGCGGTGTATATGGCAGGGCGAGCATCAATTTCTATGCTTTCAACAGTAACGGCAATAAAGGTATTGCCTGTGGCCTGAACAATCTGCAGAAAATCCGCGATGGCGAACCACTCGGCGGCAAATCCCGTGCAGAGGATGATTTTGCCACCTACGACGACGAGGATTTCCTCGGCTAAATACATTCGCGAGACTACGGAGGGCGGCAGGGCAACTTGCCGCCTTTTTCGATTATGGAGGTCTTATGAAAACATTATCCATAGATATTGAAACCTATAGCGGCTATGACCTTTCCAAATGCGGCGTGTACAAGTACGCCGAGTCGCCCGACTTCGATATTCTCCTGTTCGCTTATTCCGTAGATGGCGACGATGTTCAGGTCATCGACCTTGCGGCGGGCGAACATCTACCGCCAGAAATCCTCAACGCGTTAACAGACGACAATGTTCAAAAATGGGCGTTCAACGCCAATTTTGAGAGGGTCTGTCTCTCTCGATACCTTTCGGATATGGACATCAGTCTTGACCCCTTCGCCGACAACCACCACTCTGCTGAAATCCTCGGTAAGGCGAAATACCTGAACCCCGCATCATGGCGGTGTGCGATGGTCTGGTCAGCATACATGGGGTTGCCCCTCTCCCTCGAAGGCGCGGGAGCGGTCTTGGGACTTGAGAAGCAAAAGTTGACCGAGGGCAAGGATCTCATCAGATATTTCTGCTCACCCTGTAAACCCACCGCCACAAACGGGCAAAGAACACGGAATTTGCCGGAGCACGCCTCCGACAAATGGGAAGCATTCAAAGCATACAATCGCCGTGACGTAGAGACGGAACTCTCTATCCACGAGCGGCTCTCCAAGTTTCCCGTGCCTGATACTGTATGGGAAGAATACGCCCATGACCAAGAGATTAACGATCGTGGCGTAGCTTTGGATATGGCGCTCGTCCGCAATGCCATCAGAGCAGATGCCCGCTCCCGTACCGAGTTGACCCGCTTGATGAAGGAACTAACTGATCTGGATAATCCAAATTCAGTACAACAAATGAAACAGTGGCTCGCCGATAACGGTATGGAAACTGATTCCCTCGGAAAAAAAGTGGTAACGGAGCTGCTTAAGGATGCACCTGAGCCACTTGGAAAAGTCCTATCGCTCCGACAGCAATTAGCAAAATCCTCAATCAAGAAATATCAGACGATGGAAAACGCTATCTGCGCCGACGGTCGCGCCCGTGGAATGTTTCAGTTCTACGGCGCTAACAGAACCGGCAGATGGGCTGGGCGGCTCATTCAAATGCAAAATCTGCCGCAAAATCATCTGTCTGACCTTGAAGAGGCACGATGGCTTGTTCATGATGGCGACTTCGCCGCTTTGGAACTGCTCTATGAAAACATTCCCGATGTTCTCTCGCAGTTGATCCGCACATCCTTCGTGCCGAAGGATGGCTACAAGCTAATTGTCGCTGACTTTTCGGCGATTGAAGCCCGCGTCATCGCTTGGCTTGCCGGAGAGCGATGGCGAAACGATGTGTTTGCCACCCACGGCAAGATTTACGAAGCTTCAGCAAGCCAGATGTTCCATGTTCCGATTGAGGAAGTCACCAAGGGTAGCCCGCTCAGGCAAAAAGGAAAGATTGCCGAACTCGCCCTCGGCTACGGCGGCTCGGTCGGTGCACTCAAAGCGATGGGTGCCTTGGAGATGGGTTTATCTGAAGATGAACTCCGTCCACTCGTTTCAACATGGCGGTCAGCGAACCCGAATATCGTGAAGTTTTGGTGGGATGTTGACCGTGCGGCTATGAAAGCAGTCAGGGACAGGACGATGACCGAAACTCACGGAATTCGCTTCGGCTATCAAAGCGGGATGCTGTTTATCACGCTTCCCTCCGGCAGGAGGCTTTCCTACGTTAAGCCACGTATCGGAACAAACCAATTCGGCTCAGACTGTGTGACCTACGAAGGCGTCGGTGGCACAAAGAAATGGGAACGTATCGAAAGCTATGGTCCCAAGTTCGTGGAGAATATTGTGCAGGCGATCAGCCGGGATATTTTATCCTTCGCCATGCAGACGCTCCGTCATTGCTCCATCGTGATGCACATCCACGACGAAGTCGTCATCGAAGCCGGTCCAGAGATGTCTGCCGAAATTTTATGTCAGCAAATGAGCCGGACGCCGCCTTGGGCTGAGGGACTTTTACTCATTGCCGATGGGTTCGATTGCTCATTTTATAAAAAAGATTAAATGCCAGTACGCAAAACAACCCCTCCTGTCTGTAGGCAGTAGAGGGGTTGTTGCCTCTCGAAAAATAACTTTTCAGGAGGTTCAATATGAACGGATTACAAGTGTTCTCCTATGAGGGGAACGAAGTCAGGACTGTCCAAAAGGGTAGCGAAATTCTCTGGGTGCTTAAGGATGTGTGTGACATTCTGGAATTGACCAGTCCCCACAAGGTAGCCGAGCGGTTGGATGATGACGAAAAGGGGCGGAGTCTGATTCCGACCCTTGGAGGGAATCAGGAGCTCACGGTTGTCAGCGAAAGTGGTCTCTACAACGTTATCCTCCGTTCTGACAAGCCCGAAGCTAAAAAGTTCAAACGCTGGGTCACCCATGAAGTGCTTCCCACCATCCGCAAGCACGGCGCATATGTCACTCCCGCCAAATTAGAAGAGTTGATGAACGATCCCGACTCTTGGATTAAAGTGCTGACCGCCCTTAAGGAGGAGCGCGCTGCCAAGGAACGGCTGCAACTGGAGGCCACCGAGAATAAACCAAAGGTTATCTTCGCCGATGCGGTGTCTGTCTCCGAGGGCACAATTCTTATTGGTGAGTTGGCAAAAATCCTCAAAGGCAACGGTATCGAAATCGGCCAGAACCGTCTGTTTGAAAAGCTGCGTCGGGACGGCTACCTTATCAAGCGCAAAGGAACAGATTATAACGCACCAACCCAAAAGGCGATGGATCTGGGGCTTTTCCGGGTCAAGGAAACCGCCATCACTCATTCAGACGGTCATGTCACCATCAGTAAAACAACCAAGGTTACAGGCAAGGGGCAGCAATATTTCATCAATCTGTTCCTTGGGAAAGGGGTAAACGACAATGAATATTGAGAAGAAGCAAGCTATCAAGACGGCTCTGAAGAAGGTTGGGAAGGCAATATGGTCAGCGCTCCCGTGGGTATTGATGTGGATCGGGCTGACATGCTTCTTCTCACTCCTGTTTATCAGTGCGGACAAAAGTGCAGAACGGTCAAAACAGCTTGCTGCGCTTGAAGCTGAGAACGCTATGTACGAATCAGTAAACGCCCGCCTTGATGAAGAAATCGACTGGCTGCGTTCGCTTGTTGAGCAGTATTACCAAGGGGAGGTGCCAGATGGACAAGTACAATAGCGAGGGTTATCCCGATCCGACCGCCTATGAAGCATTGACGGCGGTTGCCAAATCGGAAACTCCGGAGAAAACTTATCGTCCGCTTGTTTACCTCGCTTCACCTTTTGCAGGAGACATGGAAAGAAACATCGAACGGGCAAGAGGATACTGCCGCTTTGCTGTTTCTAAGGGGTGCATCCCGATTGCGCCCCACCTCCACTACCCGCAGTTCATGGATGATGATGACAGAGAGCAGCGCGAATTGGGGATGCTCTTTGCTCTTGTCCTGCTTGGCAAATGCGATGAGCTATGGGTTTTCGGCAAGCCTTCCGAGGGTATGTCCCGCGAGATCGCTAAGGCAATAAAGCGCGGTATACCTATCAAATACTACAACCACAAATGTGAGGTGCTGGAATATGGAACTTAAAATCGCATATGGCGACAGCCGTCTTTCAAAACGGTGGATCAATAAAAAGACCACATTTGAAGGATTGTGCGAGCGGTTCAAAGTCACTCGCCGCACAACTGAAACTGTCGCAGAATACAAGAGATTCACCAAAGACCGTCGCGATGCTGCAAAAGATGTAGGCGGCTATGTTCTCGGGCATCTCAAGGGTGGCAGACGTAAAAAGGATACGGTAGAAAGCCGCTCGGGGATAACCCTTGATGCCGATCACGCCGGTAGTAATTTTATTGACGCCGTTGAGATGTTGTTTCCTCACAAGTGCGTGATCTACTCTACCCACAGCCATACACCCGAAGAACCCCGGCTTCGCATGGTTATTCCGCTTGCCCGCGAGATTTCGCCGGACGAATACGCTGCTGTTTCCCGACTGGTAGCGGAAGTCATCGGCATGGACCTCTTTGATGACAGCACCTATGAACCGGAACGCCTGATGTACTGGCCGTCCACACCTTCCGACGGTAAATACATTTTTAAAGAAATCGATGGCGATGTCCTCGATCCAGACGCATACCTCTCCAAGCTCTCCGATTGGCACGACTGCTCACTCTGGCCTACATCAAGCCGCCAGTCCGAAGTAATACAGCGCAACATCCGCCAGCAGCAAGATCCGCTCGAAAAAGAAGGCGTAGTCGGCGCTTTCTGTCGTGCTTATTCGATTGAAGCTGTGATTGCAACATTTCTATCTGATGTATACGAGGCGTCGGCAATGAGCGGCCGTTATGACTATATCCCTGCCGATAGTTCGGCGGGTGTGGTGCTGTATGAAAGCAAATGGTCGTATTCCCATCACGCCACCGACCCCGCCTGTGGCAGGCTGTTAAACGCCTTTGACCTCGTCCGCATCCATAAGTTCACCGATCTTGACGAAAAGGCAGGCTTTAAGGCGATGAGCGCACTGGCAGTACAGGATGAAAATGTAAAACTACTGCTCGCCGAGGAGCGCATTGCCAAGGCTGAAAGCGACTTTGATGAAGATGCGGATTGGAAATCCCAGCTTCAGCGTGAGAAAAGCGGCATCCTCTCCAACACCCTCGGCAACCTGCTCCTTATCCTGAACAACGACGAAACCTTAACGGGTATCCGACATAATCGCCTCGCCAACCAGATATATGGGGACGAACTGCCCTGGGAACGTCCACATAAGCCTTGGCGGGATGTCGATACAGCCCAGCTTGTGGCTTTCGTCGATAAGCGCTATGGCACGTTCTCGGCTCGAAACTATGAACTTGCGCTGGCTAAGGTTGCCGACGACCGTGCTTATCATCCGATTCGGGAATACCTCGAAGGCTTACCCGAATGGGATAGAATCCCTCGAATCGACACACTACTCATCGATTACCTCGGCGCAGAAGACTCTCTTTATACCAGAGCCGTCACCCGTAAGACCCTCGTAGCAGCGGTGGCTCGGATTATTAGCCCCGGCACAAAGCACGACTCCATCCTTGTCCTCAATGGCAAGCAGGGTATCGGAAAATCCACACTCTTCTCCAAACTGGGCCAGCAATGGTATTCCGACAGCCTTTCCATATCTGATATGAAAGATAAAACCGCCCCGGAGAAGCTTCAAGGCTACTGGATACTCGAGCTCGGGGAGCTTGCGGGCATTAAGAAAATGGACGTCGAGACAGTAAAATCCTTTATCACCCGCACAGATGATAAGTATCGTCCTTCGTATGGTCGGGCGGTTGAGAGCCACCCGCGCCAATGTATTATCGTGGGTACGACCAACTCAGACGGCGGATTTCTGCGGGACATCACGGGCAACCGACGCTTCTGGCCTGTTTGGGTATCCGGCGAGAGTAAATACCGCGCTTGGGAGCTTGCGGACATAGATCAGATTTGGGCAGAAGCCTTCGTAAAATACCAAGGCGGCGAAGAATTGTTCTTAAAAGGCGATGTTGCTATGGCGGCGTTTGCCGAACAGCGTAACGCTATGGAAAACGACGAGCGCGAGGGCATGGTTTTAGATTACCTTGAAACTCTGCTCCCTGAAAGCTGGGACGCAATGGATATTTATCGCAGGATCGAATACATCCGTGCTCCTGACGACCCAACAAGAACGAGCGGAAGCGTCCGCAGAAATCAAGTCTGTGTGATGGAGATATGGTGTGAGTGCTTTGGTAAGACCCGCGAGTCCATAAAGAAAGCTGATTCCTATGAAATCCAAGGCATCTTGAACCGTATCGGCGGCTGGTCTCTATTCGACGGAAATAAGACCGGCAAAAAATTCTTGCCCATTTATGGCATTCAGAGGGTGTTCGTCAGAACGGAATGAAGCATTTTTATTGCCTGTCTGCTCGTTTTGGGGCTTCGGCAACCAAACTCGGCAAAGTCGCAAGCCCCTAATAAATCAGTGTTCTACGATTGCTCTTTCCCTTATTGCCCATTTTATTCTACTAATTTATATAGGTAAGGATAAGGGTAATAGGCACACGGGAAACGCACGCGTAGTAATTATAGGAAAAATCGGGCAATCGGCAAATGAGAAATTGGAGGTTATCGTGAGAGAGAAAACCATAGAACAGAAACTCGTCCAAGCAGTCAAAGCAATGGGTGGTATCGCGCTTAAATTTACAAGTCCCGGTTTTGATGGAATGCCCGACCGCCTTATTCTCCTGCCACGTGGCAAAATCGCCTTTGTTGAAGTGAAGCGGCATGGGGAGAAACCTCGACCTTTGCAGGAAGCGCGGCATGGGCTGCTTCGGCGACTAGGTTTTGCGGTCTACGTTTTGGACAATGATGCGCAAATCGGAGAAATTTTAGAGCAGATAGGAGGTGATGCCGAATGAAGTTCATACCGCATGATTACCAGCGATATGCGACCGAATATATCAAGAAAAACCCTGTCGCAGCTGTGTTCCTCGATATGGGCTTGGGTTAGGTAAAACGGTGCTAACACTCACCGCCATCGCCGACCTGCTGTTTGACAGCTTTGAAGCCCACAGGATCTTAGTAATTGCCCCGCTTCGAGTCGCCCGTAACACATGGCCGGATGAACTTCACAAATGGGAGCATCTCTCCGACCTGAGATTATCCGTTGCTGTCGGCACGGAGACGGAGCGCAAAGCGGCGCTTCAGGCTAAAGCAGATATTTACGTAATCAACCGCGAAAACGTAGTGTGGCTGATCGAGGACAGCGGCATCCCTTTCGATTTCGACACCCTGGTGGTTGATGAACTATCCAGCTTCAAGAACCACCAGACAAAGCGGTTCAGGTCATTGATGAAGGTTCGCCCCAAGGTAGTACGCATCATCGGTCTGACAGGAACACCGAGTAGTAACGGTTTGATGGATTTATGGGCTGAGTACCGGCTTCTCGACATGGGTCAGCGGCTCGGACGGTTCATCGGGCAGTATCGCAGCACATACTTTACACCCGACAAAAGAAACGGTCAGGTCATATTCAGCTACAAGCCTCTGCCGTTTGCTGAAAAAGAAATATACGCCAAAATCGCCGACATTACCATATCGATGAAATCTACTGACCACTTGATCATGCCGGAACTGGTAACCGCCCAATACCCCATTAAGCTATCCGACAAAGAGCGTGAACGATATGACGAACTGCGGCAGGACTTGGTGTTAAAACTGGCTGGTGGCGATGTCACTGCCGCCAATGCCGCCGCCCTGTCAGGAAAGCTCTGCCAGATGGCAAATGGTGCGGTCTATGGCGACGACGGCGCAGTCCACTACATCCATGACCGCAAACTGGATGCCCTTGAGGATTTAATCGAAGCCGCCAACGGCAAGCCCGTTCTCGTGGCCTACTGGTTCAAGCACGATTTGGAGCGAATATCAGCAAGGCTGAAAGATCGGTATATATCATTTACAAAATTGGATACATCGGACAGTATCGCAAGCTGGAACGAGGGCAAATGGCCTGTCGCCTTAATCCACCCCGCTTCTGCCGGACACGGGTTGAATCTCCAGTCGGGCGGTTCCACGATTATCTGGTTCGGGTTGACGTGGAGTTTGGAGCTCTACCAGCAGGCCAACGCCCGTCTGTGGCGACAGGGTCAGATCTCTGAAACGGTGGTCCTTCATCACATCATTGCCAAAGACACCATTGACGAACGGGTAATGAAAGCCCTGTCCGCCAAAGACAAAACACAAACCGCCTTAATTGATGCGGTAAAAGCAAATCTATGACAATCCATGGAGTCAAAAGCTGCCAATCCGAGTGGACTAAATTATCGGAGGTAGCCTATGAACAAACCAAAACTATCGGCAAAGGATTATTTGTCCCAAGCCTATCGCATAGACCAACGTATCAATAGCAAGATTGAGCAGGTGCAGTCATTGCGAGAACTCGCCGGAAAAGCAAGTGCCACTCTGTCCGATGTGCCGCCAAGCAAGGGAAACCGCAATGTTCACCGCATGGAAGATGTTATCGCCAAGATGGTAGACCTGGAGTCTGAAATCAACGCTGACCTGACTCGCCTGATAAATCTGAAGCATGAAATCGTCACGGTGATTAAGTGCGTGGAAAGCCCCGAACTCCAGACGCTTCTGGAATTAAGGTATTTGTGTTTCAAGACATGGGAACAGATAGCGGTCGAGCTACATTTCGACCTTCGCTGGGTTTACCGGCTTCATGGCCGGGCTTTGGACGAGATCGATGCCATACGCCACTGTTGACCACTATAATTCCGCTTAGAAGCCTGTTATTATTAAAATGGCAAAATTAAATGCACACACGAGCCTCGCGGGAGCAATCCCACGGGGCTTTTCTTATGCGCAGAACAGGAGGTGCAACGTGCCATATAAAGCAAAGAAACCCTGCGCCTACCCCAGCTGCGCCAAGCTGGCCACGGGTAGGTACTGTGAGGAACATCAGAAACAGGAAGCCAAACGATATAACAGACACGACCGCGACCCCGACAGCAATAAACGCTACGGCAGAACGTGGAAACAAATCCGTGCAGCGTTCCTGTCGGCCAACCCGCTGTGTGTTATGTGTAAACGTGACGGACGGCTCACTCCCGCAACGCTTGCCCACCATAAGATCAAGCTGACCGACGGCGGCACAAACGACTGGGAGAATATGATGGCGCTTTGTCAGGAATGCCACTCAAGACTTCACGCTGGGCAAGGCGACTACTTTTAAGTTCAGACCGAGGGGCGGTCTCAATCCCTGTGACTTCTAAGGTGGACAGCGCGCTTGGCCTGCCGTGCAAATTATTCAAAAATCAAAAATCAAAAAATCAAAACGGAAATCAAAATCAAAAACGAGGTGATGACAATGCCCAGCGGAGGCTATCGTCCGGGGGCAGGCCGTCCTCGGAAAAATCCAATCGATAAAAAGCTTGAAGGCAAAACTTCTGGCGCAAATGCTGCAACTCAGCCAAAACCAAAAAAGGTCAATTCCAAAAATGTGATGACGGACTACTTCTCCATTGCGATGAAGGAATGCGAAAAAGAAGTGCCATCTGCAGATGTACTGCGAAATGAAATTGAGGAATACATCGTGGCTCGCGGCTGTGATGGTTATGTCGCGCCACAGACAATTACAGATTATGTGCTGAACAGACAGGGCTTCCTTGCCTGCGAAGCCATGAACCGTAAAATCGGACGAATGACCAAGGAACTGAAGCTCTCGCCCTACGTCACGGCAGGCGCTCAGTATTACAAGGCGATGCAAGGCGACTTTAACCTGATTATGCAAATCATCAATCGCCACAGCAACACGCAGGGCGAAGAAAAGAACGCCTTTCTCGAATTGCTAACAAACAGGGGGTTTTAGTATATGAAATCGACAGAACGATTTGAAAAAGTGAATATAGACCGTCTCGTCCCATATGCAAGGAACGCCCGCACCCATAGCAAGGAGCAGATATTACAGCTTCGCTCCTCCCTGCGTGAGTTCGGTTTCGTCAACCCGGTCATCGTGGATAAAGACCTGAATATTATCGCAGGGCATGGACGCATTATGGCAGCACGGGAAGAAGGTTTGACCGAAATCCCCTGCGTGTTTGTGGAGCATCTGACCGAAGCGCAGAAGCGGGCGTATATTCTTGCTGATAACAGACTGGCACTCAATGCCGGATGGGACGAGGAAATCTTGGCTCTGGAATTTGCCGACCTCAAGGAGCTCGGCTTCGACCTCGAAATTACGGGCTTTGACGCCGACGAGATTGAAAAACTCTTCGCCGACCCCGGCGGGGACGTAGCTGACGACGATTTCGACCTGACAGCCGCTCTTGAACAGGCGGCTTTTGTTTTACCCGGAGATGTTTGGACGCTGGGACGGCACCGACTCATTTGTGGCGATGCCACGGTATCGGAAACTGTTAAGAAGCTGATGGATGGTCGCAAAGCTAATCTTGTCCTGACCGATCCCCCTTACAACGTCAGCTTTGAATCTGTGAGCGGACTAAAAATCAAGAACGACAGCATGAAGGCAGAACAGTTCTACATCTTTTTGCTGTCGGCATTTAAGAATCTTTATGAAAACCTCGCTGATGGAGGGGCTTTTTACTGCTTCCATTCGGATTCGGAGAAAGTGAACTTCTTTCGTGCCTGCGTGGACGCGGGGTTTCATTACTCCACGACTTGCATCTGGGTGAAAAATGCCCTCGTGCTTGGTCGGGGTGATTACCAGCAAATGCACGAGCCGGTGCTGTATGCCTTTAAGAATACCTCCAAACACAAGTGGTATTCCGACCGTAAGCAGACTACCATTTGGAACTTCGATAAACCAAAGAAAAACGCCGATCACCCGACAAGCAAACCCCTCGACCTGCTGGCATATCCTATTGCCAACAGCAGTCAGGCAAACGCCATCGTGCTGGACACTTTCGGCGGCTCCGGGTCGACGCTCATCGCCTGCGAGCAGCTTGACCGCACCTGCTACATGCTCGAATTGGACGAGAAATATGCTTCGGTCATTTTACGCAGGTATGCCGAGTACAAGCAAAACGGTGGCGAGGATATCACCTGTGAGCGTGACGGCAAGGTATTCCAATATGCCGACCTCGTGAAAGAGGTGGCTTTAATATAGTCAAAAGCGCTATGTGGCTCTTCCAAGTATGATTTTATTCTCAGCGGCATTGTGTCATACACACAATAACAAGGGGCTGTATTTCCTTGATATTCGGTGCATTTATTATCACATAATCGCTTGCTATTAAAGGCGTTCAGAGTGATATATGTAGTGCGCGGAGGACAAAAATCCCTGCAAAATCAAGGAAAATGGAGGAAACGAACATGAGACTTTCTTACAACGTAACAGGCCCGGAACGCAAATCACTGGTCGCAGCCATTAGCCATGAACTTAACACCCCGACCAATTACCTCGGAGCACCGACATTCGCCTACGAGGTTGGCGGCTACCACATCGATAAGACTGGCACGGTCACGGGCGAGGACAACCGGGAGCTGGTCGCTGACCTTTGCGGTTTGCACAGCTTCAAAGCAGTCACCGAAGAATACGATGAACTGGCGACTGGACCCAAAAGCTGCACATACCACACGGAACTCAGCGACCGCCTGACCATCGAAATACCCCTTGGCGGCTTTACACCTGAGAAACTCGACAACCTCTCCAAACTGGTGAATGCCAAAGCCCCGCTTCTCAAGGCGTCGCTCGGAACGGATGACCTGCCGATTAAGCAGACCACCGACACACTGCAGTTCCCCTGGTTTAAAGGAACGATTGATGCGGAACACACAGAAGCCTACGCCACGCTGATCAGCCTACTTTGCAAAACCGCAATTGAAAAGAAGCGAATCACGGCAAGAGAAAAGGACATCGACGGCAACCCGAAATATGCCATGCGGTGTTTCCTGCTCTCCCTTGGCTTCATCGGCGACGAGTACAAAGCAGCTCGAAAGATATTACTTTCAAGACTTGAGGGCAATTCAAGCTGGAAAGGCGGCAAGAAAATGGAGGTGGCAGACAGTGAATAGTTTCATTTCAAAAGCAGCCCTCGAAGCACGGAGGGCAAGGTACAAGAAAGGCGCTCGTGTTGAACTGATTTCCATGACTGACCCCTACACCAAGCTGAAACCCGGCGACACGGGAACGGTGGACTTCGTAGACGACACAGGCACGGTTTTCATTCTCTGGGACAGCGGCTCACATCTCGGAGCGGTTTTTGGCGAGGATGAAATCAGACTGCTTTCCAAAGCCGAGGTTGTCAAAGCACAATGTCGTAAGGTGGCGGCCACGGGGCGCACGAATATGTTCGATACCAAAGCAGTGTTCAAAATTGCGATGGAGATGGGATTCAACGAATTAGCGAACTTCATTTCCACGGACACCAAGCGATATGCAAATCTGATATTGACGGGGGAACTTGAAAATGTGGAGTGAAGGAATTATCTACTGCCCATCGACAGGCAGCAAGTACAAATACTGGGTTAAGCATTATGAGGAAAGCTCTCCGTTCGGTATCGACGGCGGCAAAATCAGCAAGCTGACAATACGCAAGTTCGGCGAGACCCGCGACGTTGTTAACTACGACAGGGGCTGGGATATCGAACCGGGTGACGAAGTCAAGGCGGTCTACACCATCATCCTCAGCAAGTACAACTAAACACGAAACAACCGAAAGACAGACACCCCGACAAGGGGCTGTCTCTCGTACAGATAGATTTTGATGACTTCTTCGGGGGTCTTTTATTTTGCGCGAAAGGAGGATGACGATGCCTGATTTCAAATACAAACCAACACCACTCATGCTGCCGACCAGCCGATACGATGTACGGCGAGCAGATTTTGCGGTTAATTTTATATCCATGCTCAAGCACACCACCGGCGAATGGTATGGAAAACCTTTTCAGCTGATGCCGTGGCAGGAGCAAATTATCCGTGATATTTTTGGCATCGTCGGAGAGGACGGTTATCGGCAGTTTCGCACGGCGTATGTTGAGGTCGGTAAGAAAAACGGCAAGTCCGAACTGGCGGCGGCAATCGCCCTCTACCTCCTGTTCGCCGATGGCGAAGCGGGTGCCGAGGTCTACTCCTGTGCCGCCGACATCAATCAGGCGAGTATTGTTTTCAATACTGCCAAAGCGATGGTCGAGCAATGCGGCGATCTGGCAAAGCTGTCAAAACTCGTGCCGTCAACCAAGCGGATTATATTCCCGCACACCAACAGCTTTTATAGAGTGCTGTCCTCGGAAACAAAGTCCAAACAAGGCTTCAATGTTTCCGGTCTTATATTTGATGAACTCTTCGCCCAGCAGACCCGCGAACTGTTCGATACCATGACCAAGTACACAGGTGACGCCAGACGGCAGCCCCTCTACTTTCTCATCACCACAGCGGGCAGGGATAAGACGAGCATCTGTTATGAAATCCACCAAAAAGCTAAAGCGGTTATGGACGGCTCAAAAATTGATCCGTCCTTCTATCCTGCCGTATTTGGCATTGAAGAAGATGACGATTGGAATGACGAAGCCGTCTGGCGACGGGTCAATCCATCCATCGACGTAACGATTCCCTTTGAAACGGTGCAGGCTGCCTATGAACAGGCGAAACAGAACCCCGCCGAGGAGATGCACTTTCGGCAGTTCCGCCTGAACGAATGGTGCAACGCCGATATCAGGTGGATGCCTATGGACAAATGGGACGCCTGCGGCGAAGACATAGACTTTGAAGAATACGAGGGTCGGGATTGCTATTGCGGTCTCGACCTTTCCAGTACCGGAGACCTTACNNACAAGGCGCGACCACGTTCCTTATGCCGTATGGAAAAAGACAGGAGTGTTCAACACCACCGAGGGCAATGTGGTGGACTATGACTACATAGTGGCTTTCATCGCCAAGCTGTCGGAGCGTTTTAGAATTCGTGAAATCGCCTACGACCGCTACGGTGCGGAGAAGATACGCCGCGACCTTGAAGAACTGGGTGCGGAGCATGGGTTTACAGTGTTTCCGTTCGGTCAGGGTTTCATCTCCATGTCCCCACCTTCAAAGGACTTCTATCAGTTTGTGATGGAAGGCAAAATACGCCACGGCAAACATCCTGTCCTCGACTGGAATATGGGTAATGTCATCGTCGACCAAGACGCTGCAGGAAACATCAAACCCAATAAAAAGAAATCAACAGAGAAAATAGACGGTGTGGTCGCGCTGATCATGGGACTTGCGAGGGCAACCCTCGGCGGTGGTATCAACGACAGTGTCTATGATGAAAGGGGGTTGTTATTTATATGAGCATATTCTCAGGGTTGTTCCGCTCACGGGATAAGCCTAAAAACCGTGTCGGTGGTGGCTGGAGTTTTCTCTTCGGTGGCACAACCAGCGGCAAGGTGGTCAATGAGCGGACGGCGATGCAGACTTCAGCGGTCTACGCTTGCGTCCGTATCCTTGCCGAATCGGTGGCGGGACTTCCGCTCCACGTATATGAGCGAACCGCCAACGGGAGCAAATCCACAAAACCGTCGCACCCCCTCTACCGGCTGCTTCATGATGAGCCTAACCGCGAGATGACTTCATTTGTGTTCAGAGAAACACTGATGAGTCATCTTTTACTTTGGGGCAACGCCTATGCTCAGATTATCAGAGACGGCAGGGGTTTTCCCATTGCACTCTATCCACTCCTGCCCGACCGAATGGCTGTGGATAGAAACGAAAGCGGCGAACTGGTCTACACCTACCAAAGTGACAGGGGGCAGGTCAAATTACGGCGTGAGAACGTCCTGCATATCCCCGGCTTGGGCTTTGACGGCCTTATAGGTTACTCGCCGATTGCGATGGCAAAGAACGCCGTAGGACTTGCCCTTGCAACGGAGGACTACGGTGCTACGTTTTTCGCCAACGGAGCGAACCCCGGCGGTGTGTTGGAACACCCCGGCGTCATCAAACCGGAACAGGCCGACAGGCTCAGAGAAAGCTGGCAGTCGCAATTCGGAGGCGCAAATGCACACAAAGTAGCGGTTTTGGAGGAAGGTCTTAAATTCCATCAGATGTCCATACCGCCGGAACAGGCGCAGTTTTTGGAAACACGTAAGTTTCAGATAAATGAAATCGCCCGTATTTTCAGAGTGCCTCCTCATATGGTCGGCGACCTTGAAAAGAGCAGCTTCTCCAACATCGAACAGCAGTCTTTAGAGTTCGTCAAGTATACCCTCGACCCGTGGGTGGTCAGGTGGGAGCAGTCTCTCCAGCAGGCTCTCATTCTGCCATCGGAAAAAGCGACGATCTTTATCAAGTTTAATCTAGACGGACTACTTCGCGGCGACTACCAAAGCCGTATGCAAGGCTATTCAACAGGCATTCAAAACGGATTTATGTCGGTCAACGATGTGCGTGGTTTAGAGGATATGAATCTGCTGACTGCCGAGGAAGGCGGCGATCTGCACTTCGTCAACGGCAACATGGTCAAGCTGGCCGATGTTGGAGCAGCATACAAACCAAATGAAACGGAGGATACAAGCTAATGGCAAAAAACAAGAAGTTTTGGAACTGGGCGCGTGATGCTGACGAAAGTGGCGAACGCGTCCTTTACTTTGATGGAGAGATCTCGGATGAGACTTGGTGGGGCGATGAAATCACTCCGGCAATGTTCAAATCGGAACTCTTCTCAGACAAGGGTGACATCACCATCTGGCTAAATTCGCCCGGCGGAGACTGCATCGCTGCAAGTCAAATCTACGCCATGTTGATGGATTATCCGCACAACGTCACGGTCAAGATTGACGGCATCGCCGCTTCTGCGGCAAGTGTCATCGCTATGGCTGGCACGAAAGTCCTCATGGCTCCCACCGCACTGATGATGGTGCACAATCCACTGACCATCGCCATTGGTGACACGGACGAAATGCAAAAAGCCATCTCCATGCTGGACGAGGTCAAGGAATCCATCATCAACGCCTACCAGGTCAAGACCAATCAGTCGAGAGCAAAAATCTCCCACTGGATGGACGCAGAAACGTGGATGAACGCAAACAAGGCGATTGAACTGGGTTTAGCTGACGGTGTGCTGGAAGACAGCAAAAGACATCAAGCCACTCCGACCTATGCGTTCAGTCGCAGGGCAGTCACCAATTCCTTGCTTGATAAGGTAAAGACCAAAGAACAACCGCAACCCGAACCTGAGCCGCAAGGCGTACTCGCTGAGTCGCTTCAACAGCGGCTCAATTTGATTATCCACTAAATTTATGGAGGTAATGACAATGAATAAAATCCTTGAACTGCGCGAGAAGCGCAACAAAATCTGGAACACCGCAAAGGAGTTCCTTGACCAGAAGCGCGGCGCGGACGGGTTTGTTCCCGCTGAAGCTGCCGCAGAGTACGACAAGATGGAAGCCGACATGGTCGCTCTCGGCAAGGAAATTGAGCGTCTGGAACGCCAAGCGGCCTATGACCTTGAGATGAGTAAGCCTACATCCGCTCCTATTTTGGGCGCGCCGAACAAGTCCACTGAGGACAAGACTGGCCGTGCGTCCGCCGAATACAGAAAAGCCTTCTGGAATGCCATGCGCACTCGTGGCAACGAGGGTCTTGATATGAGTGTAAAGAATGCCCTGCAAATCGGCACCGACTCCGAGGGAGGCTACCTCGTGCCCGACGAATTCGAGCGCACGCTTGTGGAAGCCCTCGACGAGGAGAATGTCTTCCGCAGGTTGGCAAACGTCATCACCACCTCTTCCGGTGATCGTAAAATTCCTGTCGTAGCATCCAAGGGCACCGCATCGTGGATCGACGAAGAAGGTACCATCCCCGACAGCGACGAGGCTTTCGGCCAGGTGTCCATCGGCGCTTACAAGCTGGGCACGCTCATCAAGGTATCCGAGGAACTCCTAAACGACAGCGTGTTCAATCTCGAAGCCTACATTTCCAGAGAGTTTGCAAGGCGCATCGGTAATAAAGAGGAGGACGCCTTCTTTACCGGTGACGGCTCCGGCAAACCCACCGGCATCCTTGCTGCGACTGGCGGTGCACAGCTTGGCGTAACCACGGCAGGAGCTACCGCCGTCACGATGGATGAGGTGCTTGATTTGTTCTACTCGCTTAAGGCGCCTTACCGCAACAAGGCTGTATTTGTTATGAACGATGCTACTGTAAAGGCCATCCGCAAGTTAAAGGATGGACAGGGCCAGTATCTGTGGCAGCCCTCCCTGCAAGCGGGCACGCCTGACACCATTTTGAACCGTCCTGTTTACACCTCCGCATATGTACCTACCATCGCTGCAGCCGCCAAGACCATTGTGTTTGGAGACTTCAGTTATTACTGGGTAGCCGACCGTCAGGGGCGTGTGTTTAAGCGACTGAATGAACTCTTCGCTGTCACCGGGCAGGTGGGATTCGTTGCCACCCAACGTGTGGACGGCAAATTGATTCTGCCGGAGGCTATCAAGGTTCTCCAGCAGAAAGCTTAACGGAGGTGCAATATGAGCTATAACACAAAAAACTATACCGAACAGGGCGGCGAGAAAACCGTCATCGGCGGTATGCTTGAAATCAAGGAGAGAGCCTCGGTAACGGGGCTTCCTTCTGCTATTAACCAAGCGACCAGCACAGCTACAACCGTAGCCGGAGTCAAGGACGATTTCAATGCTCTGCTACTCAAGCTGAAAGATTCAGGGCTTATGACTCCGGATTCTTGGAATATTTCTGTCGCCAAGATACCTACCCCAACCGGTGATGATCTGACCGCCAATCAAGGTAAGGTCACGGCAATCACCATTGAGGATGGTGTTATTACCGTAGCTGTACCTGTATCTAAGTTGCTTGCCTTTCCAAGTTCCAATCCGGCGCAAGGTACGCACAAGTGGATTGGAATGCTCATTACCACAGGGCTTGCAGACATTACTGCGGTTAAGTACAACGGCTCTCAACTTACAGCCGCTGACGCTACGGAAGCCGCCGCTGTCGGCGGTTCAGCCGGAGATATTGTCATGTGGCTAAAATGCGATGAAATCATAAATACGCCGAAGGCCTTCACCCTGTGGACTTCCGGTTATCACGAAGCGACCTTCACTGTCGTAATCGTAGAACCGGAAGAAGAATAATGAAAGGACGGTGGCGGCATGACACTGCTTGAAAAAGTAAAAGCAAACCTTATTCTTGAACATTCTGCGGACGATGAACTCCTTCAGCTGTACATCACCGCCGCCGTCAGATACGCCGAAAGTTATCAACATCTCGCAGAAAACTACTACACCGAACATCAGATGCCGCCTACTACAGAGCAGGCCGTCATCATGCTGTCGTCCCATTTCTACGAAAGCAGGGATGGCAGTACAGGCGGTTTTTTCGCTGATTCCATACAAGCAGGGCAGCAGGTCTGGAACACGGTAAACACCCTTTTGCGGCTCGACAGAATATGGGGGGTGTGAGCATGAGTTATGGAAAAATGAACATCTTGATAGACATCATCACCGCCGCCCCGGTCAAGGACGCAGAGGGCTTCGTTACCACAGGTGACACCATTCTCGCTTCTGTCCGTGCCTATAAAGAAGATAAACATGGCTCGGAGCGTTGGGCGAACATGGCGGCATTCTCTGAGGCGACAGCACTGTTCCGCTTCCGCAAAGTGCCGGGATTTACAGTTGACACGACACATATCATCGTCTGCGACACAGAGCGTTACCGCATCATCTCAGCGGAGGACGTGCGGGGACGCGGTTTGTACGTCGAGTGCCTGTGCGAGCATGTCGAAGGGAGTGTGAAGTAATGGCAAAAGTTGATATTAAACTCCCGACCGACTTCGAGGAGCAGCTCTCCCGCCTTGCAGAAAAAACCGATGAGATTATTCCCAAGGTGCTGGAAGCGGGCGGCGAGGTGGTTCTTTCAAAGGTTAGAGGCAACCTCTCCTCTGTAGTCGGGCAAGGCACCAAGGAAGAAAGCCGCTCTACAGGCGAACTCGAACGCTCCCTCGGCCTGTCTCCCGCCAAACAGAAGCGGGACGGTTCTGGCTGGGATGTCAAGGTTGGTTTCGCGGAACCAAGGAGCGATGGCGGCACTAATGCTAAGATCGCAAACATTCTGGAATACGGCAAGCATGGACAAGCGCCGAAGCCCTTCTTAAAACCCGCCCGAACCCAGTCGAGGAGCGCTGCAGTTGAAGCGATGAAGGCAAAGTTTGAATCGGAGGTGGACGGCATATGAGCCTGCTTGCGGAACTCAATACCATTCTGACGCCCATTCTCCCTGTGGAGACGGGCGTTTTTTCTGATGTACCACCTGATGAGTACCTTGTCCTCACGCCAATGACGGATGGCTTTGCCCTGTTCGGCGACAATGCACCGCTTATTAATGTGTCAGAAGTGCGGATTTCGCTTTATTCAAAAGGGAATTACCTGCAGCGGAAACGGCAAATCACCAAGGAATTGCTCAATGCGGATATTACCCTAACTGACCGCCGGTATATCGGTTATGAATCGGATACCGCCTACCACCACTATGCGATAGATGTCGCAAAAGAATATGAATTGGAGGAATAAACCATGGCTACTATCGGGCTGGATAAGCTCTATTATTCAAAAATCACAGAGGGTGCAAACGGTGATGAAACCTACGGCACCCCTATTCAGTTAGCAAAGGCAATCAAGGCGGATCTATCTGTCGAACTTGCAGAAGCCACACTTTACGCAGACGACGGTCCTGCAGAAATCGTAAAGGAATTTAAAAGTGGCAAACTCTCCCTTGGCATTGACGATATTGGTATTACCGCTGCCGAGGATTTGACCGGAGCAAAAATTGACGATAACCATGTGGTAGTGTCCGGCAGTGAGGACGGCGGCGGTGCTGTTGCCGTAGGCTTTCGGGCAAAAAAGGCAAACGGCAAATACAGATACTTCTGGCTTTATCGTGTGGTCTTCGGTATTCCCGCCACCAACCTTGCCACCAAAGGAGACAGCATCACCTTCTCCACGCCGACCATTGAAGGAACGGTACTGCGCAGAAATAAGCTGGACGGAAACGGCAAACATCCGTGGAAAGCGGAAGCCAATGAGGATGATACAAGCGTTCCGGCATCCGTTATTACAGGCTGGTACACGCAAGTTTATGAACCTGTTTTTGCGGTTTCCGGCGGAGGTGAGGACTAATGGTAAGCGAAAGAAGCGCTATGATACAAATCGGCGAAACGGAGTATGAAATGCTCCTCACCACTCGTGCCACGAAGGAAATAGCAACTCGTTATGGAGGGCTTTCCAATCTTGGCGAAAAGCTGATGAAATCCGAGAACTTTGAAATGGCTCTTGATGAGATTGTCTGGCTCATTACGCTGCTTGCTAATCAGTCAGTGCTGATCCACAACCTTCAAAACCCTTCTGAAAAGCGGGAGCTACTCACAGAGGAAGCGGTGGAACTGCTCACTTCGCCACTTGAGTTGGGAGAATATAAGAATGCCATCATGGAAGCGATGTATAAAGGCACAAAACACCATGTGGAAAGTGAAGAAGAAAGTGTCACTGAGGGCGCTACATCAAAAAACGCATCGGTCGGGTAAGTGATGATGAATCCTTTGCCCGACTGATTTTTTATGGCGTATCCCTCCTTCATCGGTCTGAGCAGGAGGTCTGGCTAATGCCCATCGGTCACCTGCTCGACCAGTGGGAGGTTTATAAGCAGTTTCATGGCTTGGCAAAGCCAAAGCGTGAATATGGGATTGATGAAATCATTCCCTATGGAATATAGACAATTGTTATTAATGGCACTCCGAATAGGGTGTCTTTTCTTATGCCCATTTTAGACGGAAGGAGGTGGTTTTGTGGCGGATAATTTTGGACTCAAGATTGGCATTGAGGGCGAGAAGGAATTTAAAAATGCTCTGCGGGACATTAACCAGTCCTTTAAGGTTCTCGGCAGTGAGATGAAACTGGTCTCCTCCGAATTTGACAAGCAGGATAAATCTGTAGCGGCGGTTGCAGCACGTAATGAGGTTCTGAACAAGGCAATTGATGCCCAGAAGGACAAAATCGCTACCCTTGAGTCCGCCTTGAAGAATGCCGCCAACAGTTTCGGTGAGAATGATCGTCGCACCCAGAACTGGGCTGTTCAGCTTAACAACGCCAAAGCCGAACTCAATGGTATGGAACGGGAACTGGACGAAACAGCGGATAGTGCCGACGACCTCGGCGATGAACTAAAAGAGTCGGGCGATGAAGCTGAAAAATCCGGTGGAAAGTTTGAAAAGCTGGGCGGAGTGTTAAAAGGTGTCGGCGCGGTAATGGGTGCTGTTGCTCTTGCCGCCGGAGCGGCCGCCGTTAAGCTTGGTAAAGAAGTCATTGAGGCATACGCTGACTTTGAGCAACTGGTCGGCGGCGTAGACACCCTCTTTGGTGATGCTTCCCATACGGTACAGAACTACGCCTCAAATGCCTTTAAAACGGCGGGCATGTCCGCCAATGAGTACATGGAAACTGTCACGGGCTTTTCAGCAAGCCTGATTCAGTCTCTCGGAGGTGATACCGCTAAGGCTGCGGAAGTTGCAGATATGGCCATCACGGACATGGCAGACAACGCCAATAAAATGGGAACGGATTTGTCCTCCATTCAGACAGCATACCAAGGTTTTGCCAAGCAAAACTACACGATGCTCGACAATCTGAAGCTGGGTTATGGCGGCACCAAGTCTGAAATGGAGCGGTTGCTCGCCGACGCCGAGAAAATCTCCGGCATCAAATATGACCTGTCTTCGTTTTCGGATTTGACCGAAGCAATCCACGTCATCCAAACCGAAATGGGCATCACCGGGACGACAGCTAAGGAAGCCACGGAGACCATCAGCGGCTCTATGGCTGGTATGCAGTCGGCCGTCGGCAACCTGATGGCCGGGCTTGGCAACGCCGATGCAGACATAGAACTATTAATTGGCAATGTGGTCGAGGCGTTCGGGCACGTGGTGAAAAACATCGTGCCTGTTATTGAGAATATCGTCAAGGCTCTGCCGCCTGCCCTTGACGGCATACTTAAGGCAATCGGGGACTTGTTGCCGACACTGCTCTCCACGGTGGTTGACCTATTTACGCAGGTGCTTGAAACACTCCTCAGTCTTTTGCCCGAACTCATCCCAGCTGCCGTGGATGCGGTGCTGACTATTGTAGGTGCTCTGATTGATAACCTGCCATTGCTCATTGATGCGGCGGTACAGTTAATTACCGCCCTCGTGATGGGGCTTGGTTCCGCTTTACCGGAACTGATTCCTGCGGCGGTTGAGGCGATTATCACCATCGTGCAGGGTCTTTTGGACAGCATGGATCAAATCCTTGAAGCGGCATTTGCCATTATACAGGGGCTTGCGGAAGGGTTGCTGAACGCGCTGCCTGAACTAATTGACGCCCTGCCCGAAATCATCATGACTATCATTGACTTTATTACCGACAACCTGCCCCTCATCATTGAGATGGGCATTGAACTTACCATACAACTTGCGTTTGGACTGATAAAAGCCATACCCCAGCTTGTGGCAAAACTACCGGAGATCATCGCAGCCATCGTGACCGGCCTTGGAAAAGCGGTCGGTTCAGTATTTGAAATCGGCAAGAATATCGTGACAGGACTGTGGGAAGGCATTAAATCCCTCGGCTCTTGGATTGGAGAAAAAGTCAGCGGCTTCTTTTCCGGCATTGTGGACGGCGCAAAAAGTCTGCTGGGTATTCGTTCCCCTTCGCTCGTCTTTGCGGGAATCGGTGAAAACATGGGGCTGGGTATCGGCGAAGGCTTTACCTCTGCCATGAAAGGCGTAGAAAATGACATCACCGATTCTATCCCCACTGACTTTGACCTTGATATGAATGCCAATATTCACCGAGCGATGAATGATACGGCAACGAATGTAAAAAGATTCGTGGAGCATACGGGCATTATTCGTGTGGAAGGTATTAACTCTTCCGGAGAAATGTCCTCAGTGGTAGATATCATCATCAATCAGCTTAGGCAGGAGGTGCGTGTATGACCTATTTAAAGAACAAGGATACGAATATTCTCATCACGCGCTTTGTCAGCTTCCATAAAACACAGGATGTCATTCGCACGGTGCAGACCGCCCTTGATGGTACGGAATATCTGACCCGTTTTGGTATTCCAACTGTACATTATGAATTAACCCTCTATGTGGACGAAAAAGGAAAAGCCTTACTGATGACTGCTGAAGACAGCGTTCCGCTACTTGAATGTTCTGTCAGACAGGGTATTTTCACCGGACGAATCATTGAACTTGGCTCTTTCGAGTATCTTGCCGCAGGCTGGTACAAGGTTACAGCCACTCTTGCGGCGGTAAGCGAGGTGAGCAGCCCATGAGAAGCATTCCCGTTGCATTGAAAGAAAAGCTGCTCAATCGTTTTAAAGTAGAAAATACAAACAGCATGGCCAAACTGCGGGTGGTGGCGACACAGACCTCCATCAACTCACTGCTGTCTGAACCGATTCATGAGGATATCTCTCCTGCCTTTGGAGATGTGGCTGTGCGCCAAATGGCAGGAGAAGCGGATTTATCCCTTGCTTATGCCGTCTGTATTGATGACGACATCGCCAATATATATAGGCGAAAGTTCCCGGCAGGATTGGAGTACCCTTGGGAGCACCAATGGACGCTGGGTTCGGCCACTGACGTAGCGATTGAGTTTAACGGCGTGTGGAAAATGAATGCCGCAAAAGAATGGTATTACCTTCAAACCGAAGAATACCCGTATGTCTTTTATGTAAGAAACGGCAATCTCTATGTTCAAATCTGGAAGGACAGCCAAAGCGCTACGATGCTTGCTACCGGTGTTTCTCAGATATCCGCCTGTAAGGGCTGGCAGTCCAGCGTTGACCGGGATTTGGATCAGGGACTTATCATCGGATACCTCAAAGGTGGCTCGGTGTATTATCGTGCCTTTTGCTGTCAGGAAAACGGCTCTTATGTGTGGGAGCCGGAGCATGAAGTGTCCTCACTCGGTACAGGAAATGTGACCTTGTCGGTTATCCGCACCAACGATTTCCGTATCGGCTTCCTAGCACAGAACAACGGCAAGATGCGCCTTGCTCTGACCCATCGAAATTATGCGGGTATGAGTGTGCGACCTGAAACCGTTCATGTGAACGCCTCTGATGTGAGAATGTGGATGTCGGACATTCGTGAGATGGATACGCTCAGCAAGGAATATGCATCGGTAAATGCCACATATCCCTATGTTCTCTTAGATGTATCGGGTTCGGAGGAAATCTTCGTTACTTCTGTAGAGAAGCTAAACAGAACCGAGACTTTTTATTGCTATGGCTTTAAGCTACGGCTTTCAAGACCTTTGCACGGAATACCGGATACAGGGTTTCTATTAAAATGCACACTCTCCGTTTCAGGAGTGACAATTACTGAAGCACTTTATGACAGTGACGAGCAGGCAATTATCCTCTACACTAGTTCTGATATCCGCAGGACAACTCCGGTGACCATTACCACGCCGGAATACCGCTCCCTATGGTATTACAAACTTGGCGAGCAAAGATGGTTTCTGCCCGCCTTGAGTGCGTTCGCTGAAGCGGAAACCATTGCTTATTATGCTTATATGAATGAAGCGGCAGGCATCTCTACCATTTCAGCAGAGACATGGATTGACGAGGCTATATTCTCTTGGTATTACCAAGAGCCGTGTACAGCAACGGTTGAAATTGTATCCGCATCCGTGGAGCTTCAGCCTGTTTCCACATTACCGATTTAGGAGGTTTTCAAAATGAAGATACAAGAAAAGGTTACACTTCACAACCGTTTTGATGTGAAAGTGGTCGACGCTGAAAGCGGCAAGGTGAAACAGACCGCCGTGGGTTACAACGTCATTCTTAATTATTACTTTAGCAGTAGACTGCTTAACACGCCCCACTACAAGACCAGCAATCTACTGACCTATATATCAATTGGTACCGGAACCGGTACACCCGCTGTAACTGACACATCGCTTTTTAACTTTTTAACACGGAAGGAAGTCACCACACTTGAAACGGTTTATGCCTATCCAACTTCATACACCACAAAACAGATTAAACTGGAAGCGACCGAATGTAACGGGCACAACATCACGGAAGTTGGGTTTCAATCCTACCGCAGTGCAACTTTTGGCGGAACCTACTATCAAATGACTCATGCCATGTTGCAGGACTCCGAAGGAAATCAGATTGCCATTGCGAAGACTGATACGGATGTGGTGTATATTACGGCAACCTTTTATGCCACTTACACACCGTCCGGTTTCGGCACAAACGGGATTTATCCTACGGCTGAAAATAACTATCTGCTCAGATGGCTGCTCACCGGAAGCACGGACAGCTATGTGCGGTTCTCCCGTTTTCCCTTGGAGTACTCCTCGGATATGAGTTTAAAGTTTCATGGAAGCAAGAATTATACCTTTAGTAATGGTGAGGGCAATATTGAAACTTATCAGTATGACCTGCCCGTTGTTACATTCCTTGACAGCGAGTGCAACAACCGCATCGTCAAGCATCTGGGTGTTGCTGGGGTCGGTGCATTTACCTTTCCCAACCACGAGGTTTTCCCGCCCTATCAGGTAAATCATCTGGTTATCGGAGAGGGTGACGGTGAAACAACAGAGTTTGATATTAAGGCTCCGCTAATACAGGCAGGAACAGCAAGGGTTTTCATAGATGGGGAGGAACTGACCGAAGGCACGGACTTTGCCGTGGACTATGAAAATAACTGCGGAGACTGGTATGAGAATTACCATACGGCTGCGCTTACTTGCAAAGATGCCGGGGTAACCTTCGGAGACCTTGCGTCAAGAACATCATATACAGGTCGTAACTATCGCGATCCCATCGCTTGGTGGGATTGTTATGACGATGCGATGTACCCCTCCTCCTGCACCGTAAACGATGAAAATCCAATACTAATTGACTTTGGATCGCCCAAGCCCTGCAACACACTAAAGATTAATATTTTGACTGTTCCCTCTGCAAGGCTGGATACTCTTAAAATCCAGTATTCAACAGACGACGCAAGCTGGGTGGATGTATCGGGACTTTCAAGAACAGGTCAGGTCTGGAAGTTCACAGAAGTTTCAGCAAGGTACTGGAGGGTGTTTTTAAGTGGTGAAGGCAATGCCTCCGTAGTGGTAACATCAAGCGGGATGACAGGCTCACCGATTACTCTTTCTGTCCCTGTGGAATCTTCCGACACAGCAGATATTGTAGCGGGAAAAATCAAAGCGACCATTGAAAACAATGAGAATATCACTGCTTTGTATGATGTGTCGGTTTCGGATACAGATGTAATCTTAACCGCAAAAGCACCGGCTTCGAATGTATCAAACTTGAATATTGCTCTGACAAATGGCACTTGTGCGGGACTGACCGCAGTATCCACCTCGGCCAACACGACCGCCGGAGTCGCTGCCGTAAAGCAGCAGGAGCATATTTATGTGACAGGGACTATTGGAACGGCGGGAAATGCTGCGGTTGTGGTAACGGCTGAGGGCATGGCAAACTCGCCTATCACTCTTTCCGTGCCTGTTGCATCTGGAGACTCATCGACAACTGTTGCTGCGAAAGTAAATGCTGCCCTTGAGGAAAATACCGATATTACGGACTTCTTTACCATCAGCTCTGCCAACGGTAGATATGTTCGCTTGACCGCAAAAACGGCTGCGGGTAATGACACCACCCTCAACATCAGCATTGCAAACGACACCTGCACCGGACTGACTGCCATACCGACCTCCACGGTTGACTATGTAGGAAACCCCGGTACAAAGCAGGTGGAAACATTAACTGTAGTCGGCAGGGTCAGCTATAACTGGTCATACAGCTTGTATTATCAGAGTCTCCCCACAAGGGACGGGCAAAGTTTCGGAACGACCTTCTTTTTGGGCAAGACCGTGCCGGGACTAAAGTTTACCGAACCTCCCGTGGCTGGTGCAGCGATAACCGCCAATTTTGCTATCGAGTATCCCTTCAAGACCGAGAACAATCTGCTGAGATTTACCTACTCGATTCAGCTTCAAAGGGGGTGAACCCATGCAATTAACATTTGAATATAATCTTGATGCCGGAGCAGGCTTGTTTCCGCAGGTTATTCACACCTCGGACAATCTGCTCCGTTTTATATACCTCACTTCTTATGGAACGGTTGAAAGTGTGACTGCAGACCCTGTCCTCGGCTTGTACGGAGATTTGACCTATGAGGAGATTAGCAGGATTTCGCCAGATGAGACGGTGTCGTATCCGAGCATCAAAAGAGTTGCTCATTACGGTGCATATGGGTTCTGGAGTGCTGAGGGTGACCACCGTTTTGTGATGTATATGCTGCCCGCTGATATCAGCAATTCCTTTGTGGACGGTTCGATTAAATATGGAGTTAGCAGCGAGGTTTCCCAGATGTCCTGCACACTTTTAAACATCAAGGGAGCAATGCTTAACCGTTACCGTGCCTTGGTTACTCCCGGCACAAAGATGGAACTGTACTTTTCCCTTGGGAACAGCGGTGAAACCCCTCTCGGCATCTTCTATATCGACAGGACTTCGGTCTCCTATCCGGATGAAAAGGTTTCTGTATCTGCCCGTAATGCCATCGGTAAGCTGCTGAAGGAGCAGACCTTCAACGAGGATAATACTTTCGAGGAAACGACGCTCCAGCTAAACTTTCAGGAAATTCTCCGTCTTGCAGAGGTGGAGGATTTTTTTGTCGGTGAAAACGCTAAGACATGGAAACTCCGCTTTGAACCGGATGTTACCATTCTTGACGGCATTAAGCAGATACTATCCCTTCTTGATGGTTGGAAGGTGGATGAAACAGCGGCAGGCGTCATCGGCGTGGCTAAGGCTTCTGATGTCCGATTTGAACAGCCTGCCGTATACAGCTTTGAGCGGGATAAAAGCTGCTGGAGTTACAGCGTGGAGTATGACGATTCAGAAGCGGTCAGCAGGGTCTGTGTCACCTGTGCCGAGCCTAAAAACACGGTCTATGCCGATGTTCCTCGGAGCAAATGGTGGATACAGCCGTCCCATCGTACGGCTTATGTCACAGCCGCCGATGGTGCAACCCTTGCGGAGATAACCGCAATGGTCGAGGAACTGGCACAGGCTATCGCCATATCTGGAAGGCAGGAGAGTTTTGTCGGCATTTTCACACCGCAGCTTACCATCGGGGACGAAGTCCGGCTCATCACTGGCAGCAAATACGAAACCGTCGGCACAGTGGTTGATGTGACTCACAGCTTCGGCAGAGGCGGTTTTTATTCAGCGTTTACCGTAGACAGCGGCGGGCGCAAAGGCAAGTCACGCCTTTCAGATTTAATCGGGAAAGTATCCGAAAAGCCTAATCTGACCGGTGTGACAATTTATTAAGGGAGGAATTTAGAAATGAAAGAGATTTGGAACTGGATTCAGGTAGTGTTTGCCGCTGTGGGCGGTTGGCTTGGCTATGTGCTGGGAGGACTGGATGGCTTTTTGTATGCACTTCTGGCCTTTGTGGTAATCGACTATATCACCGGACTGATGTGTGCGGTGCTGGATAAGAAACTATCCAGTGAGGTGGGATTTCGAGGGATATTCAAAAAGGTACTGATTTTTGCCCTCGTTACCGTTGGGCATATCGTCGACCAAAATGTAATCGGAGATGGCTCTGTCATTCGGACAGCGGTCATCTTTTTCTATCTTTCCAATGAGGGTATCTCTATCCTCGAAAACACCGTACACATTGGTTTGCCTGTACCACAGAAACTTAAAGATGTTTTAGAACAGCTCCATAACAGGAGCGACAAGGAGGATGACAGATGAATCTGCGGAAACTGATATTTATAAACAATGCCTGCTACAAAGCAGGCAGAACTATTGCCGTCAAGGGAATTATGATTCATTCCACCGGTGCGAACAATCCAAATCTAAAACGCTATGTCGGGCCCGATGACGGCCTGCTTGGTAAGAACCAGTACAATAACCACTGGAATCAAGATAAGCCCGGTGGCCGTCAGGTGTGCGTCCATGCTTTCATTGGAAAGTTGACAAATGGGAGCATCGCAACATATCAAACATTGCCATGGAATCACCGTGGATGGCATGGCGGTTCTGGTTCGAAAGGCTCGGTCAACGATACCCACATCGGGTTTGAAATCTGCGAAGATGGATTGACCGACAAAGCCTATTTTAATGCCGTCTACAAGGAAGCTACTGAACTGTGTGCTTATCTCTGCAAGGAGTATAAACTCGAACCCATGGCTGACGGCATTATCATCGGACATTATGAAGGCTACAAGCGCGGCGTCGCCAGCAATCATGCCGACCCCGGTCACTGGTTCCCAAAACACGGGAAATCAATGGCTATCTTCCGTGCCGAGGTTAAAAGACTGCTCACATCAATTGAAGGGTCCACCCCAACTGAGCCGAAAAAACTATATCGGGTTCAGGTCGGTGCATACTCGGTCAAATCAAATGCCGATGCCATGCTCAAAAGAGTCAAAACGGCAGGGTTTACGGATGCTTTTATCAAAACAGAGTGAACCGCCTATATCGGTACGCAAACGCCCCTCTCCTGTCTGTAGACGGTAGAGGGGCGCTTTTTATTTCCCCTCCGAAACGGAGGAAAGGCTATGACTGCTGCTCAAAAGGAGCGGATTGGATACTTACGGAGCAAAGGCGACAGCTATGCCGCCATCGCCGCCGATCTTGGTATGTCCGCAAACACCGTCAAATCCTACTGCCGCCGAAATAACATCGGCGTTGCGATAAAGCAAGAACTACCTGTAGCCACTGATACCTGTGCCAACTGCGGGATTCCGCTTCAGCACACGCCGGGTTCAAAACAGAAACGCTTCTGTTCTGACAAATGCCGTATGGCTTGGTGGAAGGCGCATCCTGAAACCGTGAACCGCAAAGCCGTCTATCATTTCGTCTGCCCGATTTGCGGCACGGGGTTTGAAAGTTACGGTAACGCACGACGGCGATACTGTTCCCGCGCCTGTTTTGGGCTGTCACGGAGGGCTTGCCATGAATAAAGATGAAGCAATCCTCCGCTACAAATCAGCTATGGCGGTGTTCAAAAACTGGCACTCCGAGGGTGTGATTTCAGGCGACGACTTACAGGCAATAGACACAATGCTTGCCCAAAAATATGGTTTATCATCGTGCAGTATATTCCTCGAAAATGACTTGCTATGTAAGGAAAACAGAGTGATATATGGTAGTACGAAAGGAGGCCATTATGGGCAGAAAGATAACAAAAATTGAACAAACGGTGCTGTTGCCGACCAGACAACAGGTCGCAGCCTACGCTCGTGTTTCCTGCGGTAAAGATGAAATGCTTCATTCCCTTGCCGCTCAGGTCAGCTATTACAGCAATCTGATACAGGGCAAGCCCGAATGGGAGTATGTCGGTGTGTATGCCGACGAAGCGGAAACTGGTACAAAGGATTCAAGACCTGAATACCAGCGACTGCTTGCTGACTGTCGCGAGGGGCGTATCGACCTCGTCCTTACGAAGTCAATCAGCCGTTTTGCGAGGAATACAGTCACGTTGCTCGAAACTGTACGAGAACTCAAGAACCTCGGCGTCGGCGTATATTTTGAGGAACAGAACCTACACTCGCTTTCGGGAGACGGGGAGTTGATGCTCACCATACTCGCAAGCTACGCACAGGAGGAGAGCCGTTCGGTCAGCGAAAACCAGAAGTGGCGTATCAGAAAAGATTTCAAGGAGGGAAAGCCCTCCAATAACATCCGCATTTACGGGTTTGATTATAAGGACTTCAAGCTAACCATTATTCCCGAGGAAGCCGAGGTCGTGCGGATGATATTCGCCGACTATTTATCAGGGCTTGGCAAAAATGCGATTATGAAGAAACTGATTAGGCTCGGAGTCCCCACCAAATGCGGCGGTCGGTGGTCGGAAAGCACCGTAGGCTCTATTCTCAAGAATGAAAAATTTATCGGCGATACGTGCTTGCAAAAGGGATTTATCACCGACCACCTTACCAAGCAATGGAAACCAAACAGCGGTGAGCTGCCAAAATACTATGTAGAAGGCTCACATGAAGCCATTATCGACAGAGAGACCTTCGAGGCTGTTCAAATTGAGATGGCTCGGCGAGCAGCGAAGGCAAACCACCCTCGGAAGCTGACATTCAGTGAGTTTTCGGAACGAATCACCTGTGAAAGGTGCGGAGCGAAATTTCGCAAGAAGGTAAACGGTAGCGGTACAAAATATGCCAAGGTGGTTTGGGCTTGTGCTACCTACACTTACCGTGGAAAACAAGAGTGCGCCGCCAAGCGAATCCCCGAGGACATTCTTAAAGAGAAATGCACTGAGGTGTTAGGACTTGCTGAATACAACCCCGATGTGTTTACAGCAAAGGTCGCTGAGATAAGAGTCCCCGACGATGGTGTTCTGGTATTTGTTTTTAAGGACGGTACAGAGCAAACAGCCACTTGGGAGAACCGTTCCCGCCGTGAAAGTTGGACTGACGAGATGAGGCAAACCGCAAGAGAACGGGCGATGGGAGGTACGGACAATGGCTAATATACGAGTTATCCCCGCCACCGCCCCGCCTTTGTCGGCGCAGTCAAAGGCGAACGCTGTCAAGCGTCGCGTGGCGGCTTACGCAAGGGTTTCTACCGATAGCGACGAGCAGCTTACAAGTTATGAAGCACAGGTGGACTACTACACAAAATTCATCCAGAGCCGAGAAGACTGGGAGTTTGTGACTGTCTACACGGATGAGGGCATTTCGGCGGTCAACACCAAGAAGCGTGACGGCTTCAATCAGATGGTAGCTGACGCTCTGGAAGGTGGCATCGACCTCATCGTCACAAAATCGGTCAGTCGCTTTGCTCGAAACACGGTAGACAGTCTCACAACCGTCCGCAAGCTCAAGGAAAAAGGCGTGGAGGTCTGGTTTGAAAAAGAGAACATCTACACGCTGGATTCCAAGGGCGAGTTGCTTATTACCATTATGAGCAGTTTGGCACAGGAAGAAAGCCGCTCCATTTCGGAAAATGTAACTTGGGGTCAGCGCAAGCGCATGGCGGACGGCAAGGTCAGCCTTCCGTATAAGCAATTTCTCGGCTACGAGAAAGGCGAGGATGGCTTGCCGCATATAGTCCCTGCCGAAGCGAAAATTGTACGCCTTATTTATAGGCTTTACATGGAGGGCAAGACCTTCTCGGCAATCGCCAAGCATCTCGAACGGCACGGCATCCCGTCACCGGCAGGCAAGAAAACGTGGCAAACGGCGGTGGTTCAATCAATCCTGACCAACGAGAAATATAAAGGCCATGCCCTACTGCAAAAGACTTTCTGTGCAGACTTCCTCACGAAGAAAATGGTCAAGAACGAAGGACAGGTTCAGCAGTATTACGTCGAGAACAGCCATCCCGCCATTATCGAACCTGATGAGTTCGACGCCGTTCAGCTTGAAATAGAGCGACGTAAGAACCTCGGCAGACCCACGAGCAGCACGAGTATATTTGCATCCCGACTTATCTGCGCGGATTGTGGCGGCCGCTTTGGCAAGAAGGTCTGGGGCAGTTATAAGGGCGACAAGACCTACCGCAAAGAAGTCTGGCAGTGTAATGATAAATACAAACGGCTCGGAAACCCCGGAAAGGGATGCCAGACGCCACATATCACCGAGGAAGTGATCAAGGAAAGGTTTTTAGACGCATTCAATCAACTAATGCATAACCGCGA
>MTKW01001881.1_pt1 | contig 61366 bp, 73 predicted proteins | sample 1042761 | NCBI WGS metagenome assembly MTKW01 (sample SAMN06205366, study PRJNA360243) | anaerobic digester metagenome | biome: Wastewater treatment plant; feature: Anaerobic digester sludge; material: sludge; isolation source: anaerobic digester fed with sludge from wastewater treatment plant ... | reverse complement strand
GTCGTCTAAGGGGGTCAAAATCGGATCGGCGCGGGGGGTCAAATTTGGACCGGCGGATACATTAAGGCTATATTTTCATTTATTTCTGAAACAAGCCTTGAAATATCCCTTTCAGATAGATCAGATAAGACTAAAATTTAATTAACAATAAAAAATTATCTTTATCACATATTTTTAATCTGCCGGCGATTTTATTAGCTCTTGGAGAAGCGATAATCTCAAGTAATTTGATGACTATAACCCATTTTGGATGCCTGATATCGGAATCAACGGAGACAACATATCATTCAACCTCCCTTGGTGGTTCAACCTGCTATTATGTGTCCAAATTACTAAATACTTTCGATATGTACTTGAATTCATGATTTAGACATTCTCCAAAGTTTAATCAAAAAATGTCCGAAATTTATAGGTTAATTTTAAATCCAGCAAAGATGAAACCTCAAGTTAAAATGGATTTCGCAGAGGGGTATAGATAACATATGGGCAAAACCAATTTAGAACGCAAGCCAAGGTGCGAAAAACCCGAGGTTATTCATAAGAATGATATATATAATTTAATGGCCGACCAGGCACGGCAATCGTTTTTTCAACTGGAAAATATTACCGCGGCGCTTGATTCAAAGGTATTCGGCATGGTAACTGCGGATGCGCTTTTATTCTCTGTGTTCGCGTATATTAGCCAGCCTTTATCTGATGCGCTTTTCTATATACCTATGGCCCTAATTGTATTATCCTTTATATCATTACTAGTAAGTGCGTGGCCACGTCATTTCCATAGACAATTTGCAGATGATATAATAAAAAACTATGGAACATGGGAGCCAAATAAAGCACTAGCTCAAATAGCAGCTAATTATGCAGATCTCGAACTCAACCAGTATAAAATATATAATAATAAATTAATCTGGTTTATGGCGGGTCTTGTCTTAATGATAATCGCCATGATAAGCGAAATGATAGTTTTCTCGTATGTTACCGTTAACCCGTAGTATCAGTATCCTTCTTCTGGATGATCCTTCTATAATTATTTGGATCTGGCCTAACTGTCACGTCTCCGATCTTATATGCTGCATTAGGCGATAATTTTGGAGCCACAATGGGTTTATCTTTATCTTTCATACATATCACAGAAGAAGATAATCTAATTATTGACCCATTAAACTTTCGCATAAGACAACTTGCACCTAATGTCCCCCCTCTACATCTAAAGTCAGGCGAAAAGGGAATATTGGGTGCGAAGCCTCTCTGATCGAAAGCTTTTTTATACTCCAACTCATTCCATCTGGGGAATGAGCGAGGGAAATATCGAAAAAGAGAAGAAGAGCGCGGCTAAGCAGAAGCCCGATCTCAAGAATAAGCTGGACCTCAAAAGCAAGCTGGACCTGGATGATGTGGACCTGGGCATCAGTATGCCCTCCACCAACATAAATGAATACATCCGCGTCCTCAAGCTGGCTCGTAAGCCCACCCGGGAGGAGTTCAATATGATCGCCAAGGTATCCATGGCCGGCATTGGCATCATCGGCTCCATTGGCTTTGTCATATACGCATTGCTCACTGAACTGCCAAAAATGTTTTAGAAAAGGCTGCTCTGTCCCGAGCAGCCCCTGAATAGATCTGCTTTGAGCCTCTGATCGTTCTGCCCGGTCTATTCAGCCCGAGCCTTGCTCATGGCCCGCAGGGTGGCTCCAAACTCCGATTCCACAATTGAGCTCACCCCCATGGTCTTGGGATGCAGATCGATCTCCACCATGACATGCTGGTGGCCCAGATCGCGCAGTGGTTTGACCTGCCGGGGGCCATTGGTGATGGAGAAGACCTCCAGGCCCTGGAGGGCAGATGCTGTCACAGCATGGGGCACCCCCGATACCACAGCGAAGTCATATCCCCCCTCCTGCACCTTCTGGGCGATTATATCTCCCGTGACCGGATACTCGTCAAGGCCTCCGATGAGGCTGAACTGGACCCCTCTGGCCCGAAGGTCGCGAGCGACATTGGCTGCATCCCTCCTCACCTTGGGCAGGCCGAGCCGATCGTCCAGATTGGCCAGGGTCTCAACCTGCTCTCCCCCCACCTCGGCCACCGCGGCGGTGATGTCCGCAAACATATAGGCGGTCTCCTTCTTGGCATTGAGGATATTCAGACCCCGCTTCCCCTGCCTGATCAGCTCCAGTAGCCTTTCCGCCCCCTGATATTTCAGGTCGCCCCTCTCCGGAGGCAGGTACTCAGCGCTGGCCGCGCCCCGCAGCCGTTCCACCTCGGTCGCCTTCTCCAGAAGGTCCTTTTGGCGGGTGAACTCCTGCTCATCTATTATCCCCAGGTCCCTCGCCGCCTCCAGGGTGATGATCACCCCTTTGGTGTTATCCCTGTAGCCGGCATGAACCTCCACCTCCAGAACGGGGATGTCAAGCTCCGCCTCAAGAACTGCCTGGTGCAGGTCATCGCCGATGATCATACTGCTGCAGGTCCCGGATATGGCCATCAGCTGGGGATTGAACAGCTCCACAGCCTTCTTGAGAAGGGCTGTCAAAGCCCCATGGCCGCCGAAGACGAATCCTGCCTCATCCAGTGCAGTGGTCAACACCCTCACACCATCCTCCTCCAGCAGGCGGGCATGCTTGAAGCAGCACCCGCTGGGGCCGTGAAGGATGACCACCTCCGCCCCCAGGTCCCTCAGGGTGTACAGAGCAGCCACAATGGAGCTCGGCCTGGGATGAATCACATTCAGATTTTGTATTTCGCTTGCCATTTATCTATCACCTGAAACATTTGACTGCACTAAGCAGCCTCCTGGGGCGGGTGGATTGGGCCTTCTGCAGCCCCGTCTCCCGGTTTTCCGCTGTCCCCGCCCCCAGCTCCTCGGCCAGGGGCCTGAGCCTCTCTCCCACCAGGATCAGCTCGCCGATCTCCGAGCGCCTCTCCCTGAGAAGATCCGCCAGGAGGGGGATATCCAGCCCCTCGCAGACCGTCTGGGCATCCTCTCCCACCACCACTGTCAGATCGGGGCCCTGAAGCTTATCCAGGGCTCGCCTCACATCGGCCACCTTCAGCCCGGAGTTGGAGCTGTCGAATACCGTCTGTCCGCCCAGCCGCTCGATCTTCATCCGGCCGGAGAAGCCGCCAAACCCCTCCAGCGCCCGGGCAGCCTCCACCCTCTCCACGCCCAGGAGATCGGCAGCCGCAGCCGCTGCGGATATTGCCGTCTGGTAGCTGGGGAGATCCAGATCTGCGCTCAGATTCAGCTCAAGCCTATCTTCTCCATAGAGCAGCCCGCCGGGCAGGGCCTGGACCAGGCCCCCCTGGGCAAAGGAGATATCAGGCGAGATCCTGCAATCGGCATTGGCCACCAGCCTCGACCCTCTGCGGGCCAGGGAGAGCATCTGCAGCTTGGCGCTGCTCGCCCATCTGCTGCCCCCGGCAATCCGGTAGTCATTGGCAAAGCTGGTCAGAATTCCCAGCTCCCCTATGCCCGTCCCTCCCAAAGAGATCTCGCAGATCAGAGCCTCTGCTCCCTGGGCCAGTGCCTCCTGGGCCGCCAGAATCACATTGGCCGGAGTGATGCTCAGCCCCTCCCTCAGCAGCCGGGCTCTGCCCTCTGACCATATCTCCAGGCCGCGGGTGGTATGGGATAAGACCCTCTTTTGGCCGGAGAGGATCATGGCCAGTAAAAGAGCAGTGGTGGTCTTGCTATGCGTTCCTGTGACCTCGATTCTCAATAGATCCTCAGGGATCAAGGCCAATAGCTCGCCCACCACCTGATGATGAGTGATGACCCTCTTTCCCAGGCCCCTTGCCTGAAGCAGATGGGGGTTGGCCGGGGAGAGGTGTACCGGGGCCACCACCATCTCGAAGTCCTCCAGGCTGGCAGAATGATGGTACACCTCTAAAGGCTCAGCCTGGATGCCGCACTCGACCATCCTCCGGGCGATCGTCTCTGCACCATGGATGGTGTCCAGGACGGCTACTTTAGAGACTCTTTTGCTCGCCTTGCCGCCAGTGATGCAATGCATTCGTCCACGCCCAGGGGTTCGGCGCAGATTATCTCCACCTCATCTCCCCAGATGTTCAAGACGCCTCTGCGCTTCTCCGGGTCCACCCCCAGTTCATGCGGTATATCCTGGCGGGTGTGGACACCATGTGCTAAGAAGATGGGCAGGGCGATGATCTTCTTCACCCCCGTTCCCTGAAAGCTCTTCAGGCCGGCAGGGATGTCCGGCTGGTCCATGTTGAGATAAGCGGTTCTGATCGAGCCAAAGTCGTTGTTATTGCCGATCATCTGGGCGAGGGTCTCCACCAGCTCCTTGTTGAAAGGCAGGCTGGATCCATGCCCCATTACGAGTATGCCTACGTCCTTCATTGGAACACCAGTATTACTTTTTACTGTTCTTGTGTTAATTGGGGGATTGTATTTGTGAGTACTAAACCCTTTCGAGAGGACGGGCAAAATACCTCTCAAAGACCCCCGCTATCTCATCCGGCGTCTCCAGCACATAGACATCCTCAGTGCGGCGGAGCTTGTCCACATTTTCTGCATCCTCTTTTCTGATGCGCAATCTCATCTCGCTGCCATCGGGAAGGATGGTGGTCAATATCCCCGGAGCATAGTCGCAGGGCATGATGTAGGTGGGCACAAATGCCTTCTGAGACATGATGGCGGCATTGGAGAGGAGGGAGTCCGCGAGGCCAAGGGCGATCTTGGTCACAGTGTTCGAGGTGGTGGGGGCTAAGAGAAGAAATTCATAGCGCCTCACCTGCAACTGCCCGGCGAGGAAGGGGGAGTTGGAGTTGATCTCCACCCAGACCTTATCGAAGTGCTTCTCCAGGGTATTGAAGAGCTTGTAGTACTTTATCACCTGCTCTCCCGCCTTGGAGACGAAGACCCTCACATCCACCACATCCTCATACTGCTTTTGCAGCTCTATCATCCTCTCGACTGTCTCTACGATGCGGTCGCCGCTGCCCGTAATTCCCCAAGCGATCTTTCTTCTTGCCCCACTAACTGCCATAGCTATTCACCAGAATCCTTTGTCTTATTGCTCCTCAGCCACTCCAGGGTCTCAGCAAACCGGCGGACGGTCTTTCTCAGAGAGCGGAACCCCTCATCATCCTTCTTCGCCTCCTCCAATGTATCATGAGACCAGAAGGTGGCGCCGAGGTTGGCACCGAAGAATCCCCCGCTCACCGGGATCATGCCGTTGAGAACGTAGAAGGCGTGGATCTGCTGCAACGCCAGCTCCTGGCCGCCCATGCGGTCCCCCCCGACGGCTATCGCCATGCCCGGCTTGCGCCTCAATGATCTGGGATCGGCGGCCAGGGTGGCCCGGGTCCTATCGATGGCGATCTTCATCTGGGCGCTCATGCTGCCATTATAGACCGGGGTGGCCAGGACATAGCCCTCTGCCTCCCGGATGAGGGGATAGAGCTGATACATATCGTCCTTGACGATGCATTCCTTGTTCTTCAGGCAGTAGTCGCAATGCCTGCAGGGGCTGATGCTCTTGCCCCGCATAGTGAAAAGCTGGGTCTCGTAGCCCCTCTCCTCCAGCATACTGAGGGCCACACCCAGGATATGCTCCGTGGCCATCTTGCGGGGGCTGCCGGATATACCGAGAATCATGGCCAATTGTTGGCGCTGATGATATTTCAGACTTGCCGGAGGGCCGGGCTCGCCTGATGGATCCTGCGAAATGGGTCGGGCTGAGGATGTTGAGCAGAGGATGTTGAGTTGAGAGGAAGGGGCTGAGAGGCTCAGAGCAGGCCGCGATCCTCCAGGCGCAGGCGGATCATCTCATCCACCTCTGCTGCGCTGGTGGCGAAGACCTCCCGCAGGATCTCCTTTGCCGTCTCCAGCTCCTGGGCTCTCCTGTCCAGACCGATTCCGAAGACTGCCTTGGGCTCTGCCCCCTGCCTCTTGAGCCTGGGCCAGATCATCTGTTCGATAACGCCTGCCATGATCTCTCATTTAGTACGTGTAAAGATAAATAGGTTACTGTAAAAAATGATATCGATAAATCTTTTTATTGATTTATAGAAGTACGTGTAAGATACGAAATTCTCCCAAAAAATCCTCCCATAAACACTCTCTCATAATCGCTGGGAGAAAAAGGATGGGCGTGCGGGATGAAAGTGATCTGCCTGTGCATCTGGTGAGAATTCTCTGCAGCATGCTCCTCATATGATTAGCGAAGAGCATATATGATGCCATCTATGACAGGTGGCATGTTCAAGAGGATGTGGGCAGGACAATGATCAAGGGCAGAGTATGGATCTTTGGCGATGATGTGGACACGGATGTGATCATCCCGGGAAGGTATCTGCGAACGCGGGACCGCCATCTCTGGGCGGAGCATGTCATGGAGGGAATAGACCCCCAGTTTGCATCGTGCGTCGGCAAGGGGGATATAATCGTTGCTGGCGAGAACTTCGGCAGCGGCTCGTCCCGCGAGCAGGCCCCCGTGGCACTAAAGGAGGCGGGGGTGGCTGCTGTGGTGGCCCGCTCCTTCGCCCGCATATTCTACCGCAATGCAATCAATGTCGGCCTTCCTCTCATTGAGGCGGCTCCCCTGTGCCGGGAGGGGGATCTGGTGGAGGTGGACCTTCAGGCAGGCACAGTGCGGGTGGGGGAGAGGGTCTACCAGGGAGGCCGCCTTCCCCGCTTTCTGATGGAGATCCTGGAGGACGGGGGGCTGGTGGCCCACAGGAGACGGCAGAGGGGCCTGGACTGAGATGATCTTTCCGGATAACTACAAATTCGTGGGCATAAAGGACCGGGAGGAGCGGGGGGCACCAATCTACTTTTCCACCCAGTATCTGATCAGCCGGGACGGCCCCCGCCTCTATGCAGTTAAAAGCAATGGCTCAGGCTTCATGAGAGAGGCGGAGGAGACGGAGCTTATCGCTTCAGGCGAGGAGATCGCCTTCTATCCCCAGAGGGTGGACACCAGGAACAGGACCCTGCTGATCGATCTGGCATCTGAGATCACCAGAATGGGGAAGGCGAACACAGTGGTCTTCCAGGGCCCGGACGAGCACATCACCTTCGTCAAGGATCCCGATCCCGGTCAGGTGCTGAAGATCGAGGTCCTGGATGTCTCACCTCCTGATCCGCCCTGGCTGGTATCCGCCCTGCGGGGGCTGGAGGAGTGTGGTGTCCTGGGGGATCTGATGGTGAGGTTTGTGCCCCGGATACTGGATCTGAAGAGCTTCGACTGCCCAACTGTCTATTATCCCTGCCGGGCAGGAGGGCTGGGCAGGTCCCTGGACTGTGACCCTGTGGTCCATCACCGGCCGAGGATTGTGGGCTGCGAGGTATCGCGGGAGATCTTCCTGGCCAGCAATCCGGGAAAGGAGTATGAGTTCATCAATGTCTGTCCCCTGCACTGCCGGGAGGAGGAGCTCCAGCCTCAAGGGCCCTTCATCACCCGCTGCTGCCGCTCCGAGAGGCGGGGGAGGGCGGAGAGGTGCGGCCAGCCGGGCGTCGTCGTCCACTGGGGGGACGGGCCCTGGGAGATAGCGGAGGCGGTGAGGTGTCTGGTCAGGGATCTAAGAGGGTAGCAGTGGTCGCCGGGGACGGCATCGGACCGGAAGTGGTGGAAAGCGCCCTGGAGGTGCTCACTGCCGCGGGAGTACATCTCGATCTGGTCCGGCTGGAGGTGGGCCTGGGCCGCTGGAAGAGAACGGGGGAGGCCCTGGGGGATGAGGATCTGGATACAATCAAGCAGTGTGACTGCATTCTTCTCGGGGCGATCACCACCCCCCCCGACCCCGGCTACCGGAGCGTCCTATTGCGGCTGCGCCGGGCACTGGACCTTTATGCCAACATCCGGCCCTTCCAGTCTTCGGATCTTGATCTCATCATCGTTCGCGAGAACACCGAGGGGCTCTACTCCGGACGGGAGGAGGTGGGGGAGGAGGAGTCGCGCACCACCAGGGTGATAACCCGCCGCGGCTCGGAGAGGATCGCCGAGGCGGCCTGCGATCTGGCGGCGAAACGGCAGAGGCTGACTATCATCCACAAGTCCAATGTGCTGAAGAGCGACTGGCTCTTCTTGCAGACCTGCAGGGAGGTGGCGGAGCGGCAGGGCGTCCCTTATGAGGATATGCTGGTGGATGCTGCTGCCTACAACCTGGTGGTAAATCCCAAAAGGTTCGATGTAATGGTCACCACCAATCTCTTCGGTGACATCCTCAGCGACGAGGCGGCGGGGGTTATCGGCAGCCTGGGGCTTTGTGCCAGCGCCAACATCGGCGAGTCCCATGCTCTATTTGAGCCCATTCACGGCAGCGCTCCGGATATCGCCGGAAAGGGCATCGCCAACCCCATCGGCGCCATACGCAGCGCAGCCATGATGATGAGCTGGCTTGGTGAATCCCGCGCCGCGGGCCGGATCGAGGCGGCAGTCCGTCGGGCATTGGCCACGGGGGTGAGGACGCCGGACCTGGGCGGAAGCGGCAGGACTGAGGATGTAACCGGGGCGGTGATGGGCTGCCTGATGGCAGAACAGTCTGAAGAGCCCCCTATGTAAGAGAAGTAGATTCAAAAGAGGGAAATGCAATTTGGCTGAGGGATGCCAAGACTACTTCTTTCGCTTCATGATGCGGGCAAACCAGCGGGAGAGAGACCAGGGAAGGCTGTTCTCCAGCCTTTTCCTGATCACCTCCGGGCTGTCTCTTCTCTTCTTTGACTTCCTGCTCATATGATCCCTTTCTCTGTTGATTGTCAAGCTCTAGTTAATACCTGCTGGTCGATCCCTGCTGCTTGATGCCAGCTGGACAATGCCCATCGGTCAATGCCCGCTCTCAAGGGAGGAGGGGAAAGGCGATGGCTCTTCATCCTCCCTCCGCCTGATCCTCGCCTCCGCCCCCCTTCTCACCTCCGCGGGATCGAGGGGCATTCGGGCCACGCCGCTCTCTATGGCCGCCCGGGCCACCGCCTCAGCCACAGCAGGAACGACCCTCATATCGAAGGGGGAGGGGATGATGCACTGGGGGGTGCGGTCCTCCACCAGTCCGGCTATGGCGCGGGAGGCGGCCATCTTCATGGGTTCATTGATCTCGCTGGCCCGCACGTCCAGTGCACCGCGGAATATTCCCGGAAAACCCAGGGCATTGTTCACCTGATTGGGATAGTCGGAGCGGCCGGTGGCCACCACACGCGCCCCTGCCTCCTCTGCCTGCTCGGGCATTATCTCAGGAACGGGGTTGGCCAGGGCAAAGACCACAGGATCCTCTGCCATGCTCCTTACCATCTCCTGGGTGAGGATGCCGGCTACAGAGAGGCCTAAGAAGACATCAGCGCCCCGGATGGCATCTTTCAGGGTGCCGGTGAGGTTGCGGGGATTGGTGATACGGGCGATCTTCTCCTTGAAGGGGTTCAGGTCTTGCCGGCCCTTATGAATCGCCCCCCGGCTGTCACAGAGGATGACATCCTCTGCACCGAAGCTCAAAAGGAAGCTGGTGACGGCAACCCCAGCCGCCCCTGCCCCGCTCACAGCCACCCTCAGATTCTGAAAATCCTTTCCCACCAGGTGGAGAGCATTGATCAGGGCGGCCAGGGCGACTACAGCCGTCCCATGCTGGTCATCATGAAATACCGGGATATTCAGGGCATCCTTCAGCCTCTTCTCCACCTCAAAACAACGGGGGGCGCTGATATCCTCCAGGTTTATCCCCCCGAAGATCGGCTCGATCATGGCCACGGTCTTCACTATATCCTCAGGATCCTTGGAAGAGATCGCTATGGGAAAGGCATCTATCCCGGCGAAGTTCTTGAAGAGTATTGCCTTGCCCTCCATCACTGGAATGGAGGCTGATGCTCCTATGTCTCCCAGGCCGAGGACTGCACTACCATCCGTCACCACTGCCACCAGATTTCCCTTGGCAGTATAGCGGTAGACATCATCTGGATTCTTCTCGATCTCGCGACAGGGTTCGGCGACGCCCGGGGTATAGGCCAGGCTGAGATCCTGGCTGGTGGCACAGGGCACCTTGCTGTGAACGGCAATCTTTCCCCTGAAGGCCTCATGAAAGGCCAATGCTTCTTCTCGAAGGGACATAACATACTCCTGAGGGAGGCATTGAAGAGAGCAACAGATATAAAGCATGGGCAAGAGGGAGTTTAAGCTGGGCCGGGGTGGCAGAGCGGACAAATTCCAGGCGGCTGCAGGCCGCGGGAGTCCAAACGCGGCAGGCTCGAGACCTGTTGTCCCTTTCAGGGACACTTGGGTTCAAAATGGCGGGGCGCAATAGACCCGCCAGGAAAATCCCAATCCCGGCGCCAAAGAATATCCAAAATCTCACATCAGAGCAGTTGAGAGCAAGAGCTGATTTATCATGGCTAGATTTCCAGAAGCAGAAAACAGGATCCTTAACCTGAAGATATGCATGCGCTGTAATGCGCGAAACCCGGTAAAAGCGACCCGCTGCCGCAAATGCGGCTATGAGGGCCTGAGGATGAAGTCCAAGGAGAGCAAGATCGCATAGATCTGAGATGAGCTATAAGATGGGCAGGGTCGAGCTGCACCTGAGGGATGCCATAAAAGAGCGTGGGGCAGGCCATCTAACCCTTATCGATCCCGATTCCCAGAGCCCCCAGGAGGCAGGAGGAATGGCCCTGGCCGCCAGCCAGGGGGGGACGGATGCCATCATGGTGGGCGGCTCCATGGGGGCGACGGGCTCCCTCCTGCATGATACTGTGGCCGAGATCAAGAGGGTGACAGATCTCCCGGTCATTCTCTTCCCGGCAAGCGCAGCCGGGCTGTGCGAGAATGCCGATGCCGTCTTCTTCATGAGCCTGCTCAACAGCCGTTCGCCCAGCTATTTAATTGAGAACCAGGTCCTGGGAGCGCCCCTGGTTCTGCGCTACCGCCTGGAGGCCCTGCCTATGGCCTACATCATCATCGAGCCCGGAGGGACAGTGGGCTATGTGGGCGATGCCCGCCTGATACCCAGAGAGAAGCCGGAGCTGGCCCTCGCCTACGCCCTGGCAGGAAAATACCTGGGCATGAGGCTGGTCTACCTGGAGGCTGGCTCCGGGGCCGACTCACCTGTGCCCGCGAGCATAGTAGCCCAGGTCAAGAGGCTTTTAGGCGATGCTCTGGTCATAGTGGGCGGGGGGATTCGCAGCGGCAGAGCAGCCGCAGAGCTGGTGGCCGCGGGAGCGGATCTGATCGTGACGGGCACAGCAGTGGAGAAGAGCCAGGATGTGGCCTCTTTTATCTTTGAGCTGACCTCATCCATTCGCAGGTAGCTTTGAATGTCACCGGATCCCTTGAGGTCTCCAGGATCGCCGGACATTGACGGCTTTCTCTTTGTGGGAGATAGCATATGCAACTCGGATATGTTTTACCTCTCCCGCTTTCTTGCCGGGGATAGATTCGCCATCCTCCTGCAGGAGAGGACAGCTATCCTCGTCTCCTCCATGGAGAAGGGCAGAGCGAAGAAGGAGTCCTGTGCAGATGAGGTTGTCAGCACCCAGGACTACCATATCACTGAGAGGCTGAAAAGCTCAGGGAAGTTGGAGCTGGCTTATGCTGAGGTATTGAAGGATTTTTTGAGGGATCACGATATAATGCGCCTGGGAGTGGCATACAGCTTCCCGGCAGGGATATTTCAGCATCTGTCCCCGCATTTCGACCTTCAGATCCTGGAGAGTCCAGCCAGGAGGGCAAGAGCAAAGAAGAGCCCCCGGGAGATCGAGATGATCACCTCCGCCCAGAGGGCCTGCGAGAGGGCGATGCGCCGGGCAGCAGATCTGATCGCCAGCTCCGAGCCTCAAGCAGATATCCTCATCCGCCAGGGCCAGCCCCTCACTGCAGAGCAGGTGCGATCGATCATTGATATCTCCCTTCTGGAGGATGGCTGCGAGGCGGCAGACAGCATCGTCGCCGGCGGGGTGCAGGCTGTTGATCCTCATGCGCGAGGGACGGGACCGCTGCCTGCCAACTCTCCCATAGTCATCGATATCTTCCCTCGCTCCAAGTCTCACCGCTACCATGCCGATATGACCCGCACCCTCCTCCGGGGGGAGGCCCCCCGGGAGGTGAGAGAGCTCTATGATGCCGTCCTCGCTGCCCAGGAGGCGGGCATAAGGGCCATTCGGGCTGGCGTCTCGGGAGAGGAGGTCCATCTTGCCGTCTCTGCCGTCTTCCTGGATATGGGCTATCCAGAGAGGGATGGCTGCGGTTTCACCCACTCCACCGGGCATGGCGTGGGCCTGGATGTGCACGAACCCCCCTCCCTGGGAGAGGGCGGGGAGATCTTGGAGGCCTCCCAGGTGGTGACAGTGGAGCCGGGCCTGTACTATCCGGATATCGGCGGGGTGCGGCTGGAGGACCTGGTGGTGGTGAGGGGCGCGGGCTGTGACAATCTCACCCGCTTCGAGAAGGATCTGGTCCTTTGAAAGAGTCTTCCTGCGGGATTGGACACTATCAGTCATCTGGATCGAGAGAGGATTTATAGCTGATCTGCCACTTGCTGATGATTGCTGATGATGATGGACGCAGAAATTCTGGAAAATTACCGCAAGGCCGGGCGTATTTTGGCCCAGGTGCTGGAAGAGACGAGGCCGAGGGTGGATGTGGGGGTGCCCCTGCTGGAGGTGGCCGAGTTCGTTGAGGAGGCGATACGGTCAAAGGGCGGCCAGCCCGCATTTCCCTGCAATATATCCCTTGATCGCTGTGCAGCTCATTATACCCCCTCCCCAAAGGATGAGAGCCTCTTTGCCGAGAATATGGTGAAGCTGGATGTGGGCGTGCATGTGGACGGCTACATAGCCGATGCCGCCATCACCATCGACCTTAGCGGCCATGAGGAGCTGGTCCTCGCCTCCCGGGCGGGCCTTGATGCCGCCTTGGAGCTGGTCGGGCCGGGGGTGAGCACTGCCGATATTGGCAGGGTGATCGAGGAGGCCATAACTGGATACGGCTACCGGCCGGTCTACAATCTGACCGGGCACGGGCTCTCCCGCTATATCGCTCATGATCAGCCAGCAGTGCCTAACAGGAGGGTGGACAAGGGGGTGACGCTCAAGGAGGGGGATGTGATCGCCATCGAGCCCTTCGCCACCAATGGCTCAGGCAGAGTCAGCGAGGCTCCCGTCACTGAGATATATGGTTTCTCCAGCCCCCGGCCCCAGAGGCTTCCTGCGGCCAGAGCTCTGATGAAGGAGATAATGGAGAGCTACAAGACACTTCCCTTCGCCAGACGGTGGCTGAAAGGGGAGAGGGCGGAATATGCATTGATGCAGCTTCTGCGCAGCGGCGCAGTACATGGATACCCCGTCCTGTGGGAGGTCGAAGGGGCACTGGTATCCCAGGCGGAGCACACAGTTATAATTCAGGAGGATGGGTCTGAGGTCACAACCAGACCACTCTAAAGAGGGTTTTTAAAGGAGAGGCTGAGCAGAAGATGGATGAGTTGCGTCCTGGGGCCTAGTCGTTCTCATCGCTATCCTCCGATCCATCCTCGTTCTTATAGCTATCCTCGCCGATCATGGCTGCGGATATGGCATCAATGCCGTCCATCAGCTCAGCAGTCATGCAGTAGGGCAGCTCGCCTATCTCCGGGATGCTCTCCCCGCCGATCACCCTCGCCCCAACCTGGCTGAGCAGATTGAAGGCCTCATCCAGATCTCCCTCATTCTCCGCTGCTATTGCCATTGCCACCAACCTCTCAATTGGGCTCTCCCGGTCGAAGCTTCCAGTGATATAGCGCTGGCTGGAGACGAAGACCGCCTCCAGGGAGGTTTTCAAGGACTCTATCATCAGATCGGCATCCTCCCCCAGGGATTCGTGATCATTGAAGACTATGGAACGGATGGCTTCGATCTCAGCCAGGGCCTCTTCAGTGCTTATGATCTCCCTTTCCGAGCGGGCTATCACCTTCAGACAGGCCAAGACAACGTCATCCATTATGTAGATGAAGACCGCCCCCGAGCTCTTGTCATCCGACTCTGTGAGCTTGAAGTTGCTCTCCTTCACCTTGTTCATCCAGTTTAGCCATCGCTTCTGGGTGTAGAACTCTTCTTTCATTGTGGAACTCATCCTTTCTCTTGACAGTTCAGCGGTATGTATCCGCCAGGGCCACTCTCTCGATAACCAGATCCTCTAACCTGTCCTCGCCCACGGCCTCAATCTCTGCAGAGGAGATATTAAAAGTCTCTTTCACTGCTTCATATCGGCAGGAGCAGCCAAGTTCATCCGGCCTCAAGAGCCGGGCCAGTTCCCCTTCATCCGGCCAGGAGCACTCTTTGCCCCAGCGGGCAAGGATCAGGGCTATGCGCTCCGTCCTATCTGATACCCCCATACCAAAGGCCTTTTCAATCTGCCTCTCGCCGGAGGCATATCTCAATATCTCCAGGCCGGCATCCTTGGCGATGTTCCTCTTCTGGGAGAAGGCTGACAATGCCTTTTCTGTGGCAAAGAGAAGATGTCTGGTGCTTACCACCTTATCCGCATCCAGGGCCTGAATAATACAGCCGTATTGAAGTTGCAGATCCCTTATCGCCGAAATGAGTCCACTCTTATCGGTGATGGCAGGCCGTCCGAAGAGAAGCCGGATTTCATTCATCCGTGGCAAAATCAGATCAGATGCTCTAAAAGCTTACGGTCCTGCAAATCGGTTACCTGTGGAAAAGAGAAGAGCTCCACACTGAAGTGAGACTGAATATGCTAAAATCTGAGAAGGGCAGTTCTCTCTGCCCAGTTAGTTGGAAATTCGAGCGTATCAGATCAGGATTTCAGATCAGGCTTCCAGACCAGTTTTTCAGACCAGGCCGGCGCGCTGCAGCCTCAGCAGATCTGCTGTGTTCAGCTTCTCGCCCTGCCGGAAGTGAGTGAGGATCTCCTCTGCTTCGCGCTTGGCAACCTCTTTGGCGCGATCCTCTTTGATATCCTTATTCTTCTTCTTCAAGCCCATGATGACCTTCTCGAAGTCGCGAACCTCGCGCTGAGTGCGGATGAACTCCTTGTGCTGCTCGTCTGCGGCCTCCTGAGCCTTTACAAACTCCTTGTGGGCAGCATCAGCCTCCGCACGGGTCTGATCAGCCTCCTTGAAGGTGGTGATCATCTGATCATGGTATTCCTGGGCCAGCTCTGCATACCTTGTGACTTCATCATGGTGGTTTGATGCCTCGTCCCTCAATGCCTGAGCCTCGTCCAGCAGCTTTCTCAGCTCCTCGTTCTTCTCTAGCTGCTCCTTGCGGCCCTTGAACTCTGCATGCAGGGAGGCGATCTTATCAACCAACTGTTTCTCTTTATCCGGGCTCAAGACCTCAGTCTGCTGCCGAAACTCAAGGTGATCTATCTCCCGGCGCAAGTCTCTGATGGAACGATCGCCGGTAAGGTTGTACTTCTTGCGGATATCATCTATCCTGGCATAGAGCTGATTGGTCTTCTCGTTGAACTCATCCCTCAGCCTTTTGGATTCAGCCACATTCTTATTGTTCTCATCCCGCAGCTTCTTGAGCTCTTGTGCTTTGTCGATCAGCTCTTTTGTGGCGTGGTTGAGCTCATTTCTCTTGGCGGCCCACTTGCTCGCCTCAGCGTTCAGTTGGCTGCGTCTGTCCTTAAAGGCAAGGGACTCCTGCCTGAGTTTGCCTCTCTTATCTTCTAGTTCTGCCAGCATCCCCCGTTTATCCTCCTGTTCCAGCCCTCGGCTGGGGTTTGGCCCCGCTCCGGAGCCACAAAACCCGGGAATTCTTCGCCAGGGTGGCGAAGCACTTCTATGTGACGCGGTACGTATGGGTTTTTTATATGCTCATTTCACTGACCAAATGGACTGCCAGATCTGTTGCTTAGTTCTCATTTGAGCTGCATTCCAGCGCTCAATTGATTAAGGCAAGCGGTCTTGTCAAAAAATGGCCCTTCCATAAGATCAATAGGAGCAAGCATACTGTTACTATCGAGAAATCCTTTACGTATTAACCTTTTGGTATGTCTGTGGGGCGGGAAGGATTCAGTAGAATGCCTGGTCGCTCGCAGGCCAAGATCGGCGAGGGAAATGCTTTCTAATTGACTATACGAGAATGGATTAACAAGTTATTTGATCGACGGGCCGATTGATTAATTCGCTAATTGATTAATTAAAGAATTGATTAATAGGCGAATTGATTAGTTGTCTAATGGATTATTGGCTAATTACATGGTTGTGGGCGGGTCACAGAGGATCATCATGAAAAACGAATGCATGGGGTCCATTTTTACAGTAATGATCGATGATATCACTTGTTAGTGCTTTCTAGTATGTCATGTATGCGGCCTGACTGCATGGATTGCTGAAAGTGCGCTCGAAGAATTTCATAAAAACCTTGCAAATATAATGATAATATGCTCGCCGTAAAGGGAAAATCCATATCGTATTTGTATAAAGCGATCAACAGATTAAAATAGGTGAGTTGACCTAAAGAAAAAAAGGATCACTTTAAAGAAAATAGCGATATTCGCTTAGATGGAGGGATTGATCTGAATAAGGCTATATTAGCATCGTCGGCAGCAATGATTTTGATCATTTTTACAGGGATTTCGCTATCCTTAGAGACAGAAGATGATATAGCGACACTCAAATACCCCAATGCATATGTGGAGAAGAACACCACCTTTAACTTCGAGCAGAGTGTGCAGGGCAATGGTTATTTCATGACCTATATCTATGCCCGGGCAGGAAATTCCGCCGTCAAGAACTATGCTCATGGCAGTGGTTCATTGAACAGCGAGGCTCTCTTGACCCTGCAGGATCTGGACAAGATGACCCACAATACATACTCCGACTACAATGACTACACCATGAACTGCATCGAGTTCAAGGAGGATGTCTCCATGGTCTATGCACCCATGAGGATCGCTGTCGGGAACGGGTACTATGCAGCGAACCCCCTGGACTACAGCTCCCTGCTCAAGGAGAAGACCTGGGTAAAGAACCATCTCTCAGGCACCAGCATGCATCATGAGGTCGAGTATGCCCATGCCCTGGATAAAGAATTGAATGTAGTCGCCAAGGATCTGTACAACTACACCTACGATCCTGAGACGGTAGGCAATGCCTATACTCAGATGACCATAAATGAGGATGTAACCGATGGCAAGGCCCACATTGGAGTGCTGCAAGCCGCAGATACTTATGTCGGCGATAATTATGTGGACGTGACCTTTGGAATCTCCAACATGAAATCAGCCTGGAGGAACCCGGCCATAGAGATCGATGAGGACTACTGGGGAACCTACCACATCGAGAAGAATATGACCCTTGAGGTGCCCTACCATCTGGTTCAGAAGTCTGAAGACTGGCTGCCATGCTGCTTTGGCGGCTTTGAGTCCATGAATGCCATGGACAAGAAGGCACTAAAGTCTGCGACTGGCGTATTCGATTGCACCTGCTTCAAGGCGCCAACCCAGGCCCAGTTCCCAAGAGTCTACTGAATAAGGGAGCCTGCCTCCCATTCTTTCTCCTTTTTTTGGACAGTTAATCTGCGCCCAAGGATGCTCTCCTCTGGCTCCAGGCGGCCTGTCAGCAGAAGGCATTATAATCCTGTCATGAATAGCTCTCTTTATGCAGTTCGCGGCATGGGAGCCAATCTATCATCAGCTTTTAGAGGACTTCGGCTTCTCCTCAGCCAGGGATGAAGAGGGGGCTTTGCTCTTGGCAGGCCTAATGCAAGGCCGGATCGATTGCCTGGCCAGGGCAGAGCGGCGGGTGCGGGGAAGGGATGCAGTGATCTATGGCAATGCGCCCTCTTTGGATCTTGAGCTGGATGTGCTTCCCGAGAAGGATGCCGCCCGGATCGCAGCCGACGGTGCGGCAGAGGTCCTCTTGAGAAGAGGGATAGTCCCTGATATCCTGGTCTCGGATCTGGACGGACCCTTTCTTGCCATTCAGGAGGCCTGCCAGAAGGGGGCGATCATCGTGGTTCATGCTCATGGAGACAATCTGGATGCCCTCTGCAGATATGTCCCCCAGTTGGAGAATGTCATTGGCACCTGCCAATGCCGCCCTCCGGAGGGGCTGTACAACTTCGGAGGATTCACAGATGGAGATAGATCTGTATTTCTGGCCTCAGAGCTTGGGGCCCTCTCAATTGAGCTGGTAGGCTTTGACTTTGAGGATCAGAGCGTAACTCCCCGCAAGAGAAAGAAGCTGGCCTGGGCTGAGCGGCTGATCAAGATCGCCCTGGCCGGCCGGGGGGGCAGGTGAGGGCTTGCAGATGACCTTCCCCGGTTTCGTTCTCCTTGTGCAAGGGTGTGCAAGGGGCGGAGCAGCGTTTGTGCAGTGCCGGGCAGTATTTGAGCAGTGATGGGGCATTGCAGAGCAGCACTAGGGCAGTATATCCAGAATGGAGGATAAAGACCTCTCTGCCACTTCCTCTTCCCCAAGGCTGGCATCTATGCTCACAAAACGCTCCGGCTCCAGGTCTGCCAGGCGGCGAAAGTTCCTGTCCACCTGGCGCAGAAACTCCAGCCTCTCGAACTTCTCTCTCTCCGAACGGGTGCTGATTCTCTGCACAGATAGCTGGGGATCTAAAAGAAGAAGAAGTGTCCTGTTCGGGCAGAGGTTCCATGGCCGGTAGATCTCTCTGATCCAGGCCACGGGGTCGGGGACAATTCCGATCAGAGTCACCCCCTGATAGGCGGCAGTGGAGTCAGCATAACGATCGCATAAGACTATGGCTCCCTCCTCCAAGGAGGGTATTATGGTATCGGCCAGATGGCGGGCATGGTCTGCCATGAAGAGGAATAGCTCCTCCATATGCCTGGCGGAAGAGAGCCCCTCAGCCGGCTCTTTCAATATCTCTGAGCGCAGTGCCTTCCCAGCGGCGCTGTCAGAAGGCTCGGCGGTGATGAGCAGCCTTCTATTGGGCAGAAGCTCCCTCAGCCTGGCAGCGATATGGCTGATTGCTGTGCTCTTTCCCGAGCCATCGATCCCCTCCAGGGTGATGAGTTGACCGTTCACGATCTCTGTACAGATCAGAATGATAATTAAATTGTCGCCCGATACTAACTCTGGCACCTCATCCGCTGGGTATCCGCAGTCAGGCCAGCAACCCTCGCAACGGGCGTCTGTACCGCATTTGGGTTGTCTCATGGTCACAGGTAGACAGTAGTCAGTATCCTACCATAAGGACCTATCAACGCGGCCTGTAGTCCCCATCCTGCGCCGGCAATCACAGCAGAACAATATTCTAAGCTCATGCCTGCTCTTTAGGGGACAAGGATAGAATGCATTCCAGATTAATAAAGCTGCCTATATATCATACATAGATCGCAATCCCATCTATATATTGTATATTAATCGGTTGAGGGGGGTCTCTTATGCTGCCAGTAAGCTTTAAGTTGATGTTGAACATCAATAATGCTGAGGTGCTTCGTTTGACCGACAAGATCTATGTGATCGGACACAAGAGTCCCGATACCGATTCTGTGACATCTGCCATAACCTATGCCAATCTGAAGAATGCCCTGGGAATTAAAGAGGCTGTGCCTGCTGCCGCAGGGGACATCAATGCCGAGACCAAGTTCCTGCTGGACTACTTCAAGGTTCCCTATCCGGAAAAGCTCACCGATGCCACAGACAAAAAGGTTATCCTGGTGGATCATAATGAGATGGATCAGGCTGTGGATGGTCTGAATCCTGAGAACATCGTAGAGATCGTGGACCACCATAAGATAGGCGGCATTGCCACTGGAAAGCCCATATTCTTCCTCAATGAGCCTGTGGGCGCGACAGGTGGCATCATCGCAAGCCTGTATGAGAAGCACAATGTGCCGATCAGCAAGGAGATGGCCGGTCTGATGATGTCTGCTATCCTCTCTGACACCGTCCTCTTCAAGTCGCCCACCTGCACCCCTCGCGACAAGGAGACAGTAGAGAAGCTGTCTAAGATTGCCGGTGTCGATCCGATGGAGTTTGGCATGGAGCTTTTAAAGGCCAAGAGCGATGTCTCCTCCAAGTCGGCCAAGGATATCCTCATGGGCGACTTCAAGAAGTTCGACTTCTCGGGCATAAAGTCTGGTGTGGGCCAGATCGAGGTCATGGACCTGAAAGACCTGGAGCCGAAGAGGGCGGCAATCCTGGATGAGATGAACAAGATGAAGGATGCCGAGGGACTGGATATGATCGTTCTGATGCTCACCGATGTGATGAAAGAAGCCAGCGACCTTCTCTTCGTGGGAAGTGCCCAGGCTGCGGCAGGCTTTGAGAAGGCCTTCGATGGCAAGATCCAGAACAACTCCATCTACAAGGAGAAGGTTCTCTCCAGGAAAAAGCAGGTCGTCCCACCCCTGGAAGGCGCCTTCAAGAAATAGAGCATCCCGCTTTGATGCTTTGGTGATCTCTGAGTCAGTCAGCAGGCCTGCCTGCTGGCCGGTCTGCAGGCCACCATCAATTCTTTTTTCCTCCAATAGATCTCAAGCCAGCTATCGAATCTAGCGGCTGGGGTGAAGGCATATATCCGTTCGGTTCAGGCGAATCAATGGCAGGGATAGATGCCGGCGAGCGCAGGGGGGCACCTCATAGTAACCCCTCTCCAGATCACGGGGCCGATCCTCTATTGCAGGGGAGGATGATCTGCTCTTGCAGAGGCGGCAGCGATAGCCCTGATCCTTGCCTGCTGACTTCATCCTCCTGTGGCATTGGGGGCATAATGGGGCTGCTTTCACCCTATCCGGAGCAAGGTGGAGGATGTTGATCTTCTCCAGGTTCATTGTCCCGTCCCGCACCGAGCCGTAGACCTCCAGCTCGTCCCCCCTCCTGAGCTTTTTTATAATGTCGCGAAAGTTCTTGGTGGGCTCGAAGGCGGCGCACTCTATCCTTCTTCCTCTCTTCACCCCTCCGCCATCCAGCCTTTCCCCATTGTGCCTTTTTCCATTGTGCCTTTTTCCATTGTGCCTTTTTCCATTGTGCCTTTCTTCATTGCGCCTTTCTCCATCCAGCCATTTCTCATTCAGTCCTTCTCCATTTGGCCCTTTTTCATTATGCCATTTTCCATCCGGAGATTCTCCCTCCAGCCCTTCTTCACTCAATCCTCCTCCCCCATTCTCGAGGGTGAAGAACAGATGCCCTCCAGGGATCACCCTCGCCGGCCCGGCGACAAATCCATGCAGCCTATAGCTTTGGTTCTCTGAAATCCTGCCTATCTCTCCGGGGAGGATATGAGCATCCGTCCCCTGGTTGGTCTGGTAGAGCACATATCTATCCACAGGCTCTGATCTTATGGCCTCAAATGCCCTTTTGATGGCAGTGGGATCTGAGCCCCTTATGCCGAAGAGGACGGGATCGGCGGAATGAGGGGCGAAGACCACTCTCCCGTTGTGATGGTCCACAGTATCCCAGGTCAGGGGATAGGTGAGCCTGTCCGCCTCCCACACTGTGGAATGATCTATGAACCGGGGCGTGCCCCATCTGCTGGGCTGGCGGTAGGCGATCAGCTCATAGGTCCAGTCGGGCAGCTCCGCCCCCACGGCAGCCAGAGCACCGATAAGGCCCCTTCCCTTCTTGAAGCCCCGGTACCATATCCCCTCTTCATCCAGAAGGGAGCGGGCGGCGTCTATGCTGAGTATCTCCCTGACTGCAGAGCAGTAGAAGGCCTTCATCCTCTCCGTCACCTCCTCCGCTATCACCAGGCCGGGATTGGTATTGGCTCCGGAGAGGTCGGAGAGCTCAAGAAGCGTCTGTAATGCTACTCTCTTCACCATATCCGGCTGCTCGCTGTCCAGTGAGAAGGTGAGGGCGGCATTGCCCCGTGTCTTATAACGGACACAGGGGTTGAGGCGGATGAGCCTGGGCAGTCCACATATCTCTCCCCAAGGAGCGAGCCTCTCCATGAGCACTGCAGCCAGATAGGTGGTGCACAGGCCCCTCTCAGAATCGGTATCATCTATTCCAATGAACATGGTCAAGCTTAAATAGCGGTCAAACGGACATATATAATGATGGATAAGGAGCTTCTCGCTGCGCATGTGGAGGAGGTCTTGAGAGAGGCAGGGTTCTCCACCTCTGAGCGCTGCTATCTCCGTCCCAGGAGCTTCGATCTGGCAGCCAGAAGAGGAGATCAGTTCCTGTTCTTGAAGATCCTCTCCAATATCGATGGCCTGAATGAGCGCACAGCCTTGGAGATCAGGCGTCTGGCCAGGCACCTCTTAGCCAGCCCCATACTGGTGGGGGAGAAGACCCGCGATCAGTACCTGGAGAGGGGGGCGGTCTACTTCCGCTACGGCATTCCCACCCTCAGCCTCTTCACCCTGGCGGACTGCCTTCTGGAGGGTGCCTTGCCCCTGGTCTATGCGGCGCATGGGGGGCTTTATGTGCGCATCGATGGGGAGCGCATGAGGCAGATCCGGCTGGCGCGAGGTATATCCCTGGGAGCCCTGGCCAAAGAGCTTGGCGTCTCCCGCCGTACCATCAGCAAGTACGAGGTAGAGGATATGGACACCTCAGTGGATGTGGCTCTGAGGCTGGAGGAGATCTTCAATGAGGAGCTTATCGAGCCGGTGGACCCCTTCCAGACGGAAGCGGTGGGAGCAGAGAAGATAGAGGTGAGGGGTCCGGTGACGGACAACATCCTCCGGCTGCTGCTGGAGATCGGCTTTGAGGTGGTTCCCACCAACCAAGCGCCATTCAATGCCATAACCAGGGAAGGAAAACTGGTGGTCCTGACCGGGGTGGGCAAGTTCTCTCAGAGCATAGTCAAGAAGGCCCGGCTGATGAGCAGCCTCTCCTCCGTCGCCCGCACCAAGTCGGTGGTGATAGTGGATGGGGAGACCAAGCTGGAGTGCGTAGAGGAGACCGCCCTCATCGAGAAGAGGGAGCTTGAGGATATCGATGAGACGCGGGACTTTGAGGATCTGGTGGCGGAGAAGCAGAGCAAGTGAGTTTTTTTGAGGCATACATTCTTCTATTCCCGTCTTGATTGCATTCTGGAGGCTTGTAGCTCTCATGAGATCGCTCAAGGACAGAATCAGGGAATCGGGACGGGTATTCGTTTTTGGCATAGCAGGTGACAGCGGCTCGGGCAAGACCACCATCTCTCGAGGCATCAGAAGGATCCTGGGGGAGGATATGGTGGCCACCTTCTCCATGGACGATTATCATTCCCTGGACAGAAGGCAGAGAAAGGAGAGGGGCATCACCCCCCTCCATCCGGAGGCCAATCAGTTCGACCTCCTGGCAGAGCACCTGGAGGCCCTGCGGGGCAATGAGAGGATAGACAAACCAGTCTACGACCACCGCACAGGGGAGATCGCAGGGACGGTGCCCTTCGGCCCGGCGCCGGTGATCATCGTAGAAGGCCTCCATCCCCTCTATACTGAGCGGCTGAGAAGGCAGATCGACTTCAAGATATTCGTGGACCCTTCCCGATCGGTGAAAAGGCTCTGGAAGATCAGGAGGGATGTGGGGGAGCGGGGCTATGAGGCGGCTGCAGTGATGGCAGAGATTCTGCAGCGCGAGCCGGACTACAAGCTCTATGTGGACATTCAGAAGATCTATGCCGAGATTGTGATCAAGATTCAGGAAACCCGCTTTCATCCCTCGCTCCTTGATTCAGAGTCCACCGCCCCCGACTGCTATTCAGTGAGGCTGATCATGAAGATCCTGGAGCATCCCGTCCCGGAGGTGGGAATGAACATAGATCTCTCCAAGATACTGCGCCGCTCAGAGCATGAGTTCTCCATTGAGTTCCAGAGGGACGACTACTACGGAAAGAGGGTGGGGATCATGACCATGGATGGGGAGATTCATCAGTCCATGATATCTGAGCTGGAGAGAAGGCTGGGCGAGGCGCTGGGGACGGATGGCATGATAAGCGACAGAAGGGAGGAGTATGTCAATGCCATTGGCCTGGCTCAGCTCATCTTAACCTGGAACTGCACAGAGAAGCTGGATCATCTCCTTCGGGAGGAGGGATATTAGAGAGTCCGAGGGATATTAGAGAGTCCATGAGTGCGAAGGCCCAAGTCCCAGCCAGGGTGAAGGCGATGGGAGATGGTCTCTTTGTGCCTTTCCCACGGGAGGCAGACGCTTTATTATGAGATCTGCAGGCTTGGGCCTCATCACAATGATACAGAACACATGACTCTTTTTTTAAGAGGGCTGATCGCTTCGAGGAATGAAAAATACTAGCAAGATAGCGATTATTGAATCATTTTCATGACTGGGAGACCAATCCCGCACAGAGAGTCTCATTGATTATCATGATAACGGGATTGACCTTTGCCACTCCTTTCTGCTATTTGCCCTCTTTATGGTTGAAATCCGTTATCTGTAGTCGACTCTCCCCCAGTTCTCTCCCTTCCAAACCTTTTTATATACCTACTCTCTTGTGAGAAGGGAAAACCCGATGACTGGACGCTGCGAGAGAGCCATCCTTATCCCGTCCTCTCTCACTATGGAGAGCAGGGATATGCGTGTCAACACCCTCAAAGTTGGCCAGATCGCAAGGGCAGCAGCAGTCTTCCGTGTGAACAGGATAGTGATCTATCGGGATCCTGAGTTCGATGATTCCTGGTTCATATCCCTTGTTCTGCGCTACATGGAAACCCCCCAATATCTGAGAAAGATGCTCATCCCCCGCCAGAAGGAGCTCCGTCATGTGGGAATGCTGCCCCCGCTGCGCACAGCCCATCACCCCATCAACTCAAGATCAGAATCGCTCAAGATTGGCGAGTATCGAGTCGGAGCAGTCGTTGAAAGCGTCGGATCTGATGGTGGCGCCTGGGTGGAAATAGGAATCAATCGCCCAATTCCCCTACGCACCGGAGAAGAGTTACCGGTAGGGCAGCGCCTGAGCGTCAGAATCTTTTCGCAGGAACCGCTCGCCGCTGAGCCTGTGGAACAGAAGGATATTCCCCATTACTGGGGTTATGAGATCGTGGTAGTGGATAGCCTGGAGAGCTACCTGGCATCACTGAAAGATGCCCGAATCGTTCTCACCTCCAGAGATGGCCAGCCGGCGACGCCCCAGGTACTCTTGAAGCTGGGCCAGTCGGGCCAAAAGGGCGACCTTGTGGTGGCCTTCGGCTCACCGGCACGAGGCGTAGATGCGTTCTTGAGTGAAGAGTCAATGAAAAGGTATGAAATGTTCAACACCATCCCTCATCAGGGAACTGAGACCGTCCGAGTGGAGGAAGCAATCTTCGCCACCCTCGCCCTTCTCAACCTGGTGAGTTTGGAGGACTAAATGGCAAAAATACACCGACCTAGAAGAGGTTCGCTGGCCTACAGCCCGAGAAAGAGGGCCAAGAGCGAGGTCCCCAGGATCAGAAGCTGGCCTGAGAAGGAGAAGGCCAGGATAGCAGGCTTCGCCGGCTATAAAGCAGGCATGACCCATGTCATGATGATAGATGACCAACCACGCAGCCTCACCGAGGGCATGGAGATCAGCACGCCCGTTACCGTTCTTGAGGTTCCTCCCATGAATGTGGTGGCCGTGCGTGCCTACGAGAGCTATAATGGCGGCCTGAGACCAGCAGGTGAGCTCTGGGCAGAGAACCTGGGCCCTGAGCTCTCCCGGACGATGACCATTCCCAAGAAGACCCGCGGGACTGCTCCTGGAGATCTGGCCGCTCTGGGCGAGGAGATCGCCGATGTCCGCGTTCTGGTGCACACCAATCCCTCACTTGTATCCGGGATTCCCAAGAAGGCTCCTGAGATCATGGAGATGCCAATCAATGGCGGCTCAATGAGCGACAGGCTCTCTTATGCCCAGTCTCTTCTCGGCCAGCAGATCCCGGTCTCCAGCGTCTTTGAGCTGGGGGACCTGGTGGACACCTCTGCCATCACCAAGGGCAAGGGCACCCAGGGGCCGGTCAAGCGCTGGGGAATCGCCCTGGCCAAGAGAAAGCACGCCAGGACGGGCAAGCTCCGCCATGTGGGCAACCTGGGTCCCTGGCATCCATCTCATGTAAGCTGGCGCATTCCCCAGCTTGGTCAGATGGGCTACCAGCAGAGGACAGAATATAACAAGAGGCTGATGTTCATTGGAGCCGACGGATCGAAGATCACCCCGGAGGGAGGATTCCCCGGCTATGGTGTGGTCAGAAATCAGTACATCCTGATCAAGGGGAGCGTCCCCGGCCCAGTCAAGAGGCTGGTGCGGATGAGACATGCTATAAGGCCGGGAAAGAACTTCGTGAAAGCTCCCGAGCTTCTCCATGTGAGCCAGCAATCCCAACAGGGGGTCTAGAGAATGAAGGCCAATGTAATTGATCTATCGGGAAATGCAGCAGGCGAGGTCGAGCTGCCAGCGGTCTTCCAGGAGGAGTACCGCCCGGACATCATCAAGAGGACTGTCCTCGCAGCCCAGGCCAACAGACTTCAGGCTTACGGACCTCACTTTTATGCTGGCATGAACACCTCTGCTGTATCCTGGGGCACGGGGCATGGCACCTCCAGGGTTCCCAGGCTTAAGAATAGCAGGAGAGCTGCAGGCATTCCCATGGCCGTGGGAGGCCGGCGGTCGCATGCACCACAGCCAAATGCCGTCTACAAAGAGAAGGTCAACCGAAAGGAGAGGAGAAAAGCCATCCGTTCGGCCATTGCCGCTACGGCATCAGCCTCTCTGGTCGAGGCCCGGGGCCACAGGTTCTCCCGCGAGCTGCCGGTGGTGGCCAAGAATGACCTTGAGTCCCTCAACAAGACCTCTGATATCATCAAGTTCCTGGTGGCAGCAGGCCTTTGGGATGATGTCCTCAGGGCCAAAGCCGGAAGACATATCCGCGCCGGCAAGGGAAAGCTGCGAGGAAGGAAGTATAAAGGCAGAAAGAGCCTGCTCATCGTCGCTGGAAACGATGCAGGTCTGGGAAAGGCAGCCCGTAATCTTCCCGGAGTTGACTTCGTCACTGTGGATAGGCTGAACGCTGAGCTGCTCGCTCCTGGAACCAAAGCCGGCAGACTCACCATCTGGACAGAGTCATCCTTGGAGAGGTTGGCTGAGAGAGGCTCCCCGGAGGCAAATCAATGATTATCAAGAGCCCTTATGTTACCGAAAAGGTCACCAACATGATCGATGCCGACGACACCCTGGAATTCCTGGTGAACATCGATGCCACCAAGTCTCAGATCAAGAAGGCCCTGGAGGATCTTTATGATATCAATGTCCTGGCAGTCAGGACCATGATCACCTCCCGGGGAGAGAAGAAGGCAGTAGTTAAGCTGGCCAAAGAGGGCAGCGCGAACGAATTGGCCACTAGACTAGGGCTGCTGTAGGTGGAATACAATGGGACATCGAATCATATCGCAGAATAGAGGCGCAGGAGGTCCCAGGTACAGGGCACCTTCTCACCGGTATAGAGCAGAAATCAAACACCTGAAAAGAGACCATGACGAGACCGTCAAGGGCATCGTGCAGGATATTATGAGAGATCCAGCTCGAACTGCTCCCGTGGCCCTGGTGGCCTTGAACAGCGGCGAGATGAGATATATCCTGGTGCCCGAGGGGGTCTATATCGGTCAGGAGATAGCCTGCGGCATATCTGCACCGATCGAGCCTGGAAATACCCTCCCCCTGTCGGAGATACCTGAAGGCATACCGATCTGCAATGTCGAGTCGCAGCCCGGGCATGGAGGTCAGTTCGCCCGTTCCTCTGGGGTCTGTGCCATCCTCGTGGCTCATGATGTGGGCAAGACAGTGGTCCAGCTCCCCAGCGGGGAGATGAAGTGGCTCAACCCGAAGTGCATGGCAACCATTGGTGTGGTAGCCGGGGGCGGCCGCCTGGACAAACCCCTGGTCAAGGCAGGCAAGAGCTTCTATAAGTTCCAATCCAAGCCCAAGAAATGGCCTGTGGTCAGGGGCGTGGCAATGAATGCAGTCGACCATCCCTTCGGCGGCGGCGGATGGCAGCATCCTGGCAGGCCAAAGACGGTGAGCAGGAACACATCCCCTGGCAGAAAGGTGGGATCAATCGCTGCACGGAGAACCGGTAAGCGCTAGGTGATTATTTTGGCTAAGAAAGCAGGATCCAAGCTTCCAAAAAGGAAGGAAGAGTTCTTGTATCGGGGTCGGAAGATGGCCGACCTCTCCAAGTTGAGCATAGAGGAGCTTGCCGGGCTGTTTCCAGCACGGCAGCGCAGATCGATCAAGAGAGGAATTGCCAAGGAGAACAAGAAGCTCCTGGCTAGACTGAAGAACAAAGACTCAGTCCGAACCCATATCAGGAATATGATAATCCTCCCTGATATGGTGGGCAAGAGGATCGAGATCTATAACGGCAAGAGCTTTGAGAGGGTAGAGGTCATTCCCGAGATGGTCGGGCACTTCTTCGGTGAGTTCTCTATGACGCGCGGTCGCGTCCAGCACGGAGCTGCAGGGGTGGGCGCTACCAGATCAAGCAAGTATGTGCCGCTGAAGTGAGGTGTGAGATTGGGCAGATTGAACTATTCGCTTACGCCTGCAGGACGCTCATCAAGGGCCATGGGGATGGAGCTTCACATCTCACCTAAGCATGCCCGCGAGATCTGCAGAGCGCTAAGAGGCATGAGGGCCAACCTGGCCCGTGCCTATCTGGAGGATGTGATCGCATTGAGAAGGCCTGTTCCCTTCAGAAGATACAATAAGAATGTGGCCCATAAGCGCGGCTTAGTGGGCTGGGATGCAGGCCGGTACCCTGAGAAGGCAGCGAGAGAGGTGCTGAAGGTTCTGGATAATGCCATCGCCAATGGCGAGTACAAGGGCATGGAGCCTGATAAATTGAGGATCTATCATGCCGGCACCCTCAAGGGCAGAACCATTCAGGGCTGGATGCCCCGGGCTATGGGAAGAGCCACTCCCAAGAACACTCAGACGGTGAGCGTGGAGATGGTCTTGACCGAGGTGAAGAGCTGATGTCCGTTGAGAAGAAGTTCGTGGCCGAGGGCATAACCAAGGCCCTGGTCAATGAGTTTCTGGCAAAAGAGCTGGAGAGGGCGGGATATGGCGGCATGCAGATGAACCGCACCCCCATGGGAACTCAGATCACCGTCTATGCAGAGAAGCCGGGGATGGTAATAGGCAAAGGAGGCAAACTTATCCGCAAGATAACCCGGGACCTGGACCGCAGATTCCGCCTGGACAATCCTCAGATTGATGTGCAGGATGTGGGCCGGGGCGATCTGAACGGCAGAGTGGTGGCCAACCGCCTGGCTTCATCCCTGGAGCGGGGCTGGTATTTCCGCAAGGCGGGCCAGTCCATGATGCGAAGGGTTATGGATGCCGGGGCTCTTGGCTGCGAGATCGTTATCAGCGGCAAGCTGACTGGTCCCCGTTCCAGAACAGAGAAGTTCATCGCCGGCTACATCAAGCACTCCGGCAAACCGGCCATTGAGCTCGTGGATAGTGGCTACTCTGTGGCGGTGAAGAAGCTGGGAGTGATAGGCTGCCAGGTGAGGATCATCCCACCTGATGTCCGGCTGCCAGACGACTTCCAGATTGAAGCCCCTCCAGCAGCATCAGCAACAGAGCCGGTACCACCGTCTGCTCCCGCCCCTTCCCCGGCGCCAGCACCAGCGCCTGTAGAGGAGAAGAAGAGCGAGCTGGATCAGCTCCTGGAGCCGGAGCCTGAAGCGGCCAATGTCATGCCTGAACCCCTGGAGGAGCAACCCCTGCCCCAGGATGCAGCAGAGGAGGCTCCCCTTATAGAAGAGGGGGACGGCAGCGCGCCTGACACCAGGGAAGAGTGATTCAAATGGCGATATTCAAGATCGATGAGATCAGAAACATGAATGCGGAAGAGATATCCGAGGAGCTCAATAAGCTCAAAAATGAGCTCATCCGCGAGAGAGGAGTCGTCACTGCCGGTGGTGCTCCAGAGAAGCCGGGGAGGATCAAAGATATCCGTCGGACTATAGCCCGGATCGAGACGGTCAAGGCGGAGCGAAGAGAGTGAGACTCATCCCCTCGAACCTGGCGAGGCACGAGCTTATCGGCCTGGATGTTCTGGTCGAGTCGAGCAGCGAGCCAGGTATCGTTGGGCTTAGAGGAAGGATTGTGGACGAGACCAGGAACACATTCCTTTTGGAGGCGGAGAGCAAGGTCTTGCGCATTCCAAAAAAGAATGCCAGCCTGACCTTCACCCTGCCTGACGGACAGAGGGTGAGGGTCGCGGGCTCGGTTTTGATCTCGCAGCCTGAGAACAGAATAATCAAGAGAATGCAGAGGACGAGGTGGAAGTTATGAGGGATATCGGACTGGACGTAGTACCACCGGAAAAAGAGTGCGACGATCCCAAGTGTCCCTTCCACGGTACCCTTCCCGTTCGCGGCCAGGTCTTCAGCTGCACTGTGGTCAGCGATAAGATGGATAACACCGTGGTAGTTATGCGCAAGTTTGAAAAGAAAGCAGCGAAGTATGAACGATTTGAGAAGAGGCAGTCCAAGATTCATGCGCACAATCCTCCATGCCTTGAAGCCAAGGCAGGAGATCGTGTCAAAATAGCTGAGTGTCGGCCCCTCTCCAAGACTAAATCCTATGTGGTAGTGGAGGTCTTGAAATGAGAGGACAGAAGGCCAAGATCCCAAGGGCGATCAACGCTGGCGCATACCTGGATTGTGTAGACAATACAGGTGCGCGGATGCTACGCGTAATCTCGGTAAAGAATTACCGGGGCGTGAAAAATAGACAGCCCCGCGCAGGAATCGGGGACATGGTGATAGTCTCTGTCAAGAAGGGAACTCCTGAGATGAGAAAACAGATACTCAAGGCTGTCATCATCCGCCAGAGAAAGGAGTATCGCAGGCCCGATGGCCTCAGGGTGAAGTTCGAGGATAATGCCGCCGTCATAGTGGACGATGATGGCGTACCCAAGGGCTCAGAGGTCAAGGGACCTGTAGCCCGAGAGGTGGCGGAGAGGTTCAGCAAGATCGCCTCTGCAGCATCCATAATTGTGTGATGATTCTATGATTACAAAACAGCCCAGAAAGCAGCGGAAAGAGAGGTACACTGCACCGCTGCACAGGCGGCAAAAGTACATGCACGCCCCCCTGAGCCGGGCCCTGCGGGAGGAGCTGAAAAAGCGCAATGCTCAGATACGCAAGGGCGATACAGTCAGGGTGGTGCGTGGAGATCATGCCGGAACAGAGGGTGCAGTCGAGGATGTGGACATCAAGAGATGCACCATCAAGGTGGCGGGAGTGAGCAACTACCGTGCTGATGGAACAGAGGTACCCAGAACCATTCATCCCTCTAATGTGATAATCGTCAAGCTGGAGCTTGAGGATGCTGAGAGGGAGAAGATATTCGAGAGGCGATCTGCTTGAGCCTGCATACGAAAAGATTGACCATTCCTGTCAGCTGGTCAGTAGCCAGAAAGACCAGCGTATGGGCCCCCAAGAGCAGACCAGGCCCTCATTCATCAAAAGAGAGCATGCCTCTCTTGATGGTGATCAGAGATATGCTGAAGCTGGTGGATAATGCCCGTGAGGCCAAGAGGGTTCTTTATGAGGGCAAGGTCCTGGTGGACGGCAAAGCTCAGAAGGACCATAAGCTCCCTGTAGGGATATTCGATGTCATAGGCCTGCCCCTCCTCGGCCAGCAGTACAGGATGCTCAAGGATGAGAAGGGGATGTTCTACTTGAGCCTTCTTGAGCCGGGGGAGGCGAGAAAGCTGGCCCGGATCGAGAACAAGACCATCCTGAAGGGCAACAAGCAGCAGCTCAACCTCTCCGATGGCTCGAATAAGCTGGCGGAAGGCGAGTATAAGGTGGGCGACTCCCTGGTTTTATCCATACCGGAAAAGGATATCGATGAGAGGATCGAGTTCAAGGTCGGCAACCTGGCCATGGTCGTGGGCGGGAAGCACAGCGGCCAGATGGGGAAGATCAAGGATATAATCAAGGTGAGGAGCTCTCAGCCCAACCGAGTTATAATATCGGGCGATGAGGAGTTTGAGACCATCGAGAGGTACGTCTATATGATCGGAACAGAAAGCCCGGTCATCAAGCTGGGGGCAACCAGATGAATGCGATGCTCGAACCCCATATCGACAAGGTGGTCGTACATGTGGGGGTAGGAGAGAGCGGTCAGAGGCTGGTGAACGCCGAGACGATCATGAAGGCGATCACCAATCAGCAGCCCGTCCGGTCAATGGCCAAGAAGACTCTGCCCACGTTCAACATAAAGAAGAAGGAGCCCATTGGCGCCAAGCTGACCCTGAGGGGCAAAGCAGCAGAGGACTTTCTGCTCCTTGCCCTCAAAGCGGCAGGCAATAGCCTGAGCAAGAGCCAGTTCGATCAGCACGGCAACTTCTCCTTTGGCATCGAGGAGCACACCGACTTTCCTGGCATGAGATACGACCCGGAGATTGGGATATTCGGCATGGACATCTCCGTGGCCCTGAAGAGGGCCGGCTACAGAATAGCCCGGAGAAGGGTAGCCAAAAAGAAGCTACCGGCCAGACAGAGGCTGAGCCAGGATGATACAGTGGAGTTCGTCAAGAAGAAGTTTGGCGTTGAGGTCTTGGAGGCAGCATGAAGAAAGGCAAGAAGGTCTATGGAAGGGGAGCAAACGTTTGCAAGCGTTGCCGCCGCAAGAACGGCCTGGTGAGAAAGTACGGGATTTACCTGTGCCGTCAGTGCTTCCGAGAGATCGCCCCTGAAATGGGATTTGAAAAGTATTCGTAGGTGGTTGCAGTGTTATTGGATCCACTGGCCGATGCGATGTCCGTAATAAAGAATGCGGAGAGCGTAGGCAAGCCGGAATGCATCATCCATCCCGCCTCCAAGGTCATAGGAAGGGCTCTGAAGGTCATGGCGGATAGGGGATACATCGGCGAGTTTGAGTTTATTGATGATGGAAAGTCAGGAATGTTCCGGGTGAAGCTCCTGGGGAGAATCAACCGCTGTGGTGTCATCAAGCCGCGGTTCTCCACCAAGGCTACAGAGATGGAGAAGTGGGAGAAGAGGTTCCTCCCCGCCAAGAACTTCGGGGTGCTGATACTGAGCACCAACAAAGGGGTCATGGCCCACTCAGATGCCAGAGCTCAGTCCCTGGGCGGGCAGCTCCTGGCATATGTATATTAGGTGGTCTGATGGTCAAAGAGATTGCGCGACAGGTAGAGATCCCGGAAGGAGTTACAGTCTCTGTGGACAGGAATGTCGTCACAGTGAAGGGGCCGAAGGGCGAGCTGTCCCGGAGACTCTCTTATCCCGACCTGGAGATCAGCAAAGAGGATCTTCAGGTGGTTGTGAATTCCAGGGTCGATCGCAAGCGCCACAGGGCAATGGTGGGGACGCTGGCCTCTCACATAAACAATATGATTGTCGGCGTCACAAATGGATTTGAGTACAGGATGAAGGTCGTGTACTCCCACTTCCCCATCCAGCTCAAGGTAGCTTCCGATGAGCTGATCATAAACAACTTCCTCGGCGAGAGAAAGCCCCGATCTGCTCGGGTTCTGCCAGGAACCCGGGTCGAGGTAGGAAAAGACGAAGTCGTGATTACAGGCATCGACAAGGAGAATGTTGGCCAGACCATGGCCAATATCGAACAGGCGACCCGGGTGCATGGCTTCGATGTCAGGGTATTCCAGGATGGGATATATCTGACAGACAAGAGGTGAATTCGGATGGCAGAGAGATTGCTAAGAGTCAGAACCAGGCAGAAGTCCAAGAAGCCCGAGTTCAACTTTCATGATTCACATAAAAAGAAGAAGCTTGGCACAAGCTGGCGAAAGCCCCGCGGCCTGCACAATAAGCTCAGAAAGCATATTGCTGCCAAGGGAAAGCTGGTCAAACCCGGGTTCGGAAGCCCGAAGGCCGTTCGAGGGCATCATCCCTGCGGGCTGGCTGAGGTTCTGGTCAACAACGTGGCAGAACTGGCAGCAGCTCAGGGCTGTGCAGTGCGCATTGCCTCCTCTGTGGGGATGAAAAAGCGCCTGGACATCCAGGCAGAGGCGGAGAGGATGGGGCTTAAGGTCCTCAATCCCAAAGGAGGGGCCTGAATATGTCAGGATTTACCACCCAGCGAAGGCTGGCAGCATCCGAGCTGAATATTGGCGAGAGCCGGGTCTGGATCAACCCCGATCCCGAGGTAGCCGGTCTCTTGAGCGATGCCATCACCCGGGAGGATATTCGTGCCCAGATCCAAGAGGGAAATATCAAGGCCAAGCCCAAGAAGGGCAACAGCCGGGGAAGGATCAGGGCCAAGAATGCCAAGAGAGCCTACGGCCACTGCAAGGGGGTTGGACGCAGAAGGGGCGCCAAGGGCGCTCGCAGCCCACGCAAGGAGCAGTGGATGACCAAGATCAGGGCTCTGCGAAAGAGGCTCCGGGAGCTGCGTGATTCCGGCCAGATTGACCGACATTCTTACCGCCTGCTCTATCGTAAATCCAAGGGCGGAGAGTACAGGAGTATAGCGCATATGAACTCTTACATAAAGGCCAAAGGCCTTGCCCGGAGTGAGTGACTTGGCGACCGGACCGCGGTATAAAGTCCCTCTACGCAGAAGAAAAGAGGGCAAGACCGACTATCACATCAGATATAAGCTGCTGTTATCCAAGAGACCGAGAGTTGTAGTCAGGAAGAGCAATGCCAGCACCACCCTTCAGCTGGTGGTAGCGGAGTTGGAGGGGGACAAGACCCTGTTGACAGTGAACTCCCGCGAGCTGAGGGACTTTGGCTTCTCCTCTGCGGTTGGCAATCTGCCTGCAGCATACTTGACGGGCTTGCTCTTCGGAAAGAGGATGCTGGCCCTGGGGGCGGAGGGAGGAATAGCAGATATCGGACTGCATGCCTCAACCAAAGGAAACCGGATCTACGCCGCCATCAAAGGGGTAGTAGATGTGGGAGTAGATGTGCCTCACAGCCCCGAGATCTTCCCAGATGAGGAGAGGATACGGGGCGAGCACATAAAGAGCCACACCGGGAATGAGATTGTAGCCCAGTTCGAGGCTGCAAAGGAGAAGATACTGGGGTGAGTGTATGGAGCAGAGGAGAAGACGGGATTACTACCAAGAGGAGTGGATCCCCAAGACCAGGCTGGGAAAGCTGGTCTATGAGGGGCAGGTAACCACTTTCGATGAGGCCATTGCATCCGGTCTGCCCATAAAAGAGGCGGGACTGATAGATGCACTCATACCAGGGCTCGAGGATGAGGTTCTGGATATCAATATGGTCCAGAGGATGACCGATTCGGGAAGAAGGGTCAAGTTCAGAACCACAGTCATTGTGGGCAATAGAGATGGCTATATCGGCCTGGGCGAGGGAAAGGATGTCCAGGTGGGAAGGGCCATCAAGAAGGGCATCGATGATGCCAAGAGAAACGTCATGAAGGTGAACCGGGGCTGCGGCAGCTGGGAATGCGGTTGTGGCCAGCCTCACACTGTGCCCTATCAGGTGGTGGGCGGGTCCGGAAGCGTCCGGGTAGTGCTCATTCCTGCGCCACGCGGCCTGGGGATTGCAGCTGGAGATACCAGCAAGAAGGTCATGGATATGGCTGGGATCAAGGATGTCTGGACCAGGACTGCAGGCTCCACCAGAACCACCATCAACTTCGCTAAAGCGACATACAATGCACTCGTCAATACCATAACTGTGAGGACCTGAAGATGTTTGCCATAGTGAGATTGAGAGGGGAGGTGAACCTCAGGCCAGAGATCAAGGACACCCTGGCGATGCTCCGTATCCATCGGGTCAATCACTGCGTAGTGGTCAAAGAGGACCCTCATTACCGGGGCATGATCCAGAAGGTCAAGGATTATGTGGCCTGGGGGAAGATAGATGATAGTACTCTGGCCATGCTCTTAGAGAGAAGGGGCAGACTGAGCGCTAACCGGCGCCTGACAGAGCAGTATTTAAAGGAGAATACACCTTACTCATCTTTTATGGAACTGGCTAAAGCCATCAACTCCGGATCAGCCAGTCTGAAAGATCTGCAAATCAAGCCCATATTCAGGCTGCATCCTGCTCGGAAGGGCCTTAGAACCACTAAGAAGACAGTTCAACAGGGCGGGGATCTGGGATTTCATCCGGATTTGACGGATCTTATCAAGAGGATGAGGTAGAGAAAATGGTTAGACCAAAGACCAAAAAAAAGAGAGGTCATAGAACCTACCACGGCAAGCACAAGAACATGCGCGGGGGAGGGAGCCGAGGCGGCCGTGGAGACTCAGGCAAGTGCAAGCATCACTTCATGCGATCCATCCTTCTCGGCACCGATATGGGCAAGCATGGATTCGTCCGCCTGCCTCTGGCTGAGAGGGTGGACACGGTCAATGTCGATGAGCTGGACCAGCTCGCCGGCCCGGACGGCAGGGTTGAGATCAATGAATTTAAGGTTCTCGGTCGGGGCAGGATATCCCGGAGGCTGGAGGTTAAGGCTCTGGGATTCTCCGCCAAGGCCAAGAGCAAGATCGAGGCTGCTGGTGGTCAGGCAGTAGTTGTATGAACCAGCAAAGTTTCTTTTATGCGATAGAGCCCTTTGTGCGCCGGCTCCCCTCTGTGGAGCGGCCCACAGGGCACGTCCATTTTAAGAAAAAGCTGAGCTGGACACTGGCTATATTGCTCCTGTACTTCATACTCGGAAATATACCCCTCTTTGGGCTTTCAGCAGCATCCATAGACCTTTTCAGCTCTTATCGCGCCTTCTTCGCCGGATCCTTCGGGTCGATGATGCTCTTAGGCATCGGTCCCATCGTTACTGCATCCATTGTGCTCCAGCTTCTGGTGGGCTCTGATATCATCAAACTCAATCTGAGCGATCCCCGCGATCAGGCCATCTATCAGGGCACTCAGAAGGCACTGGTCTTTGTGATGGTTGCAGTGGAGGGGCTGCCTCAGGTCCTGGGCGGCTATCTTCTGCCTGATGCAGGGGTAGCTAATGCTCTGGGCGTCTCCTTAGGCGTTATATCTTTCTTGATATTTATTCAGGTCTTTATTGGTGGATCTCTTATCGTCTATATGGATGAGGTCGTCTCCAAATGGGGTGTGGGATCGGGTGTGGGCCTCTTCATCGTGGCGGGAATAAGCCAGCAATTGGTCACTGGTCTGATCAATCCGGCCCGAGGCGATGCTGGGTTGGCAGTGGGCATCATCCCCAAGTGGATTGATATCATCAGGCTGCAGCTTATCAGCTTTGATACCCTCTTCACCTCTGAGGGGCTGAGATTCATCATGATCACCGGCGGGATCCTGGCTCTGATATCCACCATTCTGATCATATTGCTGGTCGTCTTGGTGGAGTCAACCAGAATCGAGATCCCACTGGCTCACAGCCGGGTGCGGGGTGCCAGAGGCCGCTTCCCAGTGAAGCTGGTCTATGCATCAGTCCTTCCCATGATCCTGGTGAGGGCCATTCAGGCCAATATCGAGATGCTGGGGGCATTGCTGGCCTCAAGGCTGGGGGTGGTCTCCACAGCCACTGTGACCGGCGAGGGAGTGACCACAGTCTATACCGGCTACTCCAGCCTCCTTGGCAATTTCATATCTCAGTCCCAGTTCGATGCCGCCACCGGCGCTGCCATCAGTGGATCGTCACCCCAGCCGGTATCGGGGCTCATGTATTACCTCTCGCCCATAGGAGGGCCGGGCGACTGGATTCCCAGCATGGTGACAACATCCACTGCCGGGATGACTGAGCTTGGCTTCTCGCCCATTGCCGGCTGGCAGATCCTCTTGCATGTGCTCACAGATTCCGCCTTCCTGATCCTCGGCGGCATTCTGTTCGCCATATTCTGGATTGAGACCACTGGAATGGGGCCCAAGAGCGTCGCTGCCAAGATCCATAACTCTGGACTGCAGGTCCCCGGCTACAGAAGGAACCCGGCATCAATCGAGAGGCTGATGGAGCGGTATATTCCAAAGGTGACTGTGATCGGCGGCGTGATCATTGGGGTCTTGACACTGGTTGCCAGCCTTCTGGGAACCCTGGGCGGGGCAGGCGGTACCGGCCTGTTGCTTGCAGTGAGCATCGTCTATCGGCTCTACGAGCAGATAGCCAGCGAGCAGATCCAGGAGATGTACCCGATGATGCAGAAGTTCTTTGGAGCTTCCGCATGAAGCAATCCATGTCCAGTTCGCTGGATCGAGCGGCCCTGATCGCGGGCATACTCCTTTTTTTTGGAGTGATGGTAGAGGATTACAGAAGCCTGTTGGGACAGGTCATGAACCATCTTTTGGGATGGCTGCCTCAGACGGGGCTCTCATTCCCTGTGATCCTCTTCATCCTGGCGGCCATAACCGGCCTTTATGCCAGCCTGGTTCAGAAGTATACCATGGACTGGGAGTTCATGCGCCGCCAGCAGGAGAAGATGAGGGCTCTGCAGAGCAATATGAGAGCAGCTCAGCTGGCAGGGGACCAGGCCAAGATCCAGTCCTTGCAGACTGAGCAGATGAAGATGGTCTCAGAGCAGGGGAAGATGATGCAGATGCAGTTCAAGCCCATGCTCTACATCGGCATCATATCCATCCCCCTCTTCATGTGGATATATTTCTACATAAAAAGCTCCGGCGGGATCATGATGACCTTTCCCTTCTGGGGGCCGCATAACATCCAGGAGACGGTTTTGGGGCCGATCCTCTACTGGTTCTACTGGTATTTTGTCTGCTCACTGCCGGTATCGCAGATCATCAGAAAGGCTCTGGACATAGGGAGCATGAGCTGAAGATGATAATCACCATCAGCGGCTCTCCGGGCACGGGGACCTCCACCCTGGCCCGGGCCCTATCCCTCCAGCTCGGCCTGCCCTGGGTCAATTCCGGGGAGCTGTTCCGGAAGATCGCCAGCGAGAAGAACATATCAGTCAAGGATATGAACCGCATGGCGGAGAAGGGGCCAGAGGTCGATTATATGATCGATGATGCCCAAAGAGCCCTGGCCAAAGGGGGGGCGGGGGTCTTCGAAGGGAGGCTTTCAGGCCACCTTCTGGACGCCGAGCTCAAGGTCCTCTTGAAGTCCGATCTGAGGATCCGGGCGGAACGGATATCCAAGCGGGAGTCAAAGCTCTTGGAGGACGCCTGCCGGGAGACCAGACTGCGAGAGGAGAGCGAGGCCCGCAGGTATAAGAAATACTATAACATAGATATCAATGACCTTAACGTCTACGATCTGGTGGTGGACACGGGGAGGTTCAATGAGGCGGGCACCTTGGCCATCGTTCTTGCGGCGGCGAGGGCCCTGCAGTCTCCATGATTCACAGGCCGAGAAAGGATAAGGGCGAGCTGTCAGGAGATCGGGCCACCCGGCCGCCCTCAAGATATTCCAGACAATCGAAGAAGTCCGGGCGGAGATCATCCACAGCTTCGGCCCGCTCATCATCCCAGCCCCTGACCGGCGAGGGAAAGGGGAGAGATTCTCAGTCCGGCCTCAAGATCCTTCCAGTGGATCGAACGAGGTCGGTCCTGATGAAGAGAAGAGGCAAGACCGATCCTGCTTATGGCACTTCCCCCCGGGAGAGGAGCCTGGAGATGCATCTTCGTTTAGGGGCCATCAATCTGGACAAGACCTCCGGGCCGACGAGCCATGAGATCGTGGCCTGGGTGAAGAGGATTTTAGAGGTGGATAAGGCCGGCCACAGCGGCACCCTCGATCCCAAGGTGACAGGCATCCTGCCCGTTCTCCTGGGAGATGCGACCCGGGTCATGGAGACTCTGCTCATGGCGGGAAAGGAGTACATCTGTCTGATGCATGTTCACAAGCCAGTGCCCAAAAGACGCATCATCGAGGTCTGCGGGCAGTTTGTGGGCCCCATACTGCAAAAGCCCCCTCTGAAGTCCTCCGTAGTCAAGGAGTTGCGTACCAGGACCATCTATTATCTGGAGGTGCTGGAGATCGAGGAGCAGCATGTTCTGATGAGGGTGGGCTGCCAGGCGGGGACCTATATCAGGAAGCTCTGCTACGATATCGGCCTCGCCCTGGGGACGGGGGCGAACATGGAGGAGCTGCGCCGGACCCGGGCCGGCCCCTTTCGCGAGGATGATACCCTGGCTACATTACACCAGCTCATGGATGCCTATATGGCCTATAAAGAGAGAGGGGATGAGAGCCTGCTTCGCCGGGTGATACAGCCAGTGGAGGCAGCCCTGGCGCATCTGCCCCGGCTGGAGATAGCGGACAATGCTGTGGATGCCATATGCCACGGCGCGCCCCTGGCCGCCCCAGGCCTTCTGAGCCTGGAGACGGGGATCGGCCGGGGGGATGATGTGGTCCTCTTCACACTGAAAGGAGAAGCTGTAGCCATTGCCAGAGCGGAGCTGAGCAGTGAGGAGATGCTGGCCTCAAGTTCGGGAATCGTGGCAGCGACCGAAAGGGTAATAATGGAGCCCGGCACCTATCCGAAGGCGTGGAAGCTGGCCGAGAGGGATGGCTCCACTGAGATAAGAGCAGAAGCAAAGCGATGAATCCCAAGTTCATAACCTGTGCCGAGGTCGTCTAGCGGTAGGGCGCCAGCCTGGAGTGAGCATCTCCTGGATAGCTGGTGACTCGCAAGGGTCACGTGAGTTCGAATCTCACCCTCGGCGTTTTATTACCCGTAAGAAAAGGCGAAGCGTAAAAGAACTTAAGCTGATAAATTCACGGCCATTTCAGTTCGCACCACGAAAAATCTGGAAGGGCGGGCGGCTCTGCAATCTGGAAGAAGATGTTTCACTACTTCTAGCTTAACCGTGATGAGTTTATGGAGCATTACCATAAGAGAAGCAATATCGAGGCCACAAATGCTGCGATCAAGCGAAAGCTCGGCGAGACTCTGAAATCTAAGAACCCAGTTGCTCAGGTCAATGAGTTGCTTGCTAAAATAATTGAGTACAATCTTACGATAGTAATCCATGAGATGTACGAAAATGGGATACAGCCAGAATTCTTGAAATTATCACGATGAAACATTCAACGGGAATACATACTAGGCGGACAATACTTTAAATCTTTCACTTCATCTATTTTTAAGTAAGTTATAATTTTATCTTTGCACTCGCCAGAGATAGCATTATCCAATGTTAAAAATCTAATTTTTTGACTGGGCATATTTAGGATTAAATCGTGTGCGTCCAATAATATTCCCCTATCTCGATTTCCGTTATGGACGCATGGTTTGAGTTTATCGTTCTCGAATCCATAATCTTTTGTTCTTATATGCTTTTTGCATGTAGAATCAAGTTTCAAAAATCGCATTGTTTTGTCATGTTGCATGTCTAGCATTTTTCTCTCAACATGATCGCACAATTCGTCTTTAGTTAACGGATAATCAATTTGCTCTAAATATATCTTACCTAGAAACGATTGTACCTTGTGAGGGACGCTTCTTAATAGCCTATCCCGGAGAGTCATTTCTATCATATCTGGAAATGTTCTTTTGATCTGATCGATATGCTTGTTAATCAGAGATATGTGGTTATCTAGGATGTAGTCTTCGATGTCCTGCCACTCATCCAAGACTTTGCTGCTAGACCAGATATTGTTTAGTCTATCCAGGATCTGGCAATGGTCATGCCATGTATCCGCTTGGAAACAATACCCTACAACAACATTGGTATCGATAAAGTTGATCATGTCATTTCAGCAAAGGTTTTATGCATTCATTATATGCTCTCCGTGTTCCATCATCAATAGTATTAGTGGGTTTGTATATATCGCAATAAAATTTATACTCACATTCGCGAAACTCTCGCCTATATGTTTTATGTTTTGACAGGAGTTGCTTTTTCCACCAGTTTATCATTGCTTCCGGCATATTATCGTATTCCCGAACCTGTAAATAGCGACTGAATAGCTTGGACCAAAATATATCAGCAAGATTTTTAATAAATTCTGGATCAACGTGCTCCAATTCATTTACTGAATATTTTACTATCAGTTTCCATTGAAGCAGATCATTATATACTTGGGGGAATTTGTCTTCTTCAAAAAACTTAACAGCTTCCTCAAGTCGCTTTATATCTTCCATTTCTTTGAGGGGCTGGCTCATATATATTAATTTCTCTCGTTCGTTCAATTTATGCTCAATATGTTTATAAAATTTCTTGTATCTTCTTTGAAATTCGTGAGGGGCCCTTAGATACACATCATTAATTATCTTTTTTGTCGTTGAATAGTTGTAATGATCCCATAGTTTACAAATTGAATTATCAATGGTCTCTTTTATCGAGGTTTGAATATTAAATGATCTGTGTTCTGAGATCACAAAAGATTTACCACGATATGCCTTCCAGGAACTGGAAACCATTCTTATATTATGCAGAGGCAATAAGAAATATGGAACCACTGGACCATATCTATACCAAAAATAGGGCATTTTTAGATCTACGCCCTCTTCTCTGAGGTCGTCGTTTAGAAGGTAAAGCAATTTATAAAACCTGGTTTGAAAAATCTTCCCTTCATTACCGGGATCGAACTTTTGAAGAATGGCATTAATCGAATACGCCAGCAGTTCATCTTGAGCATTGTAATTTGGACATCCTAATGCTTGCCATTCTATGTTAGCTTCATTAAGATCTCTAATGCTACCAGCCATTTCTCTTTCAGCAAAAACAGTCTCGAAATCGGCCATGTCCTCCTCGACAGATTCTATGTTGTTATCAAAAGGAGTTTTAAACATTTCGCATTGCCATTATTAAAAATAATATTAATATAATTATTATTATAAAAATTAATTAATATATAAATAAAAGATTTTGGGTACCCTTGCTCGAAAATAAAATCCATGGCCGCGCCCAAATCCAAGGCAAATCCAAATTCATAACAATTTTGACAAATAGATCTAAACAAAACCACCTACTTTTATCATCAACAACTGATATTAGTACCCTCTGCGCCTAAAGTCCGGCATCTACATCTAAAGTCGGTCGAAAGGTGCACTTTAGATGCAAAGCCCCTCTCATCGAAGCCTATATCCTCCTGTAAGATGAGTACACACCATGGCCGGAGCAACCAAGATCCAGGATGTTACAATTGATGAGATTGTGCTGGAGGCCTGTGAGATCGAGGAGCTTGATAGGCTGGCAGAAGAAACCCGCAAGTGTGGTATATCCTGGGAAGACCTCAAGGCTGAAATTGGTCTATGAGCTTTTGTGTTCGCTTGGATAAAAAAAATCAGGTTTTATATATTATCTCTTCCTCGGTCCCACCAGATAAAAATCGGTAAGCTGATCGACAGGCTCAGTGAGAACCCCTATCTCTTATATTTGATCTTTTTTATATCTGTATCCCGCTCCTTCCAGAGCCCTCTCGATCTCCCTTATATGCTCGAAACCCCTTGTCTCCAGCTCCAGGTCCACCCGGGTGTAGCTGAATGCCACTCCGCTCTCATTTCGGGCATGGTGGATGTGCACCACATTTGCCTCCTGACCGGCCAGCAGGCTCAGGAGGCGGGCCAACGATCCGGGAGCATCCCTCAGGCAAAGGGAAAGATGCATCAGTCTCCCATCCCGGCGTAAGCCGGTAGCGATGATCCTCTCCAAGAGCAGGCTGTCCACATTGCCGCCGCTCACCACCAGCACTATACGGCTTCCCTCTTCGATCTGCAGCGATCCGCCGACGAGCGCCGTCAGAGGGGCAGCAGCCGCCCCCTCCGCTAAAGTGCGCTTGCGTTCCAAAAGCCTGAGCACTGCAGAGGCGATCTGATCATCGTCCACCAGAATGATATCGTCCACCAGCTTCTGCAGCAGCGGGAATGGGGCCTCGCCCACCTGGGTGACCATGATGGCATCGGCGATCGAGCCCTGCTCCTCGGCCTGGATCTCCACCGGCCTTCCAAGCTCCAGAGCCTTTTTTGCTGAGGGGCAGGATGCCGCCTGCACCCCCACCACCCTCGCCTCCGGCCGGATGGCCTTGGCTGCCAGGGCAACGCCCGCTATCAGTCCCCCTCCCCCTACTGGCACTATGATGAGATCCGTGTTGGGCAGGTCCTCCAGGATCTCCAGGCCCACAGTCCCCTGGCCGGCTATGATCTCCTCATCGTCATAAGGATGAATGAAGATCCTGTCCGTCTCCTGAGCCATTCGCCGGCCGATATCTATGCTCTCCACCAGGCTGCTGCCCTGCAGCCTCACCTCTGCCCCATAAGCGCGGGTGGCCTCCTGCTTGGAGATCGAGGCCCAGACGGGCATGATTATCGTGGCCGGGACACCAGCAGAACAGGCGGCCAAGGCCACCCCCTGAGCATGGTTTCCCACTGAGGCTGCTACGACCCCGGTCTGGATCTCAGTCGGATGGGACAGGAGCTTGTATGTGGCCCCCCTGACCTTGAACGAGCCGCCCATCTGCAGGTTCTCCAGCTTCAGATAGACCTCGGCATTGGCCATTCTGCTGAAGGTGGGGGAGTAGACCAGTGGGGTGCGAATGACCTCATCCTTAAGGAGATCGGCCGCCTTCAGGACATCAAAGAAACCGATCATGATATCTTCTGTCTCTTTATCTTGCCACCAGGTCAATCAGATCCTGATCGATTGGAGTTCTCTCGTCCACTGCAGACAGGAGTTCATCGTGAATGGAGCTCTCTGAGTAGAAGAGGGTCACCAGGACCCCTGCCTCCTTTGCTGCCTCGATGGCAGGGAGAAAGTCGCTGTCCCCTGTGACTATAACTGCTTTTCCTATCATCCGGCCACAGCTCAGCCGGACCAGATCGGCAGCCAGAGCTATATCCACCCTCTTTTGCACAAATTCTCCTCCCACCAAGCCCAGCCGACCCAGCTTGACCTCGAATCTGGGGAGCTTTCGCAGGGTATAGACGAACTTGTCCATGGAGGCAAACCTGCGGCTCTCTTCCTCTGTGGAGGGGTTGCTCTGGTAGGGCATACAATTATAATAATAAGTACGAAGACGCTCGTACTCGCCGCAGAGAATGTCCGAAAAACGGGCAAGGTCGATCTTCGGTTTCCCGAAATCGACATCCAAAATCTTGGTCAAATAGGCACCATCGATGAAGACTGCTGCACGATCAGCCAAACTGTTCACATCCAGGTCCATAATTACTGCCATCCACCAGGAACGGCAGTGAATTATTATCTTTACCTACTTTCTCATCCTAACATATATCTAATTTGCGTTCCCCGATGGCTCCTTGCTCCGGGTTATCTCTATCAGCTTGATATCGAAGTAAAGCGTCTGCTCGACCAGGGGATGATTTGCATCCAGGGTGACTGTGGTCTCTGTCACATCGGTAACCTGTGCGGGGACATAGCTGCCATCGGAGATACAGATCTCAAGGTTCATTCCTTCCACAGGCACCAGATCTGATGGAAAGTCCTTTTTATCCATGGTTATGGCCCGATCTTCCCGGTAATTGCCATAGCCCTTTTCCGGAGGTATCTGAACCGTCTTGGACTCTCCCGGACTCATCCCAATCACCGCCTCTTCAAAGCCGGGGATAAATGCGCCTGATCCGATCTCAAATTCCAGTGGATCACATCCTTCTGATGTATCGAATATTACGCCCGTGCTCAGCTTTCCTGTGTAGTGCACCTTTACAGTGTCGCCTATTTTAGCCTGTGCCATAGAAATCCTCCTCTGCTATTCGCAACGCAATTCCAATAACTTGCATATAGCTTCATCTATATGAGAAGATCCATATCTAGGTAGCGACAAATTAATAGCCGATCGGTTTAGCATTATTTCAAGGTCAAAGGTGGGATTGGAGATGATTAGATGGAAGGCTGATCGAGGGCTCGAAGCCAGAATGCTGCTTACTATGTTCCTTTTAGCGATCCTCTACCTGGCGTTTCTGGCAGTTCTCGTCTCCCAGGGCGTCAGCAATATGGTGATCATAATCATCATGGGCGGATTAATGCTCCTTCAGTATTATTATTCCGATAGGATGATCCTGACGAGCATGGGTGCGAGAATAGTCTCGGAGAGCGAGGCCCCCGAGCTTCATCAAATCGTCTCCCGGCTCTGCGCCATCGCCGATCTGCCCATGCCCAAAATCGCTGTAGTGAACAGTTCAATGCCGAATGCCTTCGCCACGGGCAGAAACCAGAAGAATGCAGTGGTGGCTGTGACCACGGGCATAGTGCAGAGGCTGAATCATAGCGAGCTGGAGGCGGTCTTGGCCCATGAGCTGACTCATGTGAAGAACAGGGATATGATGGTCATGACCATAGCCACATTCCTCTCCTCCATCGCTCAGCTCCTGGTAAGGTATCTGCCTTTCATGGGTGGTGGAGGCGGAGGCAGAGGACGCGATCGCGACTCTGGGGGCAGCTTTGTAGTGGTATTCATAGTCTCCCTGCTGGTGTGGGTCCTGAGCTTCATTCTCATCCAGGCCCTATCCAGATATCGGGAGTTTGCTGCCGACCGCGGTGCAGCGATCATCACCGGCCAGCCATCCAACCTGGTGAGTGCCCTGATGAAGATAAGCGGTTTTAAGGTGCCCACAGAGGATCTGAGAAGGGTGGAGGGACCGGTCAGCGCCCTGTTCATAGTCCCGGCCCTCACCCGTTCATCCCTCATGAACCTCTTCTCCACCCATCCCACTCTGGAGGCCAGGATAGAGGCTCTGCAGAGGATCGAGCAGAGCGGAGCGATCTGAATATGGGATTTTTGGACTCTATCCTGGGAAAGACCCGCCTTCCCGATGCCAAGATCGACCGGCTCTTTGCCATCTCCACCGCCTGTGTGACAATGGAGGCCAACCTCGACCTTGTGCCGGATGGGCAGGCAGGGGTATGCATCAAGCCTATGGAGTCCTCTTATTATGAATCTGCCCGAAAGGAGATCGAGGGTCTTCTCGGTCTGAGCTTCAAGGAGACTGGAACATCGTTCAGCTTCCAGAGGGATGAGTACGGCTACGCCTGGGTGGTCCTTACTGATCCGGACTTCGAAGACCTGGTGACCAATATCCAGATGATCTGCCAGATCCTTATGGAGCAGGGATTTGGAACCCAGCTTCTGGCAGCAGTCTACAGATTCAAGGGAAAGGTTACTGCATACTGGATCTACAGCTTCAAGCTGGGATCATACTATCCCTTTGTGCCCAAGCCCGGCAAGCAACGCGATACGGCAATGGAGTTTCGGCTGAAGGCGGTGATGCAAAAGGAGCTGCCCATCGAGAAGGATATGGCTAAGTGGTATCCCATGTGGGGAATGCCCTTATAGGGCCTGCTCTTATAGGGTCTGCTCTTATAATTTCCAAAAACCTAAAATCCTATCCAATTGAACAGCCCCATCATCTTCAGGCCGATGATGATCATCAGGGCGACAAAGACCCTCTTCAGCTTCTGCTCTGAGATCTTATGGGTGACATTTGCACCCCAATGGGCAGTCAGCATGCTCGCTCCAGCCAGAAGGATGAATTGAAGCAGATCGATATAGCCCACACAGTGAGCGGGAAGCCCTGCCACCCCCCAGCCGTTGATGGCATAGGAGATGGTCCCTCCCATGGCGTTGAAGGCAATGGCCACAGTCGACGTCCCCACTGCCTGATACATGGTGAAGCCCATAGCAATCACCATAGCGGGGACGAGTATCACCCCTCCCCCTATTCCCGCCAGTCCGGAGATCAGCCCGATTGCCACCCCCCATAGAACATAGGGCACGAGGCCCTCGACCACCTGGGGCCTGCTGCGCCTCAGCTCCCGAGCGAAGATCATTCGCAATGCTCCTGCCAGGATCACAAGGCCGAAGATCATCCTGAGAAGCTCTCCTGGGGCATGGGCGGCGATGGTTCCGCCCAGTAAGGCTCCCACCAGGCCAGAGAGGCCCAATGTCACACCCTGGCGCCAGAGCACAACCCCCTGGCAGATATGGCCATGGCATCCACAGAGCGATGTGGGCAGTATGACGGCCAGAGAGGTGCCAAAGGCCACCCTGGTGGAGAGGGTCGGGTCCACCCCCATAGATGTGAGAGCCCAGATCTGCACCGGGACCATTATAAAGCCACCTCCCACTCCCAGCATGCCACAGGCAAATCCCACCACCATGCCCGTCAGCAGGAGGACGAGAATATAGATGAGCATCGATTCTGCTATCATAGCCAAAGCCAATTGCAAATGAATCCCTTCGTGTCATCCCATCTTATCTCATTTTATCTGATCATATCTAATTTTATCAGATCATATCTCATATTGACGGGGGATTAGGTGGGATTTGCTATTTCGTTATTTCTGATCTTCACTTGGCCGCATTCTGAGACTGGATCAGCTCCCGGTGTTTGGCCAAAATCTCATCTGCCAGCTGGTCCAGACGGCGAAAATCAGCCTCCTTGGGATATCCCTTGGCTATCACGGGATCGAAGAGCTGCAGCTTCAGGTTGGGCATAGTCTGGGTGATCTGCTCCAGCATCCGCCCTCCCCAGCCGAATGAGCCAATTATGGATGCATACCTGGTCTTCGGCCGGAGGGCATTGGCCAGGATGGCGGCATAAAGGGCGAGGGGATGGGCACCGGAGAGAACTGTTGGCGTGCCTATGACCACAGTTGCAGCGTCCACCAGGGACTCGGCTAAAGATCCAATATCGCTATTGGTGAGATCGAACCGCTTGACCTCGATGCCCCGGGTAATCAGGGAGTCTGCGAAGTAGTCGATCATGGCCTTTGTCGACCCATGCATGGAGACGAAAGGCAGGACCACCTGGTTTTTGACCTCATCCGAGGACCATTCGCGATAGGCATTCAATATGAACTCCGGTCGAGCATAGATGGGGCCGTGGCTGGGGGCGATGAGATCGATATCAAGGCTCGATATCCTCTCCAGATGCTTTTTGATGTGCTGGCGGAAGGGCATCATGATCTCTGCATAATACCTCTTTGCTGCCCTGTAGACCACTGCCTCATCAGCATAAAGATCGCTGGTAGCCAGATGCGAGCCCAAGAAATCACAACTGAAGAGCATTCGGTCTGCGGCAAGATAGGTCAGTATGGTATCAGGCCAGTGGACCCAGGGGGCAGAGATGATCTGCAGGCTCTTGCCTCCCAGGTCGATTGTATCGCCATCCTTGAGCTCCTGTGTTCTCTCTTTATCCACCAGTCCGAACTCAACCAGAAGCTCCAGACATCTTGCCGAGCCGGCAACTTTTGAGTCTGGGTATTGCTCCGCCAGCCGGCCCAGGCTTCCGCTGTGATCCTGCTCTGCATGCTGGGCGATTATGTAGTCGATCTTCTCTATGCCCAGGGCATTCAGGTTATCGATGAGCGCATCGGCCTTGGTCGAATCCACAGCATCGATGAGCGCGATCTTCTCCTTTCCCTGGATCAGGTATGAGTTATAGCTGGTTCCATCGGGGAGGGGAATCAGGGCATCAAAGAGCCTGCGGTCCCAATCTATTGCTCCGATGGAGAGTATTCCCGGTTTTATCTCTCTTATGAGTGTCATCTCTCTTCTCCTGCTAGCTTCCTGGTTGCTGTTCATTTGAGCTCTACGAAGTCGCTCTTTGGTGCGCCGCATTGGGGACAGGTCCAACTCTCCGGCAACTCCTCAAAGGGGGTGTTGGGGGCGATGCCGGAGTCCGGATCTCCTTTCTCGGGATCGTAGATGTATCCACAGATAGTGCACTGGTACCTTTTTGCCATGAAAACCACCTTCTTGTATTGCCAATCATCCTTGTTTGAGTATAAGCATTTGCTTTGCATAAGAGCAGCCATAGGAAAAAGCTGAAATAACAATGATTTCAATAAGTACCTCGATTCGAGGTGTTTAAATGGAAGGCACCGGATCAAAGAGAGAAGGCAAGTTCAAATGCAAGATCTGTCGCATGATATTTGAGTCGAAGGAAGAGCTGAAGTTTCATATGATGGAGGAGCACAACAAAAGGTGATTTGTCTTACAGCTGAGGAGTTGAGAGATAACCGGCGGCTGGCTGCACAAGTCAAAATCTATTCTCATTGATGGGGCTGGCCTGCTCTCTTGTTCCCTTTTTCAGCTTTTTTCCGTCTCTTCTGGCCAATCCGGGCCACATTGTAGAGGGCGGGTTTATATATCAAGCGGTATATCTCATATCATATAACATCATATCATATCCTGATCTTAAGAGGAATATGACGGCGATATCCGAGGAGGCGATCGTGATGAGGAGAGTTTCGATCATTCTTTTAGTTCTCATTCTCATGCTCCTTGCACTGGCAGTGGCGGCAGCTGCTGGCAGCAAAGATAGGATTCAAAGCGTCGGCGGCGAGTTTGGGCGGAATTGGCTGGAGGGCAACCTGGCAATCAAGAGCAATAAGACTGCTCCTGATAATCGCAGCAATCTAAGTCGAGCAGATCCCTTCAGCGAAGACTGGCTGGGCATAACCTCGATCCTGAAGGCCAGCAATACGACAGAGAAGAAGCCTCAAGTGAGCAGCAAACAAGAGCTTCCCTACTCCTTCAGTCGGATGATCACGCCCGTTCACCAAATAGATGCCAGTTGGAACCAGAGCAATATGGTCATGGCATTGCCTGAACCTGATAAGAGCGGACTTATAAATGGCATTCCGGCAGAGATTTACTATGCGATAGGACCTGCGTATTATAATTTCTGAGTATGAAGGAGGGGTCGAACTTCTATTAAGATGGCTCTTGAAGATGGGACAAAGCTGCTGCAATTGATTCAAGAACTGGAAGACCGAGGCTTTTTGAATCCACTGAAGAATGGCTTACAACTGAGAAGTATTTATCTATGGATATAGAGTGGTGAGTGGGTTAACAGGGCTGTATAAATTACAGAAAATCGGCATACTGCCTTCATTCCGTTCACGCGCCGTCTGAGATCGATATATTAAATCTTCGCTGCACATAAATCTCTACTGAGGATTGCGAATCTGCACTGGGAGATAGGCTATCTGCAGTCTCAGCAGCAGATCGAGAATATCCCTTTTAGCGGGAAAAAGGCTTTATCCGATCAGAGGGATCTGTTCTTCTGTGGCAAAACAGGACTCGCTCTCTGTTATCCAAAAGATAAACGAGCTGGAAAGCATTATAGGCAGGCTAAGTCCAGTACAGAAGATGCTTTTAGGGACTGATGGCTCAGTGACCAGCCTCCTGGAGATTCTCACCGGCAGCCCAGTTGAGATCGAGACTTTGACACAGGAGATCGTCCCTGCAAATCAGGTAGTGGCGAAAGAGCTTAACCTGAATCCCGGAGAAGATGTCAATTACCGGGTGGTGAAGCTGAAGAAAGCTGAGACCGGCGAGACACTCATTTATGCCGTCTCTCACACCCCCTTAAAAAGGCTGGAAGAGAGCTTCCGGGACGACCTGACCAGAGCCGATATACCAATTGGAGTTATTCTGAAAAAGCATAAGATGGAATCCAGAAGAGAGATAAATAGTGCCGGATTCCTGCAGGCCGGCAGAGAGCTTAGCCAAATCTTCAATATCTTTCCAAAAGAGCTCGTCCTCCAGCGTAACTATAAAATCATCCGGCATGGAGAACCACTGATAACCATCGAGGAGACATTTCCATACAACAGCTTTCAGGATGGCAATAGAGTGGTGATAGAGACCCCTGCCAGGATCCATTTGACTCTGACTGACCTCACAGGTACGTCCGCCCGTGTGGATGGTGGAGTAGGAATCACACTGGACGAGCCAGTGATCTTGCTTGAAGCAGAGAGAGGGAATGAGCTTTCAGTCGAGGGTGAGAATGCTGATCGAGCCGAAGCTGCTGCCCAGGCAGTAATGAGGCGCTTCGGCCTGGGAGGAGCGCGGCTGACTGTAAGAGAGGATTATAAGATGCACGTGGGCCTTGGCAGGGGAACGCAACTGGGCATTGCAGCGGCGAAGGCACTCTGCGAACTTTATCATAAGGAGGTCAGCGTGCGGGAGATCGCCAGGACCATCAACCGCGGCGGGACAAGCGGGATCGGGACGGCGGCTTTCGATATGGGCGGCTTTATCATCGATGGAGGGCACACCTTTGGACCGGGCAGAGAGAAAACGGATTTCAGGCCTTCTTCTGTATCTTCAGGCATTCGCCCGGCGAGAGTGATAGCCAATCACGATTTCCCCCAGGACTGGAGGATCCTGCTTGCCATACCCAAGGTCCCCAGGGGCGCCCATGGCCAGCAAGAGGTTGATATTTTCAAGAAGTACTGCCCGGTGCCTCCAGCCGAGGTTCATGAGCTCTGCTACCAGATACTTGTTAGGATATTGCCTTCCGTAGTGGAGGAGGATCTGGATGAGTTCGGAGCGGCGATAAACCGGGTCCAAGAGATTGGGTTCAAGAGGATCGAGGTGATGCTTCAGCACCCCTTGGTGCGGACCCTGATGGAAGAGATGAGAGCGGCAGGAGCTGCCTGTGCCGGCCTCAGCTCCTTCGGGCCGACGGTCTTTGCCGTTACCGATACTCAGGCAAGAGATATTGAGTCTGCAGCCTATGATGCAATGGGATCTGAGGGTGGGGAGGTCATGATCACAAGAGCCCGAAATGAAGGGGCAAGGATCAGGGCATTCTAGTTGGACAGGCCGACGACATCTGCCTCTCTTATCCTCTCAATATCCGCCATCCAGCCCACTATTCAGCCCACTATTCAGCCCGGAGTCACACGGCTCGTCCCATTGGTACACCAGTGACAAGAACGGGCAATGCCAGGAACAGGTCCTCTACACCATCGTCTTTTTCAGCGGATCTCCCTCCAGATTTCCTCCCCCAGCCGGCTCGTTTTCAGCTGCCCAGCCTGCTAGGGAATGGAAATCAACTCCATGCTCCTCCCATCCAGAGCAGAGTTCTCTCTGATGGCGTTATTGTACAATATATTTTTTGCGATTATGAGTCTATGAGCCTGTGCGCTGCAGCTCTTCTCAATCCTCATCCAGATCTCGGAAGATGGTCTGCTCCCTTCCCGGTCCCACAGAGACTGCTCTGATCTCCACTCCCAGCAGATCCTCCAGCTTCTCCACATAATCGCGGGCATTCCCGGGCAGATCATCATACTCCTCAACCTCGGTTATATCCTCCGTCCAGCCGGCTGACTCCTCGTAGACCGGCTTGCACCGGCCGAGGTCTGCTGTGCTCTCCGGCGGATAGCCGATGATCTGGCCGTCCAGATCATAGCTCACACAGACCTTTATGGGATCGATTCCCGTGAGCACATCCAGCTTGGTGAGGGCCAGCTCAGTGTAGCTGTTCAGATAAATGGACTTCAGGCCCAAGACGGCATCAAACCAGCCGCATCTGCGTGCTCTCCCTGTGGTGGTGCCGTACTCTGCGCCCTTCTCTCTCATCTGCTCTCCCATGGAATCGAGAAGCTCCGTAGGCATGGGGCCCTCTCCCACCCTTGTGATGTAGGCCTTGACCACCCCTACCACATTGTCAACCATTGTCGGGCCCACGCCCAGGTTGGTGCAGGCGCTTCCGGCAATGGTAGAGCTGGAGGTGACGAACTTCTGGGTGCCGTGGATGACGTCCAAGAATGCCCCTTGTGCTCCCTCGGCAAGGACGCTCTTCTCCTCCAGGAGGGCGATGTTTATCTCTCGGGAGACATCGCTGATCCTGTCCTTCAGCTTCTTTCCAATCTCCAGATACTCATCGATGTAGGGAGCATATCTGACCACATTGGGGTCGCCGCCCATATCCGTAATGGCCTTCTCTTTGGCGGGGGCGATCTCATCGAGCTTGGCCTCCAGAAGAGCGGGATCGGTCAGATCTCCCACCTGGACCTCCTCGCGAGCGATCTTGTCCACATAGGCGAATCCAATGCCGCGGTTTGTGGTGCCGATCTTCTCCACCCTTGCCTTCTCACGCAGGCTGTCCAGCTCGATGTGATAAGGCATGATAACCGTCGTCTTGGGGTCAATTCCCAGATCGACCCTGATCCCCTCTGACTCCAGGGTCTGAATCTCATTCCAAAGAACGCGGGGGTTTAGCACCACGCCAGGACCGATCAGAAGCCTGCGGCCGAAGATCGCCCCGCTGGGAACCAGATGGAGCTTGTACTTCTTCCCTGCCACGACCACTGTGTGGCCAGCATTGTCCCCGCCCTGGAAGCGAGCAATGATATCGTAGTTCTCTGCCAGCAGATCTATTATCTTGCCTTTTCCCTCATCACCAAACTGCGCACCGGTGAGTATCGTAAACATACTTCTTGAGATGGCAGGACACGTAGATAACCATTTTGATGAGATCATCCCCCTCTCTCGCCCAGGATGCTGCAGACATGCTCTGCTATTGCTTCTGTCACATCTACCCCCCAGGCATCATGGATCCCTTTGCCGGATGGCGTCCCGTTCACCTCGATCACCAGCAGGCCATCCCTGCTCTCCAGGAGGTCAACGCCGCAGTACACAGCACCAACAGCACGGGCAGATCTCACAGCCAGCTCTTCCAGCTCCCGGGTCTCAGGGCAGGGGGTGGGCTTGCCGCCCTGTGCCAGGTTGCTGATCCATTCTCCTGGTGGAGCATTGCGATATATTGCTCTTTGAAGCTTGCCGCCCACCACAAAGGCCCTGATGTCGCGCGGGGTGTCGGAGGTTACGGCGATGAACTCCTGCAGGTAGACCAGGCCGCAGGCCTCCACTATCCCTCTCAGCCTCTCGATATCCTGCTGCTCGCTGCTCTTCAAGAGGATGATGTCCCGGCCTTTGTAGCCGAAAAGGGGCTTGGATACAGCCACCTTAAAGGAATGGAGGGCCTCCTCGGCGATATCCGGGCTGGTGGTGACCACAGTTCTGGGGGTGGGGACTGATGCCTCATGCAGCCTTCTGGAGGTGGCATACTTGTTTGCTGCCCCGGATATGGCCTCCGGGGGGTTGATGATCGGAATTCCCTTCTCAGCCAGAGCAGTCAGGGCCTCGAAGCGAAAGGAGACATCGACCGCCCCCCGCCTCCCCAGATCGCGGACCACCAATGCATCCAGACTAAATAGATCTGCCCCGCCACATCTGAGATCCAGGCCACTGTTGATGCTGCTTTCAAGCCATGAGAAATCAAGAAAGACTGCTTTCGCGTGCCTCCGGGAGAAGGAGGCCATCAGGGCTTTGGCTGTCCAGTCGCTACGGTCGGAGACCACGATTCCAACTCTCATGGCCAGAAGTTGGCGGGCAGATATAATATCCTGATTGCTCGGGAGATTTGCTCGGGAGATTTGATCGAGAGATTTGATCGGGAGAATTGGCCCTCATCACGAAGGCGCCGGGGCACAGAGGAGGATTTCTGCAGTATACCCGCCCGCACAATTTTATGCTAAAAAAAATGGAAAGCCAAAAGAGACGATTCCGCTCAACTGAGGAGCGGAATCAGGTCCAGAGCCTGAGGGTTGACCACAGAGGATGTATCGAGGATCTTCTCTCCTAGGGCTCGAGCCTTGATCAAGGGTCGCACAGGCTTTCCAGCCTTGTTCCTGGGGATATCAGCTATGAATATCACATCTGAGGGTATGGCAATGGGGCCGAGGGTCTTGCGCACGAAGGTCTTGATATCCTTCTGCAGATAGTCATCTCCCTCAACTCCGGGCTTTAGTACGACATAGACCACTATGCTCTCTCCTTTAACCCTGTCTGGCTTGCCCACCACAGCCGCCGCCTCCACTGCGGAGTGCTTCTCTGCTGAGGCCTCCACCTCTGCATTGGAGATGCGGTGGCCCGCCACTTTGAGAACATCATCCCCCCGTCCCAGGGCCCAGATATAGCCATCCTCATCCACCCGTGCCTTGTCTCCGGAGTGATACTTGCCTGGGAAAGCAGTCCAATAGGTCTCATTATACTGGACTGGATCCTTATAGATCTCTCTGAACATAGAGGGCCAGGGTTGGGTGATGATGATATCTCCTGTAGCCCCGGCAGCAGAAGGCTGGCCGTCCTCGTCCACCACCTGAACATTATATCCGGGCAGGGGGAATGATGGCGAGCCGGGCTTGAGCGGGGTTATGGGCAGGGGGGCGATGACCTGAGAGCAGGTCTCACTCTGGAACCAGGTGTCCATAATGGGTGCAGATCCGCCGCCCACATACTCTCTCCACCAGATGAAGGCGTCTGGGTTCATCGCCTCGCCCACCGATCCCATCAGCCGGACGGTGGAGAGGTCGTACTTTTGCGGCCATCCAGGCCCCTCATTCATGAACATCCTGATGGCAGTGGGGGCGGTATAGATCACAGATACTCCGTACTCCTCGATGATGGAGAACCAGCGGCCAAAGTCTGGATAATCCGGCGACCCCTCGTACATGACACTGGTCGCACCCAGACAGAGCGGCCCGTAGGCGATGTAGCTGTGCCCGGTGATCCATCCGATATCTGCTGTGCACCAATAGACATCGGTGTCCTTGATGTCGAAGACCCAGGAGGTGGTGAAGGCGGGCCCAACACTGGCTCCGGCATGGGTATGGACGATCCCTCTGGGCTTTCCTGCAGCACCGGCGGTGTAGAGGATGAATAAAGGATCGGCAGAGTCCATGGGCTGGGTTTTGAATGTTGCTGGCTGGCCGGCAACAAAGTCATCCCACCAGAGATCCCTTCCCTCCTGCATGGCGATCTCCTGGCCATTCCTCTTTGCCACCACCACTCTCTCTATGCACCCCAAGCCGGCGATGGCCTCATCGGCCTGCGGCTTGGTGGCGATGGGCTTTCCCCGGCGGTAAGAGCCGTCGCAGGTGATCAGGAGCCTTGGCTGGCAGTCCTCCAGGCGGTCGCGGACGGCAGTGGCTGAGAATCCAGAGAAGATCACCACATGGATGGCGCCCAGCTTGGCGCAGGCCAGCATGGCGATGGGCAGCTCGGGGATCATGGGCAGATAGATTCCCACCCGATCTCCCTTCTTGATCCCCATCTTCTGCAGGGCATTGGCAAATCGATTGACATCTCTATAGAGCTCATAGTAGGTTATCTTGCGCACATCTCCCACTGGCTCGCCCACAAAGATATAGGCCAGCTTGTTCCGCCGCCAGGATTTAGCATGTCTGTCCAGGGCATTGTGGGCGATATTGATCCTGCCGCCGGTGAACCATTTCGCAAAGGGGGCCTTCCAGTGCAGAACATCGCTATAGGGCTCGAACCAGTCGGCATAGCCTCTGGCCATCTCATCCCAGAACTGGACATAATTCTCTGAGCACCAGGCTCTAAGCTCTCTCTCCGACTTCATGCCCTTCTCCTTCATCCAGGCCAGGACATTGGAGTTCTCAACCAGGTCCTTGGGCGGATGGAACAGGCCTTTATCTGAGGTCTTAACAGAATTTTCCGTTTTATTATCAACCATTTTAAATCGCCTTACTATTTTATATCTTTAAAAGACATTCTATATCGTTACACAATTTATCAGCTTATTTGTAATTGCATATGACATTGAAATGCCTTTTAAACAATTAATTTTTGTTGTATTACAAGGATATAAGTTTGTTGAATCTTATTTATGATGATATATTCTCTTTTGGGCTGTTTTATTTTTAATGATCTTTCTGTTTGGCTTTCTGTCATTTTCCCCCTTAAAAAATTCTTTTTAGCTGGAAAGCATAATGTGTGATGGGAAATCGGATTCAATAGCCTCGAAATGGCGTTGATGCTGCTCCGGCTGAACATCTGGAGATAAGAATTGGATTTTCATCACTATTCCTCATCTCCAGGCATTCAGGTCAGCTTGATAATTGAAATCATTCATTCATGTCGATGAATATGCAAAGGATGGACGATGCAACCATCAGTTAAATATTATTAATAATATTAATAGCATTAGTGATATTAATGATATTAATGATATTGATATTATAAATATATCTTACATCAAGCGGTATTGGCAGAAGAATATATCCAATCCAAAACCGGTTTTGCTGCTTTCTGTGGTCAAGCCCAAGGATATCGTTTCTCTTCTCTGTGTGCCCTTATCTTTTGCAATGGCATATGAAAAGGCTGGATTGGATCGATTGATCAACTGCTCGATCTCTGCTGGACTTCCATGCTCTTCGATGCTGCAAAGACCCATTGCCCGCTCATATTCAGCGGCTTTTGGGCAATTCTCAGGCGGAGGGCGTTCGGGGCAATCCGTCGGCAATCCATCCCATTACGAAGGCTGCAGCCACATCGGATGCATAAGCCTTCCAGGCATCTCGCTCTTCTCTGCCTTTATTCTTCCCTTGGGCACGGGGCAGATCTGAGATCCCCCGGATCATCATGAAGCTCGCAGAAATTCCAGAGCTTTTGGCCTGCTCTATGGCAGCTGCCGCACCCGCTCCTTCCATCTCCACAGCATTTATCTTTGGCCACATTTCAAGAGCCTGGGCGAAGAAGTCGTTAGTGGGATCGTCTACCACCTGGTCGCCCGATGCAATCTCGCCCCTGACGACCTGGGGCGTGCATTCCCCGGGAGGCTCTGCCTTGACAAGCTCCCGCCAGCCGCCGGAGGAGGCATAGGCCATGGCGCCAGTGAGCAGCGCCTGGTCAGTTCTGTAGGTCCAGTTCGCCCGAGGCTTGAACTCTCGTTCCAGTTTGCCATATTCATAGCCGTAAATGATATCAGCAACAACGACATCTCCCAGCCTGGGGCGAGAATCTATCTCTTTGGGGTCGGGCAGACCGCCGGCAATACCAGAAAAGAGAATATATTTTGGCCTCCAGAGCCGCACCGCCTCTCCGGCCGCCAGAGCGCCTTCTGTGGTCCCGGCCCGGCCGATCATGCCCACTGCTATTTTGTAATCCGCATTGAGATTTTTGCAGAAGGTCTTCCCGAACTTCCAGGCATAGCGGTTTGGTACATCTCCCATATCCGGCGGCGGGCCAGGTTCGGACAATCGATCCCGGATGCTGCCATATTCCTCAGGCAGGACAGTCAGGATGACCACATCTGCCAATGATGGAGATTTATCCTCGACAATAGGGACAAGATATGAAAGTGCAGTCTCTATCTTTATAAGTTTTATAGGAAAATCCGACTCGACCTCAATCTCTTCAACAATATCGCAGACAAATTCTTTGTCTTCTGCAGGAAGCAATCTGCAGAATTTCTTTAGCAGCCGGGCTACTCTTGAACTGCATCTTTGCATATTATATATATCGTCTGAGCGAAAACCCTTTGCAGCTTTTTGAAGCTCATTGCCTGGGGCCTCATATACAGTGCCAGAACCACGAGTGATCTCACAGATCTGTCTGGCCTTCTTCTGGATCTCAGCGATTGTGTCCTGTATATTTTCCTCAATAATTGGACTGCCTTTCCGCAACAGCTTGACGGCACCGGGGGCTCCTTTTTCGGCAGCTTCCATATGACTTGCTGCTTTATCACAGTACCAGCGATAGGTATTGAGTTCGCTGGCAATCTCTTCTAGAGATCTGCCCTTCAGCCTTTGAGACTCCTGAAGGGCTTGGGCCAGGCTCTCGACTGCTTTTAGGAGTTCATCCCTGCTCTTGGAGCCTCCAACTGCCTCCTTCGCTTCTGTTAGATACCTTTGGATCTCGTCCTCCTCAGCCTCTTGGAAAGTTATAGTATAATAAGTGCGATAAAAAAGAAGACAGAATCTTGCCGGATTATATTCTGACTCTTGAGACGATTTTTCGAAATAAGCAACAGCAGCCATTAACTCATCTTTTAGTGTGTCGTTATCTTCAGCCTCAGTGGCTTTGAATATTGCGGCTCTTCCCAAAGAGTGATAGGCATACATTCGCACATAGCTGCGTTCATCCTGGGTCAGCCTGTGAAGGTCCTGCCAGGCCGACGACCTGTCGGGAACATGGGCAAATGCCGTTCCCAGAGCTTCTGCCGCTCGCATTCGCACAAAGCTGCGTTCATCCTGGGTCAGCCTGTGAAGTTCCTGCCAGGCCGACGACCTGTTGGGAACCTGAGCGAAAGCCTTTCCCAGAGCTTCTGCAGCTTTCCATCGCACGTTGCTGTCTTCATCCTGGGTCAGCCTGTGAAGTTCCTGCCAGGCCGACGACCTGTCGGGAACCTGAGCGAAAGCCTTTCCCAGAGCTTCTGCAGCTTTCCATCGCACGTTGCTGTCTTCATCCTGGGTCAGCCTGTGAAGTTCCTGCCAGGCCGATGACCTGTCGGGAACCTGGACGAAAGCCTTTCCCAGAGCTCCTGCAGCTTGTGATCGCACGTTGCTGTCTTCATCCTGGGTCAGCCTGTGAAGTTCCTGCCAGGCCATTGTTTTGTCGGGAACCTGGGCGAATGCCTTTCCCAGAGCTTCTGCAGCTTTTGATCGCACGTTGCTGTCTTCATCCTGGGTCAGCCTGTGAAGATCCTTCCAGGCCATTGTTTTGTCGGGAACCTGGACGAAAGCCCTTCCCAGAGCTTCTGCAGCTTGTGATCGCACGTTGCTGTCTTCATCCTGGGTCAGCCTGTGAAGTTCCTTCCAGGCCATTGTTTTGTCGGGAACCTGGACGAAAGCCCTTCCCAGAGCTTCTGCAGCTTGCGATCGCACGTTGCTGTCTTCATCCTGGGTCAGCCTGTGAAGATCCTTCCAGGCCATTGTTTTGTCGAGAACCTGGGCGAAAGCCTTTCCGAGAGCTTCCTGCAGCTTTCCGATCGCACGTTGCTGTCATCATCCTGGGTCAGCCTGTGAAGATCCTTCCAGGCCATTGTTTTGTCGAGAACCTGGGCGAAAGCCTTTCCCAGAGTTCCTGCAGCTTGTGATCGCACGTAGTTGTCTTCATCCTGGGTCAGCCTGTGAAGATCCTTCCAGGCCATTGTTTTGTCGGGAACCTGGGCGAAAGCCTTTCCCAGAGCTTCTGCAGCTTTCCGTCGCACGCTGCTGTCATCATCCTGGGTCAGCCTGTGAAGATCCTTCCAGGCCATTGTTTTGTCGAGAACCTGGGCGAAAGCCTTTCCCAGAGTTCCTGCAGCTTGTGATCGCACGTAGCTGTCTTCATCCTGGGTCAGCCTGTGAAGATCCTTCCAGGCCATTGTTTTGTCGGGAACCTGGGCGAAAGCCTTTCCCAGAGCTTCTGCAGCTTTCCGTCGCACGCTGCTGTCATCATCCTGGGTCAGCCTTAAAAGATCCTTCCAGGCCATTGTTTTGTCGAGAACCTGGGCGAAAGCCTTTCCCAGAGCTCCTGCAGCTTGTGATCGCACGTTGCTGTCATCATCCTGGGTCAGCCTTTGAAGATCCTTCCAGGCCATTGTTTTGTCGAGAACCTGGGCGAAAGCCTTTCCCAGAGCTCCTGCAGCTTGTGATCGCACGTTGCTGTCATCATCCTGGGTCAGCCTGTGAAGATCCTTCCAGGCCATTGTTTTGTCGGGAACCTGGGCGAAAGCCCTTCCCAGAGTTCCTGCAGCTTGCGATCGCACGTTGCTGTCATCATCCTGGGTCAGCCTGTGAAGATCCTTCCAGGCCATTGTTTTGTCGGGAACCTGGGCGAAAGCCTTTCCTAAAGCTTCTGCCGCTCGCATTCGCACAAAGCTGCGTTCATCCTGGGTCAGCCTGTGAAGATCCTTCCAGGCCATTGTTTTGTCGGGAACCTGGGCGAAAGCCTTTCCCAGAGTTCCTGCAGCTTGCGATCGCACGTTGCTGTCATCATCCTGGGTCAGCCTTAAAAGATCCTTCCAGGCCATTGTTTTGTCGGGAACCTGGGCGAAAGCCCTTCCCAGAGTTCCTGCAGCTTGCGATCGCACGTTGCTGTCATCATCCTGGGTCAGCCTTAAAAGATCCT
>MTKW01002364.1_pt1 | contig 61811 bp, 55 predicted proteins | sample 1042761 | NCBI WGS metagenome assembly MTKW01 (sample SAMN06205366, study PRJNA360243) | anaerobic digester metagenome | biome: Wastewater treatment plant; feature: Anaerobic digester sludge; material: sludge; isolation source: anaerobic digester fed with sludge from wastewater treatment plant ... | reverse complement strand
CAGCGTAATTCACATTATTTGTGTATTTCAGTATGGAGTCAATGTATTTGACTATCTTTATGATAATATTCTGATCTTTCATATATAACCATACCTCCATCTTCAATTTCTCGTATTATTGGAGAATTTGGTTCTATATGTGATTTATCGATTAAGTCTATGTCTGCTCCTAAGGCATCGACAAGAATTTCAAGTAATCCGACAAAATCAAGTCCTCTTAATTCCCCGTTTGTATCTATACATAAATCTATATCACTCTTACTAGTAGCTTCACCTTTTGCATATGAGCCAAATAGTATCGCTTTATCTACTGGGTAGTTCCTTAATATTGGAATTACCTTTTCCCTAATTTGCTCAAGTGAAATAATACTAGAAGTCATGATTGATCACCTCCATAGACTTGTTTAACGATCAATCTACATGTTCATTATGTCATTAAATAGGCAAAATAGATAGTCTACATGCAAATACAGGGACATCACTCATCCGGTACTTTGAAGCTGTTAGGCTGCAACCAAATGATGTAATAGACGGCAGGCTTGAGTCAAGCGAAGGCACGTATGCTTGTCTATTTCTCATGAAGGATAGCTGTCGTCTGGAAGAAGGGCACCCTTTGTGCAACACCCAATTGTGCGGATAAAACTGCTCTATTATTTTCTTCAACTACGCCTCTAGCTGGTCTTTAGCCGTCTCCTACGGCCCTCTGATTAGAAGTCAGATGCTCTATCCCCTGAGCTACAGGCGCGCGAAGATCTGTCTACTGACTTTCCCGCATACCCGCTAATCCCATAAACCAGGTCTTAACACGCGCTGCAGGCCTCACATGAATAACGGATCGCTCCGCAAGGCGCCGCTCCCAGGCCCCGAAAAGCACAGTGAACGCGCTGGTCAACAAGAGATAGAGTATTCCCGCTGCGAAATACACCTCCAGCGGACGAAATGTAGTCGCAATCATTTGCTGAGCTGAGCGCATGAGATCCACCATAGCAATAGTTGATACCAAAGATGAATCCTTAAGCCTCGCAACTGCTTCATTACCCAAGGGCGGCATTATTCTGGGAAGAGTTTGAGGGAATATCACCCATCTCATTGACTGCATATAGGTCATTCCCAGGGATCTGGCTGCCTCTGTCTGGCCTTTATCTATGGACAGAATACCTCCGCGAAAGATCTCCGCTATGTAAGCTGAAGCGTTCAAAGTCATGCCTATGGCTGCAGCGGGAAACGGATCCAGAGTGATACCTGCTTGCGGCAGGCCGTAGTAGATTAGGAAAAGCTGCATTAACAGCGGGGTCCCCCGCATCCACCATATGTAGAGTGAAGCAGGCTTATTCAACAGCGGGCTCCTGGATATGCGCGCCAATGCCAGGCCAAGTCCTATGACCATCCCAGACAGCATGGAGAGGCATGTAAGCTCCATAGTCATTGCAGCACCTTTTAGAAGCACCGGGCAAAGTCCTATCATAAACTTGATATCCATAGGCTACTCTCTCCTCTTGGAAACCTAACGCAACTTCCTTCTTCCCTGAACTGATCCCATCCATATCCCCAAGCTGCCGGTGCCGGCGCTCACATCTGCAAAATCCGGAACCCTTCCGAAATCCGGCGATTTACAAAACGCAGCGGCTTTCTACGAATCCACACCGGTGTCTCTCTATGAATCGCAAAGCACCGGCAGCCAACTGGAGACTAACGTAACGCTACATGACGACACAGCCTCAAGGATACTTACCTGCTATTTGGAGACGTCCACTCCAAACCACTTCCGAGAGATCTCTCCGTACGTGCCGTCTGCCTTGATGGAGTCAATCGCTTTTGTGACAGCTTCTCTGAAGGAGGCATCGCTTTTCCTAAAACCGATTCCGATGGACTCCTCTGCCAACTTCTCCTCCAGCACCCGGTAAGCTCCGGTTTGCTTCGTCATGTAGTACCTGCCGACAAACTCATCGACTACAAGCGCCTGGATACGCCCAATGGCAAGGTCTGTGAAAGCCTCAGGATATGTGGCATAGAGCTTCAAGTCCTTAAACCCTCCGAACTTCTTCGCAGCGACCTCTCCTGTGCTACCCAGTTGCGTGCCGACTACCTTACCTTTGAGGTCAGAGAGGGTGTTGATGTCTTCGGTTTGCTGCTTAACTACTATTATCTGCGCCCCATAGATGTACGGGGGGCTGAAGTCAATCTTCTCCGCCCTCTCGTCAGTAATGGTAAGCGTCGACAGGATCATATCGAACTTCCCGGACTGAAGCGCAAGGATTACTCCGTCCCATGCAGTGGGGACCCATACAATATCGACCCCAAGCCGCCGGCCCATCTCATCTGCAAGATCCACATCAAAACCAATAAGGTTACCCTTTTCATCTCTGTACTCCATGGGAGGAAAGGCGTCATCCACGCCTATTCTGATGACACCTGCTGCCTTCACCTTTTCCAACGAACCGTCGCTTGACGCGCCCAAAACCACACTACTCGCCATCAATACAGCAGTAACCACCGTAATCAGCACAATCTGTGACAATCTTCTCGATTTCTTTGCCATAATAATTGCCTCCTCACTTCTTTACCTTCTCTTGGTTTCTACTTTGCACGTGTCTTTGTGTGCTGCATCAGACCTTTGGACAAAAAAACACCTCTCGCCCCATACAAGGGACGAGAGGTGACTCCCGTGGTCCCACCCTAATTGGCTACCCATTTTCTTTTCGATCGGGCAACCCACTCATGTCCGGTACGGCACACTGTCCCGAGTGGACTCATGTGATTATACCTCCCCGCAGTAACGGGCGGGACCCGTCAAAGCCTACTCCCATCATAGAGTCATTATGGCATTTCCCCACCACATGACCTAGTTTCGGTTTGCGCTCCGGGGTGTGTTTCAACCGGCGCTTTGTGCCAGGCTCTCACCGTCCCCGGCTCGCTTAGACCCTCCATCCGGCCTACTTATCCCCGTCATAGCTTTTTCTTATCATTACACTCGGTCTTATCGTCTTCACCCTGTAAACTCTTTGGCCTGCGCAGGCTTGCATTCAGGATGTTCCGATTTACGGATACTCTAGCACGGCTTACCAGACTTGTCAAGGACTCTTTGGAAAATTATTCGCAACTAATACACAGGCCTCGCCCGGACCCAGTTCAAAAACCCCGAGTCTCCCGCCTGAGACTTCATTTGACCGGCCTGTGAAAACGTCAACAAAGACCGTGCCGTCACTGACATTGTCCACAGCAAGGTCTACCGACACACCCGTATCCCCTGCACATACCGCCACAACAACAACCTGCCCGCCATAAACACGGGAAAAAGCTAAAGTTCGTGTAGGATCATCCGCCAATAGCCAGCGCATGTTCCCGCGCCTCAGTGCAATATTGCTCTTCCGAAGGCGGATCAGGCCTTTATATAGCTTGAGAAGCTCTCGATCCTGTTCAGGTTCATCCCAGATCATTGTCCCACGGCATCCCGGATCTTTAGAACCCCTCATCCCGACTTCGTCACCATAATAAACTATAGGTGCGCCGGGGTATGTCATCTGGAAAACGATTGCAGGTATCATCCGCGTCTTGTTTCCGCGAAACGCAGTGCACACTCGCTCTGTGTCATGGCTTCCTAAGAGGTTCAGAAGTGCCATTGACGCAACGTCCGGATAGTCCGCTCTTGCGGACTCAAGCCTCCTCACCAAATCCGAGGCCTTGCAGGTTTTCCGTGCAAAAAAGTCCAGAACTGCGTCACGGAACACGTAATTCATTACTGCATCAAACTGATCCCCCTGAAGCCACGCACTTCCGTTATGCCAAATCTCACCGACGATATATGCGTCAGGATTGATCCCCTTGACATGCTCACGAAATTCTCTCCAGAAAAAGTGGCCGATTTCGTTGGGAACATCCAGCCGCCACCCGTCAATCCCTAACTCCATCCAGTATGTGACTACATCCAAAATGTATCTGCGCACTTCCGGATTTTCCATGTTAAGCTGGGGAAGGTCGGGAAATCCCCACCAAGCCTCATAATTGGGTTTCGGTGACCTCTGAATTGGGAAATCATGAATATGGTACCAGTCCACGTAACGGGAATCTCGCCCTTTCTTCACAATATCCTGAAACGCCCAGAAGTTGTATCCTGTGTGATTGAAGACCCCGTCTAGGATAACCTTGATTCCAGCAGCGTGAAGAGCTGACAGCATTTCTTTGAACTTGTCCAGGCTGCCAAAACTCGGATCAATCGTCTTGTAGTCGGACGTATCGTATTTGTGATTTGAAGGCGCCTCAAAAATGGGGTTGAACCAGATTGCAGTAATCCCGAGCTCCTCAAGGTAGGGAATATTATCGATGACTCCCTGGAAGTCGCCGCCGAAGAAATTACCTGTTGTCGGAGTTCCTCCCCAGCTACGAACAGCAAATGGATCATTTGCCGGGTCGCCGTTTGCAAACCGATCAGGAAATACCTGATAAAACACGGCATCCTTCACCCATTCCGGGGTCTGAAACACAGAAAAACCGGTGAGGTCCAGCTCAAACCAGTCGTTCGCGCCGGGTTCATCCCTGCTTACGCCTGCGGACGAGTACCAAAGCCTCGCATCACCGTCTTCCAGCTCAAATCGATAACATAGAAGTCCATAGGATGCAGGAATCACAGTCCGGTAATACGTGAAGCCCCCGACAGTTGCATAAGGCTCCATAGGAACGCTTCCTCTGACGCCGGCCGGTGCCTGGCTGTCACAACCGTCAGTGCAACCCTCGTCACTGAAGAGGCTCAACGCATATTCCATCCGCACTTTCTCAACGTCAGATGCCCTTGTCCTAAGTCTTATTGCAACGGTCGTGCTGCTTTCACGTTCGACGTAGGGGGAGGCATTCTCGTGCCGGAGGGCTTCAGCCACTATCTGACCGTCTCCCGTGCTGCACTCGGCTTTCAGCAACTCGTTATCACCCACTATGATGACGGAATTTCGCCCCCCATAACCGTCATCACGGAACTCCTCTGCTTTCATGTCTGTCACCCACACCGTCCCATCCACGACAAACTTGTACTGGTGTTCACCTTGAGGTAGCCTCAGCACTACCTTCCATGTGCCGTCTCCGTCCGTATCTTCCATAGGCGTGGCAGATACGCTCCAATTGTTGAATGTCCCTGCCAAGCAGACAGTTCTCACAGGACGTCCGGGCATGAATGTAAACTCTACCTCAAAAGCCTTGCTGTCCGCCGGCAGACTCAGAGAGAAAACAACGATCATCAGTATACTATATACAAAGACGTTCCGCATGACAGCTTTGGACATATTCCTGACCTCCGGTCCGGCACACGCTTTGCAATCCCCATGCAAACCCGGGGGCTCCACGCCCTGAGACCCTTGGCCTCTTCTTACCTACAACCCCCGGGCATTACAGCATGAGGGGAAACCGGGCTATCCCCGAACGGGGCTTAGCCTTCACTCCTCAGAACCATACACCATTGGCACTTCAGCCAATTTGCCGGCATTTATGTCATAAGCTCCTAAAATCTCCTCCTGAGTCATTCCCAACGGAGCCAGGAGATCCAGGACATTTGGATCGACGTGTGAATCGTGTCCGCCTCCAAGCCTCCACTCTTGCGCAGTCTCCTGGACTTCCCTCGCCCTGAGGTTCCCGGTGGCAGCATAACCTTCCTGGCTTAGTATGAATACCTGGTACCCCCAATGGGGTTCCGGCATACCCAGAACCGATTTGGGCACATGGATGGAGATAACGTTGTTCAGAGTATCCACGCTTACTCTAACCGCTCCATCAAGTTCTCTTCCGTCAGGTGTGAATATCCGCTGCATCCAGCCTTCCGTCCAAATAGCGTACTCCCATGCGCATTCCGGCGAAAATGTCACGTTCCTTCCACCAAGAGCGTCAGTCTCTCCTCTACCGGGCTTGCCGTCGGTGTCAATGTAAATGTCGATGGTTTGCAGGGATACTCCAATCGGCGAGTTCCATGGATTCGTAATCTCAGCCGCAAACTCGACTTGGAACACAATTTCATCCTGTACGTCCAGCACTTCAAAGGACAACATGTCAAACACGCCCGGTGTGAACACCTGGCTTAGCGGGTATGTATATGTGCCCGGGCCGTAGTCATCACCTTGCGGATCATCCCACCTAAACAGGGTCGTTCCTCGGACAACTTCAGGCACCCTGACTGCACAGGGGCCTTCGCAAGGAATCATGTCCACATTGCGCCCATCTTGTGAAGCGACTGCAGCAATGCTCACAACATCCCCGGGCCTTAGATTGATATCTGCAAACGGTAGCTGTATCTCAATGGTCTGGTTCACGCCTGATGCCGTTACAGGCCTTGCGTCAACCCACGCTTCATTACCGTCAGCGAACGCAAGTTGTGCTTTCCCTGTGCCGGGCCCGGCTACCTTGCCAAAATCCACCAGCATCTCAGTGCCGGGAGAAAACCCGACTACTGTCGCATCAGGGCCTTCCCTGCTCCACCTTGGCATGCTGTTCTGTTCCATCCGCCTGGGATTGGCAAGATACAAAGCCACTGCCAAATCAGTTCCATAGACGTCTTTCAGCCCGCCTCTGATATCTATACGAACGTAGAGGTTTTCTGCGTCGACTCCCAGCCACAAGGCGCGCAGGATGTTCATCTCCTCCCCGCCGGGGAGCGTTGCAGCCTCCTGCTTGAAGTAGAGAGCGGCTTCGTTCCACTCACCTGCCTGGATTATGCCATCAACTTCCATTTCTCTCATGAAATCCTTCATCTTCGCATTGGGCACTGCAGGCTCCTTCGGGATGATCGGCATGTAAAGGTATCCCGGCACCTGCCGGCCTATATATGAGTAGACATTCTGCAAATGAATCCGGAAAAGCTCGTCAAAGGCATGATCTTGCCCGGAATCCTGGTCATCCCCGTACCACCAGAACCAATCACTGCCTTCGGCTGCGTAAAACTCATCCCACGCTTTCTCAAGCGCGTCCGCCTCCTTCGCGTCCAACTTTCGCGCAGCCGCTTCCTGAGTATAGTCAGCCAGAGTTCTTCTGGCTTTAGCCAGGTAATCCCAGGCTCTGTTCTCCTCGGTTTCACCTATCCATGTCTCAAGATTGCTGTCGATCCACGATCCTGTGTAAAGCTTCGGGATCTTTGCCGTAGCCGGATGCTCTTTCAGGAATTCACTTACTGTCACAGTTTTGAATCCGGGATCTTGGTCAAGCATCGTATAGAGGGCATGGAGGAACTCCTTGCCGTCATTCTCGTAGTATTCCCAGCAGTTTTCTCCGTCAAGGGCAATAGTCACAATGTGCGGGCCCGGCTCGCCTGACAAGTCGCGTTCAACTTTCCGTAAATACTCCATGAAATCCAGGGCAGCAGCCGTGCCATTCATTCCCGAGTAACTGAACCCAACCTTATCAGACAACACAATGTCCCTGAACAGAATTGCAACTGCCTTCCCGTCCTCTTCAACGAGATAGGGTTTGTACAGAAGATCCGGACGCGCTACGTTCCCTGCACTGTCTCGCAGGCTTATCCCCAGAGACCGCGCAAGTATCCCTTCACTTGATACCATCCACTCAAATCCTGCATCATGGACAAGCCCTACAATATCCTGGCCTACGGCTTGCTCAGAAGGCCATAGCCCTTTGGGTTTCCTCGCGAAATGATCCTCATATGATTTGATTGCCATCCGGAGTTGCGCTTCCACGTCCACAGGATGTGCAAACGGCTCTCCGGGAAGCTCCAGGTTGGGACTGGCAATCCGTGCAAGGTTTACATCGTAAAGGAGCGGCATAATCGGATGATAAAACGGAGTCGTAGTCACTTCAATTTGCCCTCTATCCTGCATCTCCTTATGAAGTGGAATGACTTTCCCCACGATTTCCAGGTGTTTGTCTAAGACTTGCTGTTTCTCATGTTCAGTGAAGCCTGCGCCCTTCTTAACAAGGGCTTGAATAGCCGCGTCTTCCTCGATGAAATCAGGATCCAACCAGGCGAGGTTGAACCACACCTGCAAGTCCCTGAAGTCGTCTTCCGTGTATTTCTCTATCGCCTCTGCAATTCCGCTGTCTGAGACGACCTCTCCCCTTTTCTGAAGAAGCTGCCAGTACCTTGAATACCTTTTTATCATGCGCTCCCAATTTGCGTCAAAAAACCTTCTCAGGATGAACTCCTTGTCTTCCCTTGTCAGCTCAGACGCAGGTTTCTCGCTGAGAATCAACTGAATATCCTTTGCTCCTGCTTCGTATTCATCCAATTGAAGAATCAATGAAGGAACATAATTGAATCCCAAACGCACATTGGGATAATCCTTTAGAATCGCAACCATGTCACAGTAATCCTTTGCCGCGTGCATCCTGACCCACGGCATCATATACAATCCAGTCGCAGTGTTCTTGTAAAAAGGCTGATGGTTATGCCAGATAAGCGCCACATACAATGGCTCGTCTTGAGCTGTCGCCGATATGGACGCTAACCCCATCACAGTCGCCACAAGCAACACAAGTGCCGGAGCCCTCAAAATCCATCCTTTCATGGCTTAGCGTTACCTCCTTACATCTTTGCACTCCAGGCTTACCCCTCAGCGGCAAGCCTGCACCACTCCTCAGCAGCACGCCTGCTTTATTCCCTAAATAGATCACCATAAGTGATCGCCGGTTCCAGAAAGTGTACGTACCGTGCGGGGCCACCCAAGACCTCGGGAAACGAGCGAAAACTAATGAGCTCATACTTAGGAGCAAGCATGGATTACCACCCAGCAGCGAGCCTACGTTATTCCCTAACAGTAAGCCTACGTTATTCCCTGGCAGCAAGCCTAGGTGACTCCTCAGCAACACGCCTACGTCATTCCCCAGCAGTAAGCTTGGGTTACCACCGGGCGGCAGACCCAGGTTTTTCCTCAACGGCAGGCCCGGGTTACGCCTTAGCCGGAGCATATTCACAGCCGGTAAGATGTCAGTGCATCAAATATAGCCAAACATAGCGCGCTATAACGTTGTAGTATCAACAAGAATATTATCACATTTCCATAGTCTGCATGTCAAGGACAAGTCTGTAACGGCCCGGTCGGCTCATGGCAGTATCACATTATAGAAGAGTGCCCGGGCCGTTAAAGCCCGGGCACACATTAATCCTAACCTGCGACCCATACATAAGATTACTTCGCGACTATCCTTCCTTCAATCCCGGGAGATACTTTACCTAACCGCCCAACGTAGGCGGCAAATACGTTGCGAAGCATCTCACCTGATGAGAAAATCACCTTGCACTCCTTAAGCATGTCGTACCCGTCTCCGCCTGCAGCAACAAAATCGTTTGTGGCGACTGTGTATACCCGCTTCTCGTCCAGTGGCTTGTTGTCCACTGATACGGACACCACCCGCTCCCCGGGAGCTTTGGCAGGATCAAACTCAAACAACAAGCCGGACACCTGTAGAAATGCGCCGAGCTGATTTGGATACTCACTGACAGATCGCTCCAACGCGGCTTTGATGTCAGCCCCCGTGACCTCCATTACCACAAGGGTGTTATCGAACGGCAAGACAGTAAACACATCCCCCACCGTGATGGGACCTGCCTTAACGGAGGCTCGAATTCCGCCGCCGTTAGTCAGAGCAATATCGGCAGCACCCGCCTCACGCATCACATCTGCCACAAGGTTCCCGAGATTAGTCTCTCTCGTCCTGACGTTTGCACGCTCTCCGTCAAGAGCGACAGCCGCCTCGCCGATGACCTCCGAAAGCTTCACCTCGAGTTCCTTGTTATAGGTCCTGATGATTTCGCCTATCCTGCTGTCTTCCACAACATCAGGCCCACAAGGAATCAGAGCGCCTGCGTAGTCAGTGATTTTCCCGTTTTCATAACTTACTTCGAGACTGCCGAGGGATTCTGCGTGTTCACCTGATTGGACTATTACTGTGTTTGCAACCAGCTCAGGTCTGTCCAATTTCGTATGGCTATGTCCGCCGACGATAATATCAATCCCCGGAACCTTGCTGGCAAGTAACCTGTCATCATCGTACCCGATGTGAGTGAGCCCAATCACCAGGTCCACGTTCTCATAGTCTCGAAGGTATGGAACCATCCAGCTTGAAATTCTTATTGGATCGAGGAATTCCAGACCCTCGACATTCTTCGGGTGTGTCACTGTAGGCGTATCAGTCGGAGTCAGGCCGAATATGCCTATTCTCTTTCCGCCGACAGGCAGGATTAGCGCACCGGGAAAAAGTGTACGCCTGCTGTTTGCCTGGATTGTGTTGGCTGAGAGAAATGTGAAATCCGCTTCTTCAGCCCTCTTAAGCAATACAGACTGTCCATAGTTGAACTCGTGGTTGCCTATGGCCATGGCATCGACGCCAATGGCTTCCAAGGCTTCCACCATAGGCACGCCTTCGAACAGATTAACAATGTTGGTTCCATGAAGTGCGTCCCCTGCATTCAAAATGATTACGCTTCCCGCCTTCTCTCCGACGATATCTTGTACGAGCGTTGCCAGTTTAATCATTCCACCGACAAGTACATCAGAATCCGCCGCTTTGGAAGACTCCAGCCTGCCATGAATATCGTTCATGTAAAGAATGACGATCTCATTCTCATCTGCAGCCGCCACACATACGGGCGCGACGCAAACCACCATCATTACGACTGCAAGAATCAGTAAGCGGAGATTGCTTTTCCTTGGCACCCTCAACATATACGACCCTCCCAAATAAGTTCTTTGAAGCCTACATTACTTATTCTCCGAAGGCCATTTTTTCCCTTCATAGGTTTCCTTCTCCATTGATCTAAAGCGCTCGCGCAACACTCGCGCAACGCTCGCGCCTCTCATTGTTGCGGCATTTCCCGGGACTGTAATGGCCAACAGGATCTTTCTACCTGCCCGGCTTAGCCTGACTCAGAAGCTAACAGTGCCGGCCCGGCGCAATAGGAGAAACCGTTTCAAATCATAAAATCGGAGTATAAGGTAACGTGAGAATCAAACAGGAAGTTGGGAAAAAACTTACGCAGCAGATCAGTGGTGAATCAGCGGCCGATAAGCCGATAAGTGGATCAGTGGTAGATAAATGGTCGGGGCGAGAGGATTTGAACCTCCGACCTCCTGCTCCCAAAGCAGGCGCGCTAGCCAAACTACGCTACGCCCCGACAGAGACCCGTCTTTCATTGACAACGATAGTATACGCGAACGACTGCCCCGTGTCAAACCCTCGAATTGCCTCTGTCGCTGTCCATAGCGGTATCTTGATTCAAGCTGAATTCCATGCTATCGTGAGGCAAAGGGTTTGGCAGCAAAGGAAGAACCTTTGCAGCGCGAATGAACGCGATCCAGGAAGGGTTTGATTGAGTTGCAGCGTATACCTGCGTCACTGTTGAGCAAACTTAAGAATCAGCATACCCTGGCCATTCTCGCAATACTCACCTGCACGATCTTATGGGGGTTGTCCTTCATCAGCGCAAAATCCCTGCTCATTGCAGGATTAACGCCCATTCAGGTCAACTCCGCCAGGTTCATTCCGGCCACTGCAGTCTTCCTAATCTTGTATCTTGCCCGTCACTCTCTGCGGGCCGATAGAGTTGAACATCAAGACCAAAATCCCCAACCGCGTCATGCTACCGGTAACCCGGGCCGCACCTGGGAATTTCCAGCAAAAGCAGGGTTAGCCGCGATAATGGGTATTCCGGTTTACTTCCTCTTGGAAACCGTAGGCCTCAATTTTACCTCTGCCGGCACCGCGTCGCTCATAACAGGGCTTTCTCCCATCATAAACGCAATCGCGCTTCTCATCTTCCTGCGAGTAAGCATAGCCCGCATTCAGTGGGCAGGTGTAATCATGTCATGCTTCGGCGTATACGTGGTAGCGCGAGCTGACATCAACCTCTCCGTGTCTCAAACAGCAATGCTCGGCAATTCACTGGTATTCTTGTCCGCCTGCTCATGGGTGGCATATACGATAATGAATAAGCCTCTCACTCTCAAATACGACAATCTGACTCTCAACACTTATCAACATTTGGTAGGGACAGCGGTCCTGTGGTTGATTGCATTTCTCAAAGAAGGCATCCCTTTTGCCCGATGGAATCCGGTGATCTGGGCAAACATCCTCTATCTCGGTATATTCTGCTCTGCCCTTGCCTTTTTCCTCTATCTCTTTGCCTTACAGAGATTAAGCTCAACTGTGATTACGAGCTTCATAAACCTTGTCCCATTTGTCAGCGTGTTAGGAGCGAGAGTCTTCCTTGGCGAGCCGGTGTCTTTCACTAAACTGTTAGGGGGGATTCTAACAATCACCGGAGTATACCTTGTCAGTTCTCAGGACACATCTTCTACACAGACCCCCCGCACCGAATCTATAGAGTTGCCCTACGGCAAATCCATATAGGTAGCCTGCAACGAGTCAACACCCGCGCGGCGCCAATATCGTAGCAGCTATGACAACCGGAATAACTCCTCAATAAGAGGAAGAGCAGCCCTAAGGGCTAAGGCTCTGTGGCTCACGGCATTTTTCACATCCTGAGGCAGCGCTGCGAAACTCCTGGTATGCCCAAGGGGAATGAAAACCGGGTCATATCCGAATCCGCCGCATCCGTCAGGTGCAAAACCTATCTTGCCTTCGCATACCCCTTCAACCGACTCACCTCTCCCGGAAGGATCCGCCAGCGCCACAACGCACCTGAACCTTGCAGTCCTGTTCGCATCCTCAACACCTTCCAACAGCGACAGGAGCTTCTCATAGTTAGCTCTGTCCCGCTCCCGGCCGCGCGGGAGATCACCCCCTGCAAACCTGGCAGAGTGAACGCCCGGCGCCCCGCAAAGCGCATCAACCTCAAGGCCGCTGTCATCCGCCAGCGCCACCTCTCCTGTGGCCTTCGCAATCACCCGTGCCTTACTCATGGCGTTGTCCTGGAATGTCTCGCCATCCTCCACAACATCGGGTATGTCATTGTAAGCGGAACACGCCACAACTTCTATAGGAAGATGCCTCAATATCTCCTTGATTTCCAACACCTTCCCCGGATTCTTCGTTGCCAGAACCAGGCGCGACATCTCAGCGCCCCACCTTCCGGACAAGGTCTCCAAGGACCTCCTTTTGCACATCAATGAGGCTCACAATGCCATCCTCTGCGACCTTGAGCATCTCGTCCAACTGGGTTTTTGTAAAGGGATTTCCTTCAGCCGTGCCTTGAACCTCAACAAGCAGCCCGTGTCCGGTCATGACTACGTTCATGTCTACACCTGCACGCGAATCTTCTTCAAAGGTCAAGTCCATCATTACCTTGTTGTCAACTATACCTACACTGGTCGCAGCAATGAAATCCGTAACAGGAAACGGCTTGTGGTTCCACGAACTTCCATTAGGAAACATCGTATTGACCGCATCCACGAGCGCCACAAAAGCCCCGGTTATCGCACAAGTCCGTGTGCCGCCGTCAGCTTGTATGACGTCACAATCTATCCAAACAGTCCGTTCGCCGAGAGACTCCAAATTCACAACTGATCTCAGCGCCCGTCCTACCAGCCTTTGAATCTCGTATGTCCGTCCTGACCTGCCCCTTGCGGCCTCGCGCGGATTCCGCTCGCCGGTAGCCCGCGGGAGCATACCGTATTCCGCAGTCACCCAACCCTTTTCCTGGCCTTTCAGAAACTGAGGCACCCTGTCTTCAACTGAAGCTGTGCATACCACCTTGGTATCACCAACCTCAATCAACACAGAACCTTCTGCGTACTTAATGAACCCCCTCGTAATTTTCACGGGCCTCATTTCCCTGCAAGCTCTCCCATCGTGCCGTGTCATGCCAACCTCACCTCCGCTATCAGCCTATCATCCCCAGTTTAGAGCAGTCCAAACACGAAAATCAGATTATGACAAGTCTACTCGCCTGGTCTCAGCTAAGTTGTCGCCTAATAGCTTGCTTCCGACAGCAGTAAAGAGCACAGGGTCGCCACTTACCGCAAACTCATGCTGCCCTGTTTTCTCCCGGCTTTGCAGGCCCAGCTCCTGAAGGGCTGCAGCCGCTACCGTAACCGTCTCTCGGGCAGGATCCACAATCTCCACGCGCGGCCCGGTAATCCGCTTAATATGCTCAATCAGGTAAGGATAGTGAGTGCACCCCAGAACCAGAACATCAATATCCTCAGCCATCAGGGGGGCAATGTAATCATGAAGCGCGCGAATGGTCTCCTCTGAATTGATGGCACCCTTCTCAATCAGCGGGACAAGTTGTGGGCAAGCTGAGCTAAACACCTTTCCTTCAGCTAAATATTCCTTTATCGCCTTCTCATAGGTGCAGCTCCGGATTGTCCCTGACGTTCCCATAACGCCGATTCTTCCGGTTCGCGTTGCCTTTGACGCAGCGTACGCTCCTGGACGCAGAACACCTATGATAGGAATGTCAAACTCAAGTTTCACGTACTCCAAAACCTGCGATGACGTAGTATTGCATGCAGCAATAATGTACTTCGAACCTTGGCCTATCAAGAACTTGATGATTTCGCGGGAAAACCCCAGGAGTTCTTCGGCTGTCTTCTCCCCATAAGGAATCCTGGCAGTATCCCCGAAATAGACAACACGCTCCCAGGGCAGCTTAGAGGATATTTCACGGACGACGGTAAGCCCTCCCACTCCTGAGTCATAGACACCGATGGGTCGCGAATTCAATAACTTCACCTCCGGCAACTGATGCTACGATGATTATTATATGTCATACCTTGGCCTATAGCGCAAAAAAAATAGCTTACCTCTCGGATCAAGCTGCATTGCCTCGTCATTTGCCTATCTGCCTGAACAGATCGGGATTATGACTGCTCCTCCTGCCCTTCTAATTGTTCAGTTCGGCTCCCGCTGTCTTCCTGCTCATCCTCTTGCAAGCCAGAGCCGGAGAAGGTTGCGGCCTCATCGCTTTCCGTCACAAGCGGCTTCTCTTCCGGGCCTACCGGCGCCTGTGATTGGCGATCTTTGCGCCACTGGAAATAGGCGGCTATTCCGTTTGTTATGCCCTGGGCAGCTTTCTGCCGGAAAGCAGGGTCAAGAAGGAGCAGCTCCTCTTTGAGGTTGGACATGAAGACTACTTCCACAAGACATGCAGGACACCTCGCCTCCCGAATCACCATAAGGTCGTTCCTCTCCCGCGCCCCCCGGTCAAATTGCCTAATCTGACTTACAAGAGCAGTCTGGACGTATTCTGCCAGGATCCTACTCATAGACACTGTACCTGAATACAGAGTCTCAGTGCCTGTAGGCTCTCCGGTTCTTGACGCATTTGCGTGGATGCTGATAAACGCGTCGACACGCCCGTTTGAGGCAGCCTTCACGCGCTCAGGCAAGGTGACGCTCACATCATCCGAGCGGGTGAGAACAACCTCTGCTCCCATGGCCTGAAGCTGCGTTGCGACCCTCTTTGAAATGTCAAGGACCACGGCCTTCTCGTGAAGGCCTGTAGGGCCAATGGCTCCGGGATCCGTCCCCCCGTGACCGGGATCTATGACTATTACCGCATCCGCCATGGATGACTTGAATACTTCGACTCTTGCCCCTTTTCCGCCTGGCTCGGCTTGCGCCGAATGCCCCACATAATACTCGAGATCCAGCACTACACGGACAGTCATAGGGCTGTGCTGTGCCAGGCGAATCCTTTTCACTACACCGTCCCCCACCGGAATCTCTCTTCTCGTTGTGTCCAGAGTCGAGTTTTCAAAATCCATAACAATCCTTTGGGGAGCGGCCAGCACCATGAACTTCACTTCCGGATTGCCGCTGGACACCACATCAACTGTTGTTGATTTGTCATCACCCGCAAATTCTGCCCCGAGGATACGACAACCCAAATCAACAACGACTTCTCCCGGCCTCTCCGACGAGGTGGATACCGAGTAAGTCGTCGGTTTTACAAGGTCCAACACCACCCGGACTTCATCCGGTTCATGTTGGCTTGCTCTGACACGCGTCACCTGGGGATGAGAGACGGGCACCTCTATGGCGTCTGAAACCATCACAGTTCCGGGTAAATCCACGACAATCCTGGGAGGGTCGGTGAGACTCGATGTTTCGTAATCCATGCTGCCGTTTCCAAGGATGACAGCTTCCGCCCGTCCGTCTCTGTCGAAGAACTCAACACCCGTCATGCGCTTAGGAAAAGAGACGCAAATAACGTCAGGCTTGTCCTCTGTCTGAACAACAGAATATGACGTAGCCCTCGATAGGTCAAAAACCACCCTTACCACCGAGGGATTGAACTGTCCTACCCGTATCTTTTCAATTATGCCGTCCTCAACAGGTATCGGATCAGGCCGAGACAGTAAAACAGCGCCTTCTACGTCCACAACCAGCCTCTCAGGATCTGACAGAGTGAATGACCTACAAGATGCCCTGCCGCTGAGTGAAATCTCCACTGTAGTGCGCCCGTCCTTGTCCGATTCGCTGATTTGAAGCACAGTGACGCGTTCCGTGGTGGAAGGTTCAGTAGCGGCATTTCCTGAAGCCTGCGCAACGGTCACAGGAAGCTCGGAAGTCATATGCTGCCTTTCTGTCGCACTGATCCGGCAGGTGACTGCACACAACGAGAGTGAAACCACCCCCAGAACGACAAGAAAAGTGCGAATACTTGTCCTAGAAAATATGGATCGCAACAATCTACCCCCACATCTTCGATAGCTGCTAAATCCCTTTTCGACTCTGTTTGTCAATTTCCTCTTCCAATTAGCAGGAAAGGACCTGCATTTATTAATTTCAGTAAAAACCTTCCTGCCTAAGTAGAGCACCATGAGACCGCTGGACTTCTCCAGTAATCGCCGGTTTCGCCGAAGACGTCAGCCGGTTTTTGCGATTCGGGCGGGCTGTGTTAACGTAATATGGGAGAGAACAACGATCTCCGCCATAAGTGGTCGCCGGTCCCAGAAAGTGTACGTACCGTGTAGGGTTGCCGGTGCTGCACTAAGGAGACGGCGCCCCAAGCGGATTGCCTTGACAAAGGAATTACCGGCCTCAGAAAACGTACGTACCGTGCGGGGCCACCCAAGGCCTCGGACAGCGAGCGAAAACCAATGAACTCATACCTAGAGTTGGCACAAGCTCATCTCAGCCCGTTGACTGCGCTCTGAGCAAGGGTTTATCCGGTCACTACGCGCTGTATGCTTCTTCACTTATACGTTGCATGCTTGTAAGATTTACCGTAGAGGTGGTGACTGTGGGCGATACCTTCGCTTCTGCCGGAGAGCGAATCAGGATATTAAGGCAACATAAGCATCTAACCCAGGAGCAATTAGGAGAGCTCGCGGGACTGAACCCGAATTACGTCGGTCAAGTGGAAAGGGGTCAGCGCATCCCGTCAGTACAGACGATTCATGCTCTGGCAGCAGCACTCGGAGTAGATCCGGGGTTTCTTCTGTTGTCACCCGACAAGTCCAATTCTCCCATCAGCAACCTGATGGCCCTTGTAGCCCTGGCCACACCTGAACAGGTTGAGCTGATCACGAAGATCGCAGAGACCGTGGTGTCTTCCGGGTACCGGGTCAGTGAAGATCATGATAATGAAGGATTTTGATGTTTCCGATTCCAGGCAATCTTAACAAGTTCCTTATAGAGGCCTGCAGTCTTGCGCGCGATAGAATCCCAACTGAAGAAGCGTTCAGCCCTTTCTCTTCCCGCCTTCCCCATATTACCGGCTAATTCCCTATCGCGAAGAAGCTTATTGAGAGCGGAGGCAAGCTCGCCTGACCTGCCCGGCTCAACCAAGAACCCTGTTTCACCGTGCACAACGACTTCAGTTATCCCTCCCACTCCTGACGCCACCACCGGAGTCTCACACGCCATGGCTTCCAGATTAATGATACCGAATGGCTCGTATACAGACGGACAACAGAAAACCCGCGCATGGGAGTAAAGCTCAATAACCTTATTCTTGGGTACCATTTCTCTTATGAGCCTTACGTTTGGCCATTCGGAAGCCGCCCTTACAACCTCACGCTCAACTTCCGGGGTATCAGGTGCGCCTGCACACAGGACTATCTGCACATCGTCAGGGAGATTAGGGACTGCGTCAAGTAAGTGAAAAATACCCTTCTGCCTGCTCATTCTGCCCACAAATAGGATGTAGTCCTCCCAGATTCCATATTCATGCCTTGCTGTGTCAGACTCGGTGCGCCTGTACTCATCGAGGTCAATTCCGTTATGTATCACACGCACTTTTTCTTCATCAATGTCATAGCATTCTAAGATGTCCTTCTTCATTTCCTCAGACACTGCGATTACGCGGTCAGATGCCTCCACACCGGTCTGCTCCATCCAGCGGCTCAGCTTGTAAGCGTTTCCCAACTGCTCCTCCTTCCAGGGGCGCAACGGTTCCAGGCTGTGGATTGTCGTCACAAGGGGTTGTCCATAGAGTTTCTTTGCGTAAAAACCCGCCATAAACGTATACCATGTATGACAATGCACAACGTCTGAGGTTATCGGCTCTTTCATCATTGCCAGACTGACTGACAGAGGGGAAAGGGCTTTGGCAAAACGCCTGTCATCCACTTTCTCCATCTGATCCCATGATTCATATGCCTTTACCTCCACTCCCTCCGGGCCTGGCCTGTCCTTACCGAAACACCTCACTTCCACTCCTGCGATTTTTGCAAGAGACCGGGAGAGATAATCCACGTGAACCCCGGCCCCACCATAGATATCCGGCGGGAATTCGCGAGTCATGATTGTTACGCCGAAGTCTTCTTTCTTAATCCCGGATATCATCAGATCATCACTCTCCATAATCGAAAGTTGACCGGATTTCCCCTATGCTGTCGAGAGTCCCCCGAAGCGCAATATTGACCCACCTCGGCCTGTTACGAAGCTCGTATCTTACCTCATAAAGGGCCTTCTCCAGTTTGAAACACAAAAGAAGGAGCTGGAAGTTGCGGGAATCCCAAGGCAAGAGAAATGCGTAAGACTTGCGCATCGCGTCAATGTACCCTTTAAGGAATTCCTCCCCTGTCCGCCTGCCCCACTCCTTTGCAGCCTCCATAAAATGCTCCTTCTGATCCGGGAAATCGTCCATACGAAATGCTGCGGAATACCCTGAATAGTCAAAGGACCTTAGCATTCCTGCCACATCCCTCAGGGGGCTCGACTTTTTCAATCTCTCACAGACAGGACGCAAAGGTTCTCCTTCAAAATCAATTATGACAAAATCCTGAGCAAACTTGCCCCTCACCTGGAGAAACTGGCCAAGATGGAGGTCTCCGTGAATTCGGATTTTCATGCCAAGTTCGTCAGCATTTACAAGGGCCTCCTCCACTTGACGCAGACTCTTGAGAACAGCCTCTTCCTGTATGGATGATTGATACGCACAAAGTGTTTTTTCCAGGGCCTCCGAACCCAGGTTTGCCTGCCTTAATTCCTCAATCGTTATAGGAATGGCAGAGATTATGTTGCCAACCAGGCTGATCACATCTTCAGGCTTCATAGCTTCGGGAGTGAATCCGTCTTCCTTGACGCCTGACAGAGCACAATGCAAGCCTGCGGTAACCACGCCCAGACGGCTTTCGCGCAAACCGAAATCCTGCCTGTAACCGTCAATGCCGCCCTCGTCAGCTTCTTCGGATAAGGAGTCCTCCAACCGTCTTTTCATGAACTTCAGTGCGTCGCCGCACAGTATGTCCCATCCGTCTCCTTGGTTTTTTATGAACTCCTGAATGAAGAAAGCAGGGCATGTCACGTCCTGCCGTGTTGAATAGACACCGTACCCCAAAGGCCGTGGGATATTGGAAAAACCCACCCCGTCCAAGCCCCTGCTTATCTCAATGTCCAGAGATGTGCCTGCTTGCAGCCTTCGATATACCTTTATCACCTGGGATGAGTCTACCATTATCACAGTATTTGTCGTATCCCTGTCCTCAGTGGCTACAGTACGTACCTGTGAATCCAAAATGCCCGGCCCTGCACGATTAAACTGAAAATAGCCGCGCTCGGAGCAAAGCACAGCTCCTGTTCTCACAGCACCAAGCAGCGCTGTCGCGAAAGCCGTTGTACCGGTGGCATCATACATATAAGCCCTGAAATCTGTCCCAGTGATGACAACAAGGGGCCGGCTCTGAATCGAAGGTTCTGACTTCGTAAGGAGAAGCGGCACATTATACAAACCCTCATCAGCCTGCTCGCAAGATTCACTCTCAGCTTGGGAGCCCATTCCTCTCTCGAAGCCCACTGCAATAACGGCTACGCCGACCACGGAGTCCTCACCTTCAGACAGCGTCACCCAATCATACAAAGTCACTTCTCTAATAGAGGCGTCCTTTCTCTGAAGCCATCTTGCGTCAGAAAACCATTGCAAATTTATCAGCGGCACTATGGAAGCCAGATCGCAAATGACTTCATCAAAGGAGCGCTGAGTCAGCCAGATTCCCGGCACTACCCTACCTCCTCACAAAACTCACCCACGCCCAATATGCTGATTTAGCTTTTCCCCGGATGCATGCTCCGTGATACAGCAACTTCTCGTTTTACGCCATACTTAAGCCACGCAATGACCTGTTTCACTCCGAGCAGGAACCCCATGCCCAACCCAAAGAAGAAGTAGTCCCAGGAGTGTTCCAATAGGCCCAGAAATACCCCTACCGCTGAACAGCTTGCCACCGAGCTTAGATACTTATGCCTCGTTATTCCGTACATAGCAGCCCAAAAGACACCAATGTACACAAGGGAACCTGTGGACAACACCAACAGCGCGCCCATAGAGGTCGCCAGTCCGCCTCCTCCGTGAAAACCAAGCCATATCGGCCAATTATGGCCGACAATCGCGGCGAGAGCGGCGACAAAATGCATCACGGTAGACTCCGGGGCGACGGCTTGAGCAAAGAGAACAGCGGCAACTCCTTTACCCACGTCTCCTATACCCGACAGAAGGCCCGGAAGAAAACCGGTCGACAGAAGCACGTTTGTGGTTCCCACATTCCTTGAGCCCACTTGTCTAATGTCAATACCGCCGAACACCTTAGCCCATATGTATGAAAAAGGAATTGAGCCCATGCAATAACTCGTAGCTGCAACAGCAATTGCATTCACGCAGTATCACCTCACTATGCGCATTGGCGCTTCGCTGTCGTGCAAATGCCTCATCCTGCGTCAACCGTCATGGTGTTACCTTTTATACTTTCGCGGTTTGTCTCGCAATTTCCTTCCTATCCGCGTTCAATCAGCAATTGTCAACACCGTATCGTCGGGAAAGCCGGCTACTTTCTCTGAAAAGAAACTCCCAGCATCCTAAGGACATTCGTTATCCGGTTATAGATAGTAGACCTATCGGACCCTGCAAATAGGAGGCCTACCGCATTCATCTCCTCGTCCACAAGCACTGAGCCGGAGTCGCCCCCTGCACCCATTTTACCTGTGAGAATCTGATCCGTGAACGTTGCTGTCATGTCGTCAGAATAGACAACATTGACCGTGGCATCAACCACTTGTATCTCTCCTTCAGTCACTCCGGTCGTCCGTCCGCTTTTTCTCACGCGAAGCCCTAAATCAGGCTCACGGGAACCTTGTATCTTGCCCAGCTCCAGGATTTCCAGGCTAATCAGCTTGGGACTCAACGGACGGGCAATCGCAGCGTCCACCACATTGGCAGCATCTGCAACAGACCTTGCCACTACCTCCACTCTGACCGGGGACCTGCTGGCAGCCAGCCATTTATTCATCGCCAGCTCAACAGATCTTGTTGCGAGACACGCAGGAACCCGCCCGCTCATCTCAACAGGGATAAACCTCTCAAGATAGCCGATCTTGTCTCGTTCCGGTACACCTCCGTCAGCCGCCCCGGGCTGGAGAATCGCATCTCCCGGCCGAGCCTTGCCATCCCGTCCCGACGTGGCGTTGGCTAATACGTGGTTGTTGGACAAAATCAACGGTTCTCCGGTCTTCTCGTCCCAAACGACTGCGCCGAAAGTCCCTGCCGTAATCTGATAGTGCCCGCAACTCACCCCGGGCTGAGCAGGCCTCATCCGGGACCATCTTTCACTCAGAAACCTAAGCTCACCGACTTCAATAACGTCTGTAGGCACACCCCGCACTTCACCGGGCACCAGGTCTTCGCCTCTCACGCGGAGCCTGGGAAGTTTCTTCTTTACCATAACAACTATGCATTCGGAAGAAGTTCTAGTCCCCGCAATAGTCTTATAACCGCGCCCCACTCCTACAACGTTTTTCATGGACATAAGTTGCGGCGTAACATCTTTCAAGACATCAAAGATTTCGTCCATAAGCAATTGTACCCCCTTATAAGTCGCAGAATCACAGTCTGTTTTCGACAGCGGAAGCCACTGCCTCCCAGGCATTTACCAAACCTGCGCCTTGTTGCTCCCTGGGAAATCCGCTGATGGCTGTTGCCGTCTCACAAATGACCTCCTCTACGTCTCTTGCTGACAAGTCAGGGGCCACGGAGAAAACCAGCGCAGCAACGCCTGTCACATGCGGACACGCCATGGAAGTCCCGCTGAGGGTCTTATACCGTTGGCCTGTATACGTAGAGTAAATATCGGTTCCCGGCCCTGTGACGTCAATCTCCGGTCCGGAGCTGCTGAATGCAGCGATTTTATCGTCTTCAGTGGAAGCTGCCACTGCTACTACATGAGGATCCCGCGCCGGGTATAAGACGGTATTCTGTCCGCCTGTATTGCCTGAAGCAGCCACCAGGAGGATGCCTGATTCAGCCGCCTTACTAATGGCCAGTTCAAGGGCTTTGCCGGAATCGACAGTCCCGAAACTCATGTTGATTATGCGGACACCCTGGTCTATGCACCATGCGATACCCTGGATAATGTCGGATGCCATGCCTTTTCCCTTTGAGTCAAAGGATTTCACTGCGTAAACGTGAGCTTCCGGGGCAACCCCGACAACCCCGAATCCATTGTCAAGGGCTGCGATTATGCCTGCTACATGCGTGCCGTGTCCGTTGTCATCTTCCACACCTTCAGTCTCAGAAATAGCGTCAAACCCTGCTTTCACGTTCTCCGCCAGATCAGGGTGGCCCATGTTAACCCCGGTATCCACCACCCCTACCCGGACTCCCTTCCCCGTAGCGCGTGTCCAGGCTGAAGGAGTGTTGATTTTCGCCACGCCCCATGGGGTTGTTTGCGTGGAAAATCCCGGATGCTTCACTCCAAAACACCGCGCGCGCTCCGTTACATCGGGCGCCGGTGTATCGACTATCTCAAAGACGGTATCGTCCTCTATCCATTTCACCTCTCCGCGCTGTGCAAGAAGGGCCATAGCCTGATCCTCTTCGGGGAATATACAAGCAGCAGCGTTAATCAGAGGAAGCGCTTTCTTCACGCATCCTCCGCAGCTCTCCACTATAGAATCGTGCTTCCTGGGATCTGTGTCCGGATCAAATATGACAATCTTTCGGTGACGTGAATCGCAAGTACGCTTAACAGCCCTACGAGCCAAAGAAGCCATTGCTATGATGTACGCCATAACAAAGGAGAACACTTGGAGCTCCCTCCTTTATGCCGATTGCCGGATGATAAATGATATTCCACGGGCTCATAATGCGTGAGTAGAGGCATTTGGGCAATTGTAGAGGCCACGCCTTATCGGTCGTGGCCTCAGGTGTGAGGAGGCTGCGAGTTGGTAGCCAGGCCATATCATTACGTTTGAGAGCCGCAACGCATCACGACTAACTTAGCAACACTGATTAGCTGCGGTATCATTAGGATGAACAAGAAAACCACCAGCCACCAGTTGTCCAGTTGAAGACTCAATTCTCAGCCCTCCTCCCCTATATTCCCGCTCGCTGAAACAGCCTTACACTTTCTTTGACCAGATCGGGAAGAAGATTAGGAATATCGGAACGAGCAAGATAAAGAGCAGAATGATTATCCACCAGAATTCCAATTCCTGTGTCATTGAATTATCCTCCTTTCACAACAGGCCTAGCGTGCCATGATATACCGGGTTTTGTCAGTTTCAAGACGTACGACACATCCTATATGCACATGAAGATCAGGAACAACGGGACAAGTAACACAAAGAGAAATATGATGATCCACCAGAAGTCCAGTTCCTGTGTCATGAGAAACGCCTCCTCTCTTGATAACCCCAAACCCCAGAGAGGCTGTGGTCTGTACTATAATATGGAGTCATGCCGCACTTTGCTCCCGGAGTTTCACGGATCCTACGTCCGATCCCTCGTCCTTTCATTCATAGACCGTGTGTCGCATTCAGGAATAGTGGGGCCCGGGATGAAAAACGCAAGGATAGCGCTTACAAGGAACACAACACTCCCAATGAGATTCAGGATATTCATAATGGACGATAAATTGTTGGGGTTATCTCCGGCATAATGGACCGGCCTCTTGGCAAGAATCATCACCTTGTCATCCCCCTATGAGCATACCCGGGAGACCCGGGGAACCGGCTGTCATGTTTTATCCTCAGACTTATCGGGATTCCCGAAAGCATCATGGGATGTCTCAAGAAACCTATGAATTTCAGGTGGGACCTCCCCAAGTTCCAAGCCGGACAGGGCCTCAATTGCCATGTTCATGATGTACGTTCGAGTCTCGTCAGGCATTGACGCCAAGAAATCCTGGGCTATCTGCGCCATCTCGCTCACATCCTCCAACTGGGTATCAGTGTAACCAAAGTCGTGCAGCATTGAACGGATTTTCTCAGTATCTCCGGCGGATACGCCGAACTCGCGAACCAACTCGTCGAGTGGCGCGTCATCTAATCTGTTTTTTCCGGCGAGGAACTCAGACAGCAGCTCATCAAATCCACTCATGGGTTTCATGTCCCACCTTTCAGATGGCTCTTAGCCGTAATGCTCCGGGCAACGCCAATCACTCCTGGGTCATATATTGTCGATAGATCTTATTCCGATCAGGCTTCCTTGGTGATTTCAGCATTCCATAGCCGGACTGCAAATTACGCCTAATTGGTCTTGCCCGGCACAGAATCGCAAACGAGGGTCATATAATATAGTGCTAATTGAGACTTACAGTCCCCAATTCTGATAGTGGGGTGGTCTTATGGATTTACAAGCAATCCACGACACAATATCCCAACAGAACTCGATCATGCAGAGATTGGAACGCAATATGAGGCGGATCGAAGACTCATATGGCCGTGTGTCTTCGAGACTCGATGCACTGGAAGCCGGGGCTGAGATGCCACCTACGTATGCCGGCGACAGCCTGAGTACAAGAAAGGTGCAAGTGAGCTCTGTTCGGGAGACAAAACAAACCGGAGACACTGAAAACCCGGATGACAGACAAGAAGGCGCACCGGACGACTCTACGGAAAAGAAAGAAAAGGCCGAGGCTTTGACTGCACGTGTAAAATCGGCTATCCGTAGCTCCATTCAGGACGGAAGTGTCAGTGCCGCACTGGATAAGTTTCAGGCTTCAGTAAAACTGACGGACGAAGCCACAGGCGCACTCTCAGAAATCGCATCGCTTATCAGGGCGTCTTTGGAGCAAGAGCAAAACACGATGCAACTTGGCGCAATGCCTATTCCCGGAGGCTCGCTTGCCCTGCTCTTAGAGATGGCGAAAACTCCGCAGTTTCAGCGGTTCATCGCAAATGTAGTAGCCCAAATACTTAAGGAAACTGAAGCTTAGGAAGCATCTCAGTGATATGCGCCTCTTTTCCGGAGGATATCAGGCTAACAGGTAGATGCATGGCGGGGCGCCCCGAATTCCGCAAAAAAGCAAGGGGTGGCGTGCCGGAATCCGGCAGCCCACCCCCTGCTTTTGCAACTTTTCCGCAAGCCTCTTATCTAATGTCTACCGAGCCTCCGGCCGTTTACACTAAGTAGATCACCATGAGTGATCGCCGGTTTCGCCGAAGACGTCGGCCGGTTTTTGCGATTCGGGCCGGCTGTGTTAACATGATATAGGAGAGAACAACGGTCTCATGAACTCATACTTAGAGCAGCCCGGCTATTATGTCCACAACCTCAACCACCGTGTCTGCCACAGGAACGCCTGCCTCCATAAACGCCTTTACCTTAGACTCTGCTGTTCCCATGGAACCTGATACGATGGCGCCTGCATGTCCCATTCGCTTTCCGGGAGGCGCGGTGCGCCCGGAAACAAACGCAACAACTGGTTTTGTCATGCTGCCGATGAAAGCTGCGGCCTCTTCCTCATCACGCCCGCCAATCTCGCCAATCAATACAACAGCAGAAGTGGCATCGTCCTCCTCAAACGCTTCAAGGCAGTCTACGAAAGTCGTGCCGATTATCGGGTCGCCTCCAATCCCGATGCACGTTGACTGTCCGATCCCGCGGGATGAAAGGAGGCCTACCACCTCATAAGTGAGTGTACCGCTCCTTGAGATCACCCCGACAGGCCCGGGCCCGAAGATCTGCCCTGGCATGATTCCCACTGACGCTTCCCCACACGTAATAATACCCGGACAGTTCGGCCCGATAACCCTGCACCTCGGCCCTTCATTCTTAGCCCAGTCCAGCATGTCAATGACATCAAGGGTGGGAATACCTTCAGTAATGCAGACTGCAAGTTCGATTCCGGATGCGAAGGATTCTACAACTGCGTCCCCCGCAGCTCTTGACGGCACAAAGATACACGATGTATTTGCCCCGCACTGCTCCACCGCCCCAGCCACGGTATCAAACACAGGGATGCCTTCTACGTCTTGCCCGCCTCTCCCGGGGGTCACTCCTGCAACTACAACATCAGGGTTATAGTCTCTCATACGCAGTGCATGGAATCTTCCCTCGCGGCCTGTAATGCCTTGAACAACGATTCTCGTGCGCTTGTCTACGAATATGCCCATCTTACATCCCTCCCCCTGCAATTGCCACTATGCGATTGGCAGCGTCAACCATTGTATCTGCTGTCACCACAGGTGTGTCGCGGAGGAGAGCCCGTCCTTCCTTCTCTCTGGTGCCGACCAGCCGCACAACCACCGGAAGATCCAGGTTCACGCTTTCAATAGCTTTGAGGAGGCCTTGCGCCACTTCGTCGCAGCGGGTTATGCCTCCGAATACGTTGATGAGGATTGCTTTCACAGCTTTATCCATGAGGATGAGTTCCAAGGCGTTTTGGACTACTTCCGCCCTTGCACCTCCGCCGATGTCAAGGAAATTCGCGGCTTCTCCGCCTTCAGCCTTGATAGCGTCAATTGTTGCCATTACGAGGCCTGCTCCGTTTCCGATAACCCCGATATCGCCATTGAGCTTAACATATGTAAGTCTTCTCCGCCTGGCCTCCTGCTCCAGTGGATCATCACCCTCAGCCTCCCAAAGGCCCGCGTATCCCGGATGCCTGAAAAGGGCATTGTCGTCCAGGGTGATCTTGGCATCAGCAGCAATTACTTTCCCGTCCTTTGTCAACATGAGAGGGTTGATTTCAGCCAGCTCCGCGTCTTCCTCTACAAACAAGCGGAACAAGGAAGAGAAATACCCGCCCACCTGAGCAACTGCGCCTGCGTCAAAACCTGCCGCCAAAGCCAGGGCCCTTGCCTGCCAGGGCATAAAGCCTTCTCTCGGAGTTGACCATACCTTGGCAATTTTCGAAGGGGTCTTGGCAGCGACCTCTTCGATGTCGACCCCGCCTTCACTGCTGGCTATGATCGCAATTGATTTTCGTGATCTGTCAACCGTCACGCCCAAGTAGTACTCCTTCACTGCTTCGACAGCCTGTTCTACCAGGACTTTCCGGACAGTAAGCCCCTTTATGTCCATCCCGAGAATTCGTGAAGCGGCGTCCCTGGCTTCCTCCGCGGATCTTGCCACACAAATGCCGCCTGCCTTACCCCGCCCGCCGACATGAACCTGGGCTTTTACCACCGCATGTCCTTGGAGCTCGGACGCAATTTCATAAACCTCATCCGGGGTCTCTGCAACCCTTCCGTGAGGAGTGGCAATTCCGTAGCGCCTCATAATCTCCTTTGCCTGATATTCGTGTAATTTCATGTCAGACTCTTGCCCCCCTCCCTCTTTCGAGGCCGACATTGAATGCCTTCATGTTCAGTTCTTCAGTGCCCTTCGGGACCCTGGCGAGAATTGCCTTTTCCATAGCTTCAGGAGTCACTACGCCGGTTACGCCGACAAGCGCGCCCAGGGCAACGACATTAGCCACTACCTGCCTGCCCACATCGTGTCTTGCCATTTCCGTAATGGGCAAAGTCACGGTAGTAGCCCCTTCCGCAGAGGGTACGGAACTTACATTGGTCTCGTCCACAAGAACGATCCCCCCTGGTTTCACCTGGCTCCCGTATCTGTCACATGCCTGCTGAGACATGATCAGCACAACATCAGGTGAAGTGACCTTAGGGTAGTCTATTGCGTCATCTGAAATTATCACCTCAGCCCTGCTGGCGCCTCCACGCGCCTCAGGCCCGTATGATTGTGTCTGGATCACCTCATGGTCGTCATATACGCCTGCAGCCTCAGCCAGAATCAGGCCTGCCAGAATCAAACCTTGTCCTCCGGTTCCTGAAAGCCGAATTTCCTTATACATTGTCATCAGTCTCCTTGGTAGCGGCTTCGATTATCGCCTCGTAGCGCTTTGTATATTCAGGCCTGACCCTTGTTCCAATCTCGCCGATAATGAACTTGTCAGCCATTTCCTCAGGCGAGAGCCGGGCCGCAGCCCTTACAGTCACCGCATGTTCTTTCTGCCAGTCTAACATGGCTAAAGCATTTCTCATCTTATTACGGCGTCCGTAATATGTAGGACACTGAGAGACAGCCTCCACGAAGGCAAACCCGTCCGTGGCTATTGCCTTGGCTATCAACCGCGAAAGGGGTCCTGCATGGTACGCGGTTCCTCGTCCCGCAAAACTCGCTCCTGCGGCAAACACCAGATCGCACAAGTCGAAAGGTTCCTCTATATGGCCGTAAGGTGCAGTCGTCGCCATTTTCCCGGTAGGAGTCATAGGCGAATACTGACCGCTTGTCATTCCGTAGATGCTGTTATTGAAGCATATTGTTGTAACGTTGATATTTCGCCTGGCTGCGTGTATTAGATGGTTCCCGCCGATCGCAGCAAGGTCCCCGTCCCCGGCCAGCACAATGACGTCAAGGTTAGGCTTCATCATTTTGATGCCTGTGGCAAAAGCTAAGGCCCTGCCATGAGTTGTGTGAAGGGTATCAAAATCAAGATAACCCGGCGCCCTGGAAGCGCATCCGATCCCCGACACTACGCAGGTATTACTCTTGTCAAGATCCAGTGAATCAATGGCCCGAAGGACAGCGCCCAGCACTATTCCGTGGCCACAGCCTTCGCACCAGATATGCGGCATCTTGTCTTCTCTGAGATAGTAGGTAATTGGCCTTGCCATGTCTTATACCTCCTTCAGCGCAGTGAGGATTTGATCCGGAGAAATGGGCTCTGAATCGACCCTGGTAAGGCTTATGACTTTCGTCTTACCCTTGGAAGCCCGCTCAACCTCACGGACCAATTGCCCCATGTTCATCTCAGGGACAATTATCGCTCTCACTTTTGACGCAATTCTTTCCACATGTTCTTCTGGAAACGGCCACAATGTCTTCGCTTTCAGGAGGCCTGCCGAGATCCCCGAAGCCCGTGCGTCCCGCACCGCCTTTGCGCCGGCACGGGCAGTAATGCCATAGGCGAATACTGCGATATCCGCATCTTCAGTCATGACCTCATCAACAAAGGTCACCTCTTCTTTCGCCTTATCTATCTTACTGCACAAACGCCGTATTAGAGCATCCACCTCAGGCCTTTTCGTCGTGGGAAACCCTGTCCGGTCGTGGGTCAGGCCGGTCAGATGGTACCTGTACCCTGTCCCGAAATCCGCCATAGGCGGAACCACGCCGTCCGCTGCATCAGCATCAAAGGGAAGGTAATCCTCTGGTTTGCAAGTAGGACGCGCCCTGTTGACTATCTTGAGCTCACCGGAATCAGGAACTACGACCTTCTCACGCATGTGTCCGATGCCTTCATCCATAAGGAATACTACAGGAATTCTCCATCGTTCCGCTATGTTGAAAGCCTCAACTATCAGACTATAAGTCTCCGCAACAGACGTCGGACACAGGACAACGACGGGATGGTCCCCGTGTGTTCCCCATCTCGCTTGCATGACATCTGCCTGAGAGGGAGCAGTGGGAACTCCGGTACTTGGCCCGACCCTCATAACGTTCACAATAACGCAAGGGACCTCAGCGATAGCGGCAAAACCGATACTTTCCTGTTTGAGGGAAAACCCAGGCCCGCTCGTGGCGGTCATTGATTTCGCCCCTGTGAGCGAGGCCCCTATTATCGCTGATATGCTTGCGATTTCATCTTCCATCTGTATGAACTTCCCGCCAACCCTCGGGAGTATCGCTGCCAATTCCTCAGCAATCTCCGTTGAAGGAGTTATCGGGTACCCGGCAAAAAACCGTAATCCTGCCGCAACAGCCCCTTCGGCACATGCTTCATTACCTTGCATCAATCTTATCTTCGTCTTACTTTCCATCGACACTACCTCCCCGGGTACCGGATCTCTCTTTCTTCCTGTCACCGGCAGGCATCACTTGGATAGCCAAATCCGGGCACATAATCTCACAGATTCCACATCTTGTACAGTCTTCCTCTCGCGCTACCTGCGCTTTTCCTCCCTCCGGCCTCTCCAACACATTCTTTGGACAGAACGAGACGCAAATATCGCATCCCTTGCACCAGCTTTCGTTGATAATCACCGGCCGGCTGTTTACATTCACAACCGGACCGGCCTTACCTGACTTTTGCATTAACACTCGCCACCTTTGTTTTATGATTCTTTTGCCACTCATCTCAGACTGCCGGATCAGCGCCGGGAACAGATTGATAACGCGTATAAGGAGGTAAGAGGATAGGTGAGATCCTGTCTTTCGTAAGCCCTGCATCCTCCAGTTCCTTGTGATACCGAGATACATGAGCAAGCGACAGGGGCCCGGTTTTCACATGTCGCGCCCTCTCCGCTGCAGCCATGCCTGCTCGCCTGCCAAATACCACGACGTCAAGAAGAGAGTTCCCCATGAGCCGGTTCCGCCCGTGGACTCCGCCGGAAGTCTCGCCTGCAACGAATAAATTCTCTACTGTCGTGACACCGGTGTCACCCCTTATGTCGACCCCGCCATTTTGATAATGCAATGTAGGGAAGACTATGATAGGTGTTTTTCTCATATCGATACCAAACCTTGCATACTGGCGATACATAGCAGGCAAGGATCGAAGGATCGTGCCCTCCCCGTGAATCTGCTCTATCATGGGGGAATCCAACCACACCCCATTCTGCCCGGTTTCTGTAACAATCCCCTTCTTCCTCTCAAGGCACTCGCGGATAATAGCGCTTGAGACCGCGTCTCTGGTCTCCAAGGGGTACACAAACTGCTCACCGTAGATATTAACAAGCTGAGCCCCTAGGCCCCTCACCTTCTCAGTAATGAGAAGGCCGACAATCTGTTCAGGGTAGGCAGCGCCCGTTGGATGGAACTGAGTCGCATCAAGGAATACCAGGCGTCCGCCTAGCCGGTAAGCCATAACCAGTCCGTCTGCAGTCGCGCCATAGTGATTGGTAGTGGGGAAATCGTCAATATGAAGCCTTCCGAACCCCCCTGTGGAGACTACCACGGTTTTGGCACGAACCACAAAGAACTCCCGGGTTTCGAGATTCATAAGGACCGCCCCTCGGCATGTGCCTTCACCGTCAGACAGGAGCTCTACGGCAGGTGAGAATTCCAATACAGGTATCTCCCTGTTTCTCACCTCGTCTCTCAAAGTGCGCATGATCTCTGCGCCCGAATAGTCCCTTGCAGCGTGCATGCGCTTTCTGCATGTGCCGCCGCCATGCTGAGTGACCATGGTTCCATCGGGCTCTTTGTCAAACATGCACCCTAGGTCTTCAAGCCACTTTATTGCCAACGGGGCGTCATAGACAAGAGCCTTCACAAGTTCCGGCTTATTAGCGAAACCTCCTCCACCCATTACGTCAAGGTAATGGAGGTTCGGCGAATCATTCGCCTTATCCGCAGCCTGAATCCCGCCTTGAGCCATCATCGTATTGGCGTCGCCGAGCCTCAGTTTCGTGGCCAAAAGAACGTTTGTCCCTTGAGCATTCGCCATAAGCGCAGCAGATGAGCCTGCACCGCCTCCGCCTATTATCAACACGTCAACGTCGTAATCTATCTTGTCTAGGGGAAACTTGTCCGGATCCAGCCTGCTCCAGGACTCCAAAACGTCCACAAGTTCGTGAGGCATGACTGCCCCCTTAGAGACGCCAACCTTGATGGGACGCATCGTGTCAGGACGATAGTCAGGATGGAAGCCTTCAAGAAGCTGCTGTTTCTCTTCGGGACTGAGCCGTGCGTGCCTTTCATCATACCGTCTCTGCCTGGTGGCTTCCACGGCCTGAATCAACTCGGTCATTTTAGGGGTATAAGACATATTCATCCCCTCCCTACTCAGGCTCGATGTCCCTCTGGTTGTAGAGGGCTTCAAGTTCTGCCCGGGTGAGTCCGGTCATATCGTCGAGACTTTGGTCAAATGCCCCATCCAGGATCTCCCCGACCCGGGACGCCAGATGTTTCGCCCTGGGCGCCACATGCCTCGCATGGAGTCTTCTTAACAGGATCGCAATGTTATACTGGACAGTCTCCGCCGGGCAGCGCGCTGCGCACAAACCGCACATTAGGCAGTCAAAAGACATATCTGCAGCTTTGGTAACATCTCCTCTCATTGCTGCTGCCATATAATTCATGACATCGAGGTCTTGGGGGCATGCTTTGGTGCAAGTATTGCACCCTAAGCACCTTGTAAGCTCAGGATATAGCTTCACTATATCGCTTAGGACAGGACGGATCTTCTCCAGGTCATACGTAGCCTTATTCGCGGGGAAAACAGGTATTTGAGTCAGGTACATGCCGTCCTCTACCACTGTCTGGCATGCCAGCCCCACCATGAGCCTGTAGTCGTTAGGCATTCGGTAGACAGTGCCGCATGCGCCGCAGAACCCTCCGCGACATCCACATCCGCGGATAAACTGATAACCTGCATACTCCATGGCTTTCATTATTGTAAGGCTTTTCGGAACTTCGTAAGCCTTGCCCATAATGAAGATTCTGACTTTCTCTTCTTCCATCCCCCTCACCCCCTCTACCTAGGCTCAAGCTCGTCTTCTCTGAATGTCGTGAACGGAAGCTGATCCTCTTCGCTCCTGCCCGGGACATACTGAAGAAGGTCTTGCGTCCTTCGGGCAACCCCGGCGAATAGCGGGAAAAGCTTGATATTCACAGGGCACGCATCTTCGCACATGCCGCATGCCACACAAGACAGGGACATATGATTCATACGTGTCAAATGATAAAGAAGCGTCTCTCCGGGAATCTTAAGGCCACCCTTCCTCCCTGCCCGTCCCAGGATTTGCCTTGTCTCATAATCAAAGACATCCCCGTCAAAAATACACTCCCTGCAATAGCAAACCGGACATGCTACCCTGCAATTGCGGCAACCTGTACACGCTGCCAAAAGCTTGGCGATACCTTCAATTCCTTCGCCGTTCAGTTCCGCACGGGCCTTCTGTAAGAACTCCCGGTATGCTTCGTTGCGCTCTTGCTTAAGCGCGGCAAGAGCAGCCTTGCGCTTACTGGCCGAGGCATCTCCCCTTTCGAATCCCAGCTCTTCTATGACTCCTGCTATGCCAGAGGCAAGTTCCGGAGAGAGAGAAACCAGCAAGCCACTTTCGTCATCAAGGCCTATATGCCCTATGTTTATACCGGGGAAAGCTGTGTCAGGCGGATCGGGATTCAGGCATACTTTGCATGCGTTGCGAACCTCGAGCTTGCTTGCATCAGGATAAGCCTGTTTGTATTCCTCTCTGTCCGCCGTCCCAACACAATCAATACCGATAACCAGGAGATTTTCAGCCTCAGCTTGCTTGAGTTTCACGAGTTCCACAAGGGCACGGACCTCACACGGTTTGAGCAGGGCGCCGATTCTGCCTCGAGGTTTCTTTGAGACAGCTCGAGCCACAGGAGAGGCTCCGTTAACCGGCATCACCGGAGCAAACGGTTCAGCCCTCTGTCTGATTAGCTCCGGATCTTTTGCCATCAGGTAAGTGATAACACCTGGCACAGGCATTACAGGGACAACCATGGCATCCACTGCGCCGAGCTCGAGCAATTTCGCGAGAAATTCCCTAAGTACTCCTGCTCTACCTTCTTCTCCGACAGGGATCACAAGGTTATTCATGGCTGAAGTCACACCCCGATCTGGTCATCCGGACCGCTTTCACGTAAACCACACAGCCTTCGCAGGATTAGGACCCATTGTCTTTAGAGAATCAACCATCTCTCTGACGGTTTCTGCAAACAACGCGCCTTCACTTGCGCTGATGAACCTGAACCATACTCTCTCGCTGCCGATACCCAACTCATCCAGAACTTCTCGCAAAACCGCCAGACGGCGTCTGGCTTTATAGTTCCCGTTCACATAATGGCAGTCACCTGAGTGACATCCGCCCACCAGGACTCCGTCCGCACCATCAAGCAGCGCCTTGAGGATGTACATAGGATCTACTGACCCTGAGCACATGACTCGGATCGGACGTACATTTGAAGGGTATTGAATCCTCGATACCCCCGCAAGATCAGCCCCGGTATAAGTGCACCAGTTACACAAGAAAGCGACAATTCTCGGCTCGAAGTCCACGGAAGCTTCCATCTCGGTTCCCCCTCTTCCAATCCTGGGTACACCCGTGTGCACGCGGGGAAATTGGGCCGGTGTCAGTATCACACGACCGCGGCATCCAGCGCAGCCATTAGCCTTAGGGCTTCAAATCCAAGATGCTCCGATGCGCCTCCCGGACAAGCTACCTGACAAGCTCCACACCCCTGACACCGAAATTCATCCACAACTACAATACGCAAGTCGTCGTCAAGAGACCTGGCGTCATACGGACATACTTCTACACAGATTCCGCATCCTCTGCAAAGCCTGGCCCTTACATTTGATGTATTCTCTTTCGAACGCTCCTCTCCTCTCCGCAGCCTGACCGCTGCCCTCACAGCAGCCGCCTCCGCAGAAATCAAGGCTTCCCTTACCGTAGTCGGAGCTCTTGCAGTTCCGCACACATATACTCCGGGGGTGAGAAAATCCACAGGCCTCGACTTTATGTCGGCTTCTGCGTAAAAGCCATACTTGTCAAAACCTATCCCTAATCCGGAAGCCAAATCAGCGTCGCCGGAACCTTCTACTCCGACAGACAGGACCACAAGATCCGCAGGAATGTGAAGGAGCTCGCCAAGGCCTTCATCATAGGCCTCTACCCGGACGGGCTTTCCGTCATCATCCGGCAATACTGCGGGTACGGCGTTCTCCGGGTATCTTATAAACACCACACCCATATCCCTGGCCTGTTCGTAGAAAAGCTCATTAAATCCGGGCGCCCTTATGTCTCGATGCAGGACATATACTTCCGTTTCAGGCCGGTGGGCCTTAATGCGGATAGCGTTCTTCAGCGCCTGCAAGCAGCAAACCCGGCTACAGTAAGGCTTTTCACTATCACGGGAGCCCGCGCATTGTATCATTACTACACTTCTAATCTCACCCTCAAAATCCTCCAGCCTCTCGCCTGCCTGATCAAGCTGAGTCTCAAACTCCGTTTGTGTGACCACCCCTGACGCCACCCGGCGCGTAAAAACGCCTGGGGCTTCAGACTGAGTACCTCCGGTAGCCAGGATAACCGCTCCGGACTCAATTTCCTCTGCGGGACTCTCCGAACCCGGCTCCCGGCTCTGAATCCTTGCCTGAAATCCTCCGTCAACCCGGGATATACAGGAAATCTCAGACGACACATGCACCTTAATGAGAGGATCTTGCCTGATTTCTTCACTTAGCGCACTGACCAGGACTTCAAGGTCCATACCTGAGAGAGAACGCTTCACTTGGCGCGCCCTTCCTCCGAGAACAGGCGCCTTTTCCACCAAGTGCACCTGATGGCCCAATTCCGCCAGGGCTTTGGCTGCCCGCATTCCGGCGATACCCCCGCCGACTACCAATGCGCCTTCTCGGACAGGCCGTGCCTTTCTGGCAAGGGGTTTTCCATGGCGTGCTTGTTCTATTGCCATTGCCACAAGATCCACGGCTTTTCGCGTAGCTGACTCATCACCTCTGTGTGGCCACGCACATTGCTCACGGATGTTAGCGACCTCCAAGAGGCCTTTCCGTATTCCAACCTCCCGAAGCCTCTCCTCCACAACTAAGGCAACGTCTCTCGGCGAACATCCGGCTATGATCACTCTGTCTACAGGATCTCGCTGAATGGCAGCTTGTAGCGCCTCAATACCCCCGTCCATACACATGTCGGGAATCTCCATTGCAGTTACGACTTGGTCTTGCTCCTTTGCCCATTTGACAATCTTGTCAATATCCAGGCAGTCCATGGACGATTTGCACCTGCACACAAAAACGCCCAGTCTTTCCTCGTCCGCCTCCCGTCCGTCCTCAACCTCATCTGAAATCTGCATGGGCCGCGGTTTTCGAGGCGGAGATGCCTCTTGCGCACAAGAAGTCTCTGCCTCGGCCATCGCATCTTTCAACGCGTGAAACGCGCACGCCCCTGACCACATGATTGCAGTTGGAATATCCTGCGGCTCAACACCTCCGCCGCATACGTATATTCCTTCCCTTTCGGTGGCGACGGGAGATGGCCCGGTAACATCTGAGCCAAGATACCCGAACAGTCCCTTCTCAATCCCCAGAGCCTGTGACAATTCGTCTATTCCGCCGGGCGGGGTGAGACCTGTTGAGAGTACAGCCAGGTCAAACTCCTCACGCGACACTGCCCCGTCCGTCTCCGCCACGACATGAACACGCTGATCCTCCGGCTCAATACACGAGACCCTACACGGCACAAACTCCACACCCAGGCCTTTAGCTTTTTCGTAGTACTCCTCGAACCCTTTCCCACACGCCCTTATGTCTACGAAGAAGACCTTTACAACTGCGTCAGGCATCAACTCCTTGAGTTTCATGGCTTCCTTGACCGCGTACATACAACATACAGCAGAGCAATACGGTATCTCTCCTGCCCTGTCACGAGATCCGATACATTGGACAAAAGCTACTCTTTGTGGGATTCTCCGGTCAGGCCCAAGGACTAACCTGCCGCCTGTCGGACCGGACGGACTGATAAGCCTTTCAAGTTCCAGCCCGGTAATGACGTTTTCAGTGCGGCCGTATCCATATTCCCTGCGGGTCCGGGGGTCATAATGCCCCAAGCCGGGGCCGGCAATTACCGCACTTACCGAGACTTCAACGTCACAAGGCTTGGCATTGAGATTGATAGCGCCTCTGGGACATGCCTCCACGCATTTCCCGCACCTGTCACAAGCGCTTTCATCCAAGGCGAAAACACCGGGAAGGCTCCGGTGACCCGGGCGGTATATTGCTTTGTGAGGAAGCATGCCAGTATGAGCAGGCACATCTACCTGAACAGGACAGGCCTCCTCGCACTCCCCGCAAGAATCGCAAAGCGCCTGAAGGACGTATTCGCCTTTTTGCGCTACGGTAACGGTGAAATTGCCTGCTACCCCTTGTACACTCTTTACACGGCTATCCGTCATAAGAGTTATTAAAGGGTGACGAGAGACCTCTATCATCGGGCAATAGGCCTGCTCACTGATGGCCATATTACACACCCCGCAATTCGCAGTGGGGAATGTCCTGTCCAACAGCGTGACCAGCCCGCCGCATGTGGGAGATGAGTCCACAAGGAACACCTTGACCCCCGCCTCAGCCAGAGTCAGTGAGGCATTCATCCCGGCTACTCCGCCTCCCACAACCAAAACCGCACTATCACTACTTGCGTGTCCTACTTCCAGCATAACTCTCTTCACACCCTTGCTCGAGTAGGTTATATCACAGCGTCTATCATCGACATTACCTGAGCGGTATCCATGTTCCTCTGGCATGTGGCGCCGCTTGGGCAAGCGACCTGACATGCTCCGCATCCTTCACAAAGGACTTCATTTACCACAGCCAAGCTGCGCCGTCGATCAAGAGTCCTTGCATCGTAAGCACAGGCCTCAATACATAGCCCGCAACCTGTGCACAGTTCTTCATCAACAACAGCGACTTCAGGTGTATGGGACAGCGTATCAGAGGAGAAGAGCGCCAGAACCTTCGCTGCAGCAGAGCCGGCCTGCGTCACCGAATCCGGGATATCCTTGGGCGCCTGGGCGCATCCGGCAATGTAAATCCCCCTGGTGAGGCTTTCAACCGGCCGCAACTTGGGATGGGCTTCAGACAAGAAGCCCCACTCGTCAGTGGAAATCTTAAGGAGTCTGGCAAGCTCCGTTTGACCGTGAGCCGGAACAATCGCGGTAGCCAGAACCACCATATCCGCGTGGATCTCAACTTTCTTATTGGAGAGCGTGTCAACACCGAACACCACTGTCTTACCGTCTTCCTCAAAAACCCTGGACACCCTGCCCCTAAGGTAAAGGACTCCTTCTTCCTCAGTGGCACGTTGCACGAACTCCTCGTAACCTTTGCCTCCTGCTCGAATATCCATGTAAAACACGTACGGTTGCCCGTCCGGGACTTTATGCTTATACAGACGGGCGTGTTTTGCCGTATACATGCAGCAGATCTTTGAGCAATAAGGGTACCCGTTTTCTTGATCCCGCGACCCGACACACTGGATGAATACAACCTCTTTAGGTACCTTCCCGTCAGAAGGGCGCGTGATCTCGCCTTGGGTCGGGCCTGAAGCCGAGTTCAGCCTTTCGAATTCGAGCCCGTCTATTACGTCCTTTATCACTCCGTATCCGTATTCTCCTACTTTGGCCTTGGGATGAAGATCGTAGCCTGTGGCGACTACGACCGCCCCGACTTTCCGGTCAATGAAGGTGTCTTCCTGCTTAAAATCGATAGCTCCGACAGGGCACACTTTCTCACAAACTCCGCATTTCCCCTGCGTAAAGTGCCTGCATACTTCGGGGTTGATTACAGGCCTGTTCGGCACTGCCTGGGGAAATGCAATAGAGATAGCCTTTGTTTTCGCAAGCCCCAGTTCGAAGTCGGAGTCTGTCTTCACAGGACACTTCTCCATACAAAGCGCGCAGCCATTGCATACGTCCCAGTTCACATAAGTCGCCTTTCTTCGTATCGTCACATCGAAGTTGCCTACGTATCCGGAAACCGCATGGATTTCGCTGTTTGTAAAGAGGTCAATATTGGGATGGGATCCCACTTCTGAAGATTTCGGTGTCAGAATACATTGGGAGCAGTCCAAAGTCGGGAAAGTCTCAGAGAGTTGCGCCATATGGCCTCCTATGTAAGGGAGCCGCTCCACAAGTGCAACATTATACCCGGCGTCAGCAATATCCAGGGCAGCTTGCATCCCTGCAATACCGCCCCCTATTACCAGGGCGCACCTGGTAACAGGTACAGACAGAGGCGACAGCTCCTGGTTCTTGCTGACCTTCTCTACAGAAGCCTTGATAATCTCCAAGGCTTTCCAGGTAGCCTTCTCCGGCTCATTTCTGTGAGGCCAACTGCACTGTTCACGTATGTTAGCCATCTCACATTTAAACGGATTCAGCTCAGCGGATTCAGCAGTCCTCCTGAACGTAGACTCATGCATAGCAGGGGAACATGCAGCAACAACCACACCGGTAAGGCCCTTATCACGTATAGCATCCCGAATCAACTGCTGGCCCGGGTCAGAGCACATATATCGGTAATCAGTTACATATCCAAGACTGTCATAGCCGGAGAGCGCCTCCACGACTTTGGGAATATCAACAACTCCGCCGATATTCAGGCCACAATGACAGATAAAAACACCGGTTTTCATGTCAAGCCACCACATCCCCCTACCCCAACAGACTGGAATATCAGCCCTGGGGGAACAATGTGTCCGTCAAACTCAAGAGCCTCCTCGCCAAGCCCGAGAGCGACAGCCAGAACCTGAGTGAAGTAAATGACAGGAACAGCCTTTTCCCCTCTCTCAACGCTCCCGGATTGCGCATAATCCAAATTAAACTGACACAAGGGGCAACTCGTCACAATGACCTTGGCGCCTCGGGACTTTGCTGATTCCACCACAAGTTTGCTGGGGCTCATCGTAGCGCCTCCGGGTTGGAGCACCACGTAACTCCCGCAGCACTCTGTCTTGTAAGGGTAGTCCACCGGTTCACAACCGAGAGCTGAGAGAAAATCCTCCAGCACCCTGGGCGCCTCAGGATCATCGATTCCCACTTCTTCAGGGGGACGAAGCAAGAGACATCCATAGTAAGCTGCAACAGGAAGCCCGGAAAGAGGCGAAACAACCTTCCTGGACAGGGCCTCAAACCCTATCTCGTCTCTTAGAATTTCGAGAAGATGCAAGACTTCCACTTCGCCTGAATAGTCCTCTTCAATGAAAGCGCACACCTTCTCACGCTTGTCAGGGTCTTCACGTAGTGCATGATTCGTCCTTTTCAGCACGTTCAAGCAACCTGAGCACAAAGTAACAAGTTTGCGTCCTGCCTTCTTGGCTGAAGCAAGGGTGCGGGAAGGCGATACCAGAGGGAAGGAATTGTCAATCTGTAGGGGAAAAGTGGCGCCGCAGCATTGCCATTCCTCCAGTTCCTCAAGGCACACACCTAGAACCTCACAGGAAGCAAGGGTTGAGGACTCAAACCCTTTTGCCTTAGCCCGAAGTGTACAGCCGGGGAAGTACGAGTAAACCACGGGAGTTCACCCTCCAGACTGCCGCAATTGTCGGATGGCGGCAAAACAAGTCATGGAATCGCAACAAGGCTGCTACGTTATGTGTATTTTCGAAATGCTGCTACCAAAGCTTGTTCCGGGACTATTTCCAGTAGTTCGTAAGGAATGTCAGCAGGGTTCAGGCAGCGGCCCCCCGGGCGAAGGAATGTTGACCTCAGAGATTCCATCACATTCGGGAGACTCATGCCTCTGGGACAACGGGCGCTACATGCCAGACATGACGCGCACACCCAGATCGTTTTCGAGTTCAGGGCTTCTTGTACCTGCCCTAGCTGCAAGAGTCTTATGACCTGATGGGGAAGGAGATCCATAGCTGAGGTCATAGCACATCCTGCAGAACACTTACCGCACTGGTAACATGACAGAATCTCTTCCCCGCTGATATCCTGGAGCTTGTGCTTATCCTCGGTATCAATTACCTCTCGTGATAGCTTCAAACCCCATCTCTCCTCTACTCATAAACCTACTTGCCTCGACCGGGCGTCATACCTCATGCATCACGCAGACGCACCGGTTTGGGCGATTTTTCGCGTCGTGCGCATTTTCTGCATGAAGTACACTGCACCAATGAACGCGAGCCCGATAATATCCGTGGTAACACTGGGATGAATAAGAGAGAGGCCTCCTACGAAAAGAAGGAGCCGTTCAACAACAGTGGTGTTCGTGATCAGCCAGGCCTCCACGCCTGCTCCCAGTCCCAGCATTCCTAAGAGCGCGCCTGCTACGACCCGGAGCGTGTGCGTCCATGGCACATTCCCGAGAAGCAAGAGAGAAGGAGAATAAACGAAGAAATACGGCACCAGGAATGCTGCGATTGCAAGTTTGGTGGATTCAACAGCAGTCTTCAGGGGATTCGCCTTTGCTATCCCTGCGCCTGCCATAGCTGCAAGAGCCACAGGCGGGGTCAGGTCAGCAACTATGCCGAAATAGAATGCGAACATATGAGCAGCAATAGCCGGAACCCCTAACTTCAAGAGCGCAGGCGCGGCTATTGTTGAGGTGATGACATAGTTGGCTGTGGTAGGCGCTCCCATCCCAAGCACAAGGGAAGTCAACATAGTGAACATCAACGTCGGTAAGAGCTGGCCACGGGCGAGCTCTATCAGTCCATTGGCCAACTTAAGCCCAAGTCCGGTCAGGGTCACGGTTCCGACTATCATACCCGCAGCCGCACAGGCGATTACCACTCCCAGAGCATTTCGGGCCCCCTGTTCCAGAGCGGATATGATATCACCCCGCTTCATCCTGGTGGCACGCGATAAGAAGCTTGAGAGCACTGCAACGACAAGCCCCCAGAGGGCGGCTTTCATCGGAGTGTTACCTGTTACAAGCAGGTAAACGATGATGACAAGCGGCAGAAAGAGCTGGCCCCGTTCACGCATGATTTTCCAGAACCTAGGCAACTTATCCCGTTCCAATCCTCTCAGGCCTGTCTTCTTTGCCTCGAGGTGAACCACAATGAAGACGCCGGCGAAATAAAGGAGCGCCGGGATGACTGCGGATTTCACTATCTGAAGATAAGGAACCCCGATGAATTCGGCCATCAGGAACGCAGCAGCGCCCATAATAGGGGGCATTATCTGCCCGCCGGTTGAGGCAGACGCCTCTACTGCGCCTGCGAACTCAGGCCTATAGCCTAATCTTTTCATCATGGGAATTGTGAAACTTCCTGACCCCACAGTGTTCGCTACTGAGCTTCCTGACACAGTCCCTTCAAACGCACTGGTGATGACGGCAACCTTCGCAGGACCGCCTGCGGCATGGCCTGCAATTGAATTGGAAATGTCAATGAAGAACTGGCCGATGCCTGTCTTTTCAAGAAACGCCCCAAACAGTATGAAAAGGAATATGAATACAGAGGACACTCCCAGAGGAATACCGAATATCCCTTCAGTGGTATAAAACATGTGACTCACAAGCCTCTGCAAAGAAGCGCCCCTGTGCTGAAAGAAGCCGGGTATGTAACGTCCGAAGTAGCAATAGGCCAAAGCGACGGTCACCACTGTCAGGATGGGTATACCCACAACTCTCCTTGTGGCCTCCAGCACCACCAGGATTCCGATTGCTCCGATTACTATGTCCAGCCTTGTATAAGCGCCTGCCCTAATAAGCAGGGGATGAAAATTCCATACGGGGTAGCTCATGACAAAGACAGCCAGGACAGCAAGGCAGACATCGTACCAGGCAAGCTTATGCGCACCTTTTCGTGTCGCAGGGTAAAGGAGATATGTCAAAGCAACGCCAAACCCTAGGTGAACAGCTCTCTGTATTTGTGCGGGAAGCACACCGAAAGCAGCGGTATACAACTGAAACAGCGAAAACGCGATTGCGATTACGGAGACTGCTATGGAAAAAACGCCCGGGATCCTTCGATAAGCTGATTCCCTGTCATACTTCATGAGAATCTCTTCGATTTCTTCATCACTTACGACTTCGTAAGCGCCTATCTCTACATCTGTGGTATTCCTTAGTTCTGCCCTCTCATCCACTCATATCTCCTCCCTAGAAAAGGTGCCAGAAGAGGTTCTCGCACCACTCTTATCCGGAGGCCGGTCCCTGGTTTAGCAAGGCTTGCCAATACTACTTCTTCTCCTCCTACAGTAAGGACATGGCCTGGGACAGGGCTCACAGCAACCAGGAATGGTTCAATTTCTCGGCGCATCCCGGTAATACGGATCTTTCCTCCTTCGACCACTGACTCCTCTCGTTCATCCGGCATAGTGGGCAAGCCTGCCCCGAAAGATTCATATTCTGTCTCGACAAGGTATATCTTACCATCTCGTTCGATTCTAAAGACTTCCTTGACAGGTGTCCTTTCAACAGAGTGGACAAACTCCAAGACAAAGCCGTCCCCCTCTTTCACCGGTGCCTGATATAGCCGGACTCCCGAATACATCTCCTCAACCTTGAAGGTCAGGCGCGGGGAAAAGAGGGAAATCCACAGGATAGTCCCTGCGGCAATCACGACAATGATAAGCCTTAGAACCCTCATGACATCATGACCGGCGCGGCGCTCATTCCGACAACCGGGCGTGCCCGTCAATTCCCTCTGCACGCCCGGCTGGCAACCGCGGCCTCCTCCGGATTCTACAATACGTCCCGGCGTATAGCCCCACTGCTATACGCTTTTACTTCACGATACCCTTCTCCCTGAAGTACTTCTCAGCGCCGGGGTGGAGAGGTGTGCTGACTCCGACAAGTGCCCCTTCCAGGCTGATTTCTTTGCCTTTAGCATGCGTTGTGGCAAGTTCAGGAAGGTTATCGAACAACGCTGCAGTCATCTTATACACAACATCAGTATCCAGATCCCGTCGTGCGATAAGAACAGCCTGCACGGCAACGGTCTGAACAAGCTCAGGCTGGTTGATGTAGCAATCTGCGGGGATTATGGCTTTGCCATAGAATCCGTACTTGCCATGCAGCTTCTGGAACATCTCATCAGTGACATAGAGAACCTTTATCTTGTGCATCGTAGCGGTATCTTGTATACCTGCATTGGGTATGCCTGCAGTAACAAAGAACGCGTCAATGTGCCTGTCTTTGAAGGCCTCTGCGGATTCTGCGAAGCTCAAGTACTGCACCTGCGCAAGGTCCTTATATGCAAGGCCATAAGTCTCCAAGAGCTGCCTTGCGTTAGCCTCAGTCCCGCTGCCGGGAGCACCTACCGAAACCTTCTTACCTTTCAGGTCAGCTATGGAATCAATCCCGGATTCCGCACGCACCACGACTTGGATCAACTCCGGATACAGGGACGCTATAACCGCGAATTTCTGCAGCTTCCCGCCGTCCTTGAACATCTCAGTCCCGTTCCACGCGTAATCTGCGATGTCAGTTTGGACCAGGGCCAGGTCGACTTCTCCGTTTTCGATCATCCTGATATTTGCCACAGAAGCACCGGTGCTCTGGACACTAACGCTGACATCTTTCACTTTGGAATTGATAATCTGAGACATTGCCCCGCCCAGGGGATAGTAAGTGCCTGCAGTGCCACCTGTAGCCATAACCAGTTGCGCGGTGGCAGCCAGGGAGGGAACAGCCATAATAAGAACAAGACACACAACGACACATGACAGTAGAAGCCTTCTCATAGTCTCAACCTCCTGATTCTTCTACATTGCAATTGTCTCACGTTGACCACTCTTTGCTATTGCATTCTGATAATAGATCGCTTTCATGCAATTACAATTTTTACATTCGACGACTCTGTGTGAATTCCTTCCTTGTAGCGATAATCTTGCTCCCTTCTCTCTTCTGCCTCCTACCGCCCGCCTTTACCCAGGAGCCTTGCCATGGAGCGACGGAGATGTTAGTATTTGCTTATAATGAGTATTATCTCAAGTACTGACGTCAATTTCAATACCCTGTTAAGCGACCCCCTGATGTCTTATTGATATGCGATGGCCTACCGCGATATCGTTCTCTTGAAAGGAGAGAGCTTTCCGTGAATGCAACACCTAAACGTCTTTTTGCCGTTCTTTCCATAGTCCTCGTGGCACTGCTCGTAGCCGGCTGCGAGAATCCTTTCATTGACTCCTGGTCCGGTGAAGCTGTGGATGACGCTCTCGTCACTTTCGAAGGCGAGACTTATAACCTCGCTACGCTGCAAAAAATGAAAATCCCACCCGGCGATTATAACGTAATCGTGGGTTCGCCCGAACATCATTCCATTGAAACAACAATCCCGCTGGGAACTCGCGATATATCCAAAGTTGAGCTGGTTCCGTATTCCCGAGTTTACAGCCCTTTTGTGATTGAGGCTGCTCTATCGCCCACACTGGATATGCTTGGACAACCCGTAGACGCAAGATGGAATTACTCATCAGATGACGTCCAAGTCATAGCTTGGGTCATGTGGAACATGCCGGAGGATTCATTCCACTACCAGACAATAAGGTGGTACAGGCCGGATGGGATCCTCTATCGCGAAGAGGAGCTGCCCAGGTTTAAGTCTACGCCCGGCTCGCCGGTTGTTACTGCACCGGGCCTTCCCTTGCACCTGCAGCCTGGATGGGCTGTGCCGGCTCCTATTGATCTTCCCGGTATTTGGGTTGTGGAAATCATCATGGACAGCGTTTTGGCAGCGAGAATGTCATTTTCAGTCTAGGTAAGGGCTCATAAGACCGTTGTTCTCTCCCATATTATGTTAACACAGCCCGCCCGAATCGCAAAAACCGGCCGACGTCTTCGGCGAAACCGGCGATTACTGGAGAAGTCCAACGGTCTCGCTCATAAGTAATCGGTAGGTTACGGTTTTCCATGTATAATCACTGTTAGCTCTACATGCTAGCTATTCTTATAGACGCCGTAAAGGGGTGCCATTTTCGGGCTCGCTCTCCGGGAGAGCCACTCGGTCATACGAAACCTACAAGATCAGTCCGGATGGCTCTGTAGGTAAGCCATCCGGCTAAGGTGCCGCGCGGGAGAGTTCCGTACGCTTTCTCACGGGTGGGCAGAGCTCCCGTCTAGGCTGATAGTGACAATTAGCATGCCACAGCACACCCGTTGGAACGCAAAGGAACATGGAGTCTCCGGAGTCTCTGGAAGGGAACTGAAGCGAGCAATTGTAGCAGGCAACCGAAGTAGTCAGGCAGGTAACCGAGGCAGACAACTGTAGCAGGCACCTGAGACCGGCAACCGACACTGAGGGCAACCGAGGCCCCGTTGCCTACTTTGAAAATAGCCCCGATCGAGGCCGTGTCCCCCCAAGGTGACCGCATTTTCATCCTGCGTGATGTCGACCCTGTCGGCATGGGAGACTCACGGGAAAATGTACTCAAAATAGGAACTAAGTCCCACGAGGGTGGGTAGGCGGAAGCACTCTCGACGAGGCCAAGCGAGGCCTGCAGCGACGCGCACTCGACGCGCAACCGACGCCAACCGAGGCTTGACAGCGGCAACAGACACGCATATACTATGTAGCTAGATACAACTGTAAATGCACCTAAGTGGCGTACGACAGGTGCCCGACATATGGTGCCTGAATGCGCCACATTTGTTGAGGAGGGATTATCGCGACATGCCAACCTACGAGTACAAGTGCGAGAAATGTGGGCAATTTGAGGAATTTCAACGCATGTCGGATGAGCCTCTCTCACACTGTCCCAAGTGTGGCAGTCCTGTCAGACGGCTCATCAGCAAAAATGTAGGCATTATTTTCAAAGGGTCAGGTTTTTATGTTACTGACCATCGCAGTGAAGACTACAAGCAGAAGGCCACAGGCGACGGCAAGGGCGCATCCGGTGCAGGTGCCTTGGACGCTGCCGGTAGCTGAGGACTTTTGAAATCTCTTTTATCGGGCGCAGAATCATGCCATTCCTTTGGCGGGTTCTGCGCCCCGCGCTTACCGCCTTCTCATCGGCCATGTCCGCATGTCCGCTTCCCCGTAGCGCCAATTTTGTCTTTAGGATAATATGTACATATGAAATATAATACAGGGCGTGGCGTCTCGCATGCGTAGACTGGATCTTAAGAAAATTCTGAAGCTAACCGATCTCATACTGGCAGGTCTGATAGTGCTGGCCGCTATTGTGCTGGCAGTTGCGCAACTACGGGCAGGACAAAGAGACCATCAACTTTCCGTTGCCGGGTGCTCGGTAATTGTCGAGGTCTACGGAAAGAGGACCCATAGTATTCCCTTTGCCGGGATTTCAGGCTCATCGGTCCTTAGCATACCAATAGGAGACGGCCACGAAGTTACATTAGAGATTCTGGAAAGCGGTAAAGTCAGGGTGGCTGAATCCACTTGCCCGGATAAGATCTGTGTGCGGACGAGTTGGATAAGCCGGCCCGGGCAGTCCATAGTCTGTTTGCCAAATAGGGTAGTCGTGCGGATAGATGGCAGCGAAATCCCGCACGACCCGGGGCCGGATTTGGAGTTGGATGCAATAACATACTAACTGCGGTTGGTTGTATGCGCCCATTGCAAAGGCTGGGCATCTGGGCACGTTGCCAGCACTGAATACAAAGATGTGCTTCTTCATCAAGCAGATCGCCGTAAATGATCGCTGGCTCTGGAAAATGTACGTGCCGTGCGGGGTTGCCGGTGCTGCACTAAGGGGACGGCCCCCCAAGCGGGTTGCCTTGACAAAGGAATCACCGACCTCAGAAAACGTACGTACCGAGCGGGGCCACCGAAGATCTCGGAAAACAAGCGAAAACTAATGAACGAGACCGTTGTTCTCTCCCATATTATGTTAACACAGCCCGCCCCAATCGCAAAAACCGGCCGACGTCTTCGGCGAAACTGGCGATTACCGGAGAAGTCCAACGGTCTCATGAACTCATACTTAGGATCAACAATGGAGGCGAACACACTGAAAGCTGATAACACGAAATGGAACACCCAAAGGATAACGAGGCTTGCGCTTTTCGTGGCCTTGGCTCTCATCCTCCATGCTGTTGAAAGCATGATACCTGCACCCCTGCCTGTGCCCGGGGCTAGGCTGGGCCTTGCCAATATCGTAACTCTGATAGTCATTGTCCTGACGGGCGCGGGCGATGCTTTGCTGGTAGTTGGCCTTAGAACGTTTCTTGCCTCTTTGCTTTCAGGCAGGCTCACCAGCTTCGCTTTCAGCATTGTAGGAGGAGTCCTTGCCACACTCGCAATGTCTCTCGCCTACAGAAGACTCAGGCACGTCCTTGGACTGGCCGGCATCAGCATACTCGGAGCAGTAGCTCACAATATCGGTCAACTTCTCGTTGCCTGGGCAGTCCTGGGAACGCCTGCCATATTCAGCTACCTGCCCGCGCTACTCCTTACGGGAGTCGCCACAGGATTTTTCGTGGGTTTGACTGCAGGATACTCACTGCAATACTTATTGCCTGGTGACTCCTTCACCTGCAGCAGGCCTGAGCGCAGCACAAGAGACGGACTCACCGATGAGCTCGAGGCCGTTTATGACGAGCCTGAACGTACATCCTAACAAGGCTGCGGCTTGTTGGCACATCTCCATTCTTGTCAGATAAATAGTGAAGTAGTCCATGATCTGGCACTCTGAAGTGTCAAACGCCAGCTTCAGAGTAATAGTGGAATTATCACTGTTTACTACAAGAGAAGAATCAGTAATTGCATGGTTAACCCTATCATGGATGTCATGGGGAGACTTCCTGCCCACACGGGTCCTGTGTGCATCACTTTTGTCAGCAATTACCAGGGCAGCGCAAATCGGGTTTACAGGGACGCCGATCTCTTCCTCGTGATTCGCAATGCTCGTGGTTATTTCGCAGATTTCCTCCAGCGGCATCCCGAGCCTTCGCAGCTCCACATACACAATGTTGGCGCCGGTCGGCCCGTGGTACTTGCGATTGTGCATATTACCGATGTCGTGTAGGTATCCTGCTATTGAACCCAGCTCAATAGTACGTGGGTCATACCCTAACGTTTCCAGAATGTATGCAGTCATTGTTGAAACATATGTAACATGGCGCAAGCCGTGTTCAGTGTATCCCAGCACGGATAAGTACTCATTAGTCCTCCGAATCAGGGTTTGAAATGTAGGATTTGCCTGAATATCTTTGAGTGATATCATGTTTCTCCCGCCTCCCGTAACCTTTAGCCTTCTCGTGCTCTTCTCGGCTTGCTAAAGATTACACAATATTATAGCACATCATTGCGGTGTATTGCTGCGCTTGCCAAGGGTCAAGGGTTTCAGAAATTTGCGGCCGNNCCGATGACCTTGTTCGCCGATGACCTCCGAATCATGTGGCATCAGTCAGGAACAAAGGAACCCTGCAGGCTACATGGCTTTTTAGGGCACATGCCGGCTAATTGCACAAATACAAAGGAACTCCCATATCGTGTTATTAGAACACTGAGACGAATGTCGAGCGTTTCTTGGAGCGGCTGGTAAGCTGCATAACGGGAGGCGCTCACTTGGAATACGAGGAACGGGAAGTGGAGCATCAGGGGCAGGAGGAAAAGGTACTGCAGATGGCTGTAAAAATCCAATGGACCGTAGACAACATACGAGCCCTTGGTGCCGGAAGCATGTACCATCTAGCCTATAGGCCCAACGAGATCTCCTATGAAGTCCTCGTTCATGTGAATACAGGTGAAATCAAACCCGGAACTAAAGCCGAAATTGTGTTCATCGGCGGGCAACGCCCGGTGAGAATCGCGGAAGCCACTATTGAAAACATAGTCATCTCCAAGGGTTTCAGAAGGTTTGACTTCAGGCTGCAGAAGATCATCACCTGCCCGGAAGAAACCACCGCGAAAAGCCATATAGGACTCCTCTGTCGTTATGTCCATCAGTAAAACACATGCAAGGATAACAACTCACATCGCAGCCAGGCATAGCCGGCTACCTGGGGTCCCTGCGTGCCGGAGTCCCAAGCCTTGTAAGCTCGGACAGAGGCACTAACCTGAATCCCTTCCCACGCAACCCATCAATTATTAAGGGTAGAGCATCTTGTATCTGCTGACTTGAATCACTGGCATGCATCAGGACAATCGCCCCGGAAAACGTGCGTCCCAAAACCCGTTCCACCATGAAATCCACTCCCGGATTCTTCCAATCCAGCGAGTCGACAGCCCAAATCACTGTTTCATACCCTAAAGACCTGGCGGTGTCCACGACGACGTCATCATAATCTCCGTTCGGAGGACGGAAATACGGGGAAACCCTGCCTGCTGCAGCAAGGAGGTCTTCATGAGCGGTACTGATGTTCTTTGCTACCTCATCCCTGGAGTAGTGGCTCAAATCTACGTGGGCATCTCCATGGCTCCCTATGTCGTGACCCGCTGCTGCTATTTCTTGTACCAGGTTCGGATATCGCTTTGCCCACGGGCCTGAGAGAAAGAACGTAGATTTCACATTCTTCTCACGAAGGATTTGCAGGACCCCCATAACCTGCTGCTGTCCCCAGCTTATGTCGAAAGTCAGTGCAACCGCAGGTTCCTTGGTTTCCACGTAGAACATGGGCATCTTAACCCTGGGCACTATGGCAATCATCTCAGTAACCGGCTCGTCAATAAGCTCTTCATCCGGGACTCTCTTGTCAACGATGGCTTTATCCGCCGGACTCAAGTCGGCATCCAGGGTTCCGGTCCTGCCTGCAGCAGGCACATGGGACGCGGATTCTCCGCCGGCTGCCTCTTCCGCCTCATGGGCTAAAGGCAGCTTCCTCGCCTGTTCCATCCTGCGACCCAAGACAAACCCCATTCCCACCGTGACACATATGAATAATGCTAACACCATCAAAAGCCGGCGCCTGGTGACTATTAACACTCCGCCACCTCATCTCGATCTCCGCTCTTAATTCCTCTTCCCTGTTCCTTGCTGTCGGCAAGACACGATCAAGGCTCCTTACCACATGTTATGTGAGCGTAAGGAGCCCTATTCCCTCAGGGAGCCTTTCTCGCGGCCATCCGGCCACCCGGCCATACGGTCATCCTAAACCCATTATTGCCCTTGCCACTTCAAAGTAGACTATGAGGCCGACCACGTCTACTATGGTTGTGAGAAAAGGCCCGGCCATTACGGCAGGGTCGACCTTGAGCTTCATAGCCAAAATGGGCAACAGCGCCCCAACCAGATTCGAAATGAGAAGCACCACAAATAAGGAAATACCGACTGCGAATCCGATTAGTGGGTCTCCTTGCATGAAATACGCTCTCACATATGCGAAAGCTCCCAAAATTACCCCTAGAATAATGCCGGTTGTCATTTCTCTCAGGAATATAGTTTTGCTATGCCCTTTCTCAATCTCTCCCGTGGCAAGGCCACGAGTTATCAGGGTCGACGACTGTGTGCCTGCGTTGCCCCCTGTATCAATCAGCATAGGGATAAAAAACGCCAAAGCTATCGCTGTCTCCAACGAGGCGGAGTATGTCTTTAGGATGTTGCCGGAGAAGCTCTCCAGCAAAACAAGTAATGCAAGCCATCCTCCTCGTCTTTTCACGTCCTCTGCTATACTCAAGCTGAAATAAGTCTCTTCAGGAGCACCGAGACCACCCATCAAGTGAATGTCCTCTGTGTCCTCTTCCCTAACAATGTCCAAGACGTCGTCGTGAGTAATAATTCCCACCAGACGCCCTTCTCTGTCAACCACCGGAAGGACAATGAGGTCATAGTCTTCGAATATCCTGGCTACGTCCTCCTGGTCAGTATCAGTAGAAACATTCTTTATCTCGGGATTCATTATGTCCCGTATCAATCTGGATCCCGGCGCAAGAATCAGCTCTCTTAGGGAAAGTCCCCCCAGGAGCTTTCTATCCTTTGATATTACATACAGATGATAAATCGTTTCCTTATCAGGAGCGGTGGCCCGGACATGAGCCAGGGCTTCATCGACAGTCTGATGCTCCTTGAGATCCACAAACGCTGTGGTCATGAGCCTTCCGGCAGAGTCCTCCGGGTACCCCAGAAGCATGTTTGCCACTCGCCGCTCTCTCTCAGAGAGTAAAGACAAGTATCCTTTTACGACTTTTGCAGGGAGCTCCTCAAACAGTTCAGTTCGGTCATCCTGACTCATTTCATTGAGGATAGTTGATACCATATCGCTACTGAGCGAGTGAAGGAGCATCTGCTTGCTGTCTACGTCCATAAAGTCGAAAACATCAATTGCCATGTCTTTAGGGAGAAGCCTGAACACAAACCCTGCAGCGTCAGGAAGCAAATCCTCCAGCACTTTTGCGATATCGGAAGGGTGATTCTTCTCCAGGACTCTCTTGATTGCCAGGTAGTTTCTTTGAAGCAAGAGATCTTGGACGTTTGTTGTAAGTTCGCTAGGCATGGACGTCCCTCCTTTCCTCCAAGTTAGACACAGACTCATCATTCACGGCAGAGTCTCGTCGTGGCATGCGTAAGCCTGAGTCATGTCTCCCTGGAGCAAAAGGTACGCCTGCTTAACAAAACAATACCCCTGCCCGTTCAGAATCCGGGCAGGGGTACAATACTTAAGAAAATCAGGATGGCCCCTCTCCGGGAGACACACATGACGGGCGTTGCATGCCGTACAAGAACACATTGATTACAGGCCGGACCCTGCTACTACCTCCGGGGTCGGCATCCAACCTCATCATCTCCCTTCGCGGAGTTTTCCGGTTATTCAGAAGTCGATTAGGTAACACCAGAGACTTCCCTCCATGTTCTAGAATATGCTCTAGCTCTGTATTTGTCAAGGTATAGGCCCACATAACTTTCTCATGACTCCCACCGGCTCCCTGGCTTACCCGTTAGTCAATCCGTAACTTGTCACGTTAAGTAGATCACCATGAGACCGTTGTTCTCTCCCACATTATGTTAACGCAGCTCGCTTGAATCGCAAAAACCGGTCGCCGTCTTCGGCGAAACTGGCAGCTACTGGCGAAGTTCAACGGTCTCCACCATAAGTGATGGCCGGTTCTGGAAAGTGTACGTACCGTGCGGGACCACGCAAGACCTCGAAAAACCAGCGAAAACCAATGAACTTATACCTAGACCTTTGCCAGTTTCCATTTTCCGCTCCTAAAGCGCAAAGCGATAATGGCTGACCTGGCCAACTGGTCAATTGCCATCCCCATCCAAGCGCCGACAAGCTCCAGGCCCATGACGACAGCGAGCACATACCCTACTGCAACCCGGAATCCCCATACACCTATGGCAGTGGAGTATAGTGGCCACTTGGTGTCCCCTGCCCCTCTGAGGCCTCCTGCAAGGATGAATTGCGTAGATTGGGCGGGCTGGACAAAGCCGAGAATCCTCAAGACAGTGGCAGTCCGCGAAATAACCTCAGGATCACTTGTATACAACATGGCAATATACTTGCCGAACAAGATAAACAGCAGAGCCATGCAACCCGACACAAAGGTCCCCATCCTCCTGGTTTCTCTCGCCCAACTCTCGGCCACGTCAGGCATACCCGCACCAAGGCCCTGGCCAACCAGGGTGGTGGCAGCAATTGCAAACGCCATCCCCGGCATGAATGAAAGGTTCATTATGTTCATTCCGATTTGGTGAGCTGCTATCACCGTAGTTCCGAATCCGGCCACTATCCTTACGTAAGTTAATTGGCCTGCGCGCAATACTACTTGTTCAACGGCAGATGGTATGCCTACTCGAATGATCCTTCCAAGCAACTGCCGGTTAAGTCTGAAAGGACCGGTTAGGTGCAAGTGGGAATTGCCCGAAATCGCTACCCTTAGGAGAAGAATAAAAGCGATGATCCTCGCAATGGTGGTAGCTAACGCAGCTCCGGGTACACCCAACTGCGGGAAGCCGAATTTCCCGTAAATCAGCAGATAGTTTCCAATGACGTTAGTGACGTTAGCAACCATGTTGGCTTTCATGGGCGAGACTGTATCCCCTGCTCCACGAAGCGCTGCGGTAAGGCTCATGGAGACTACCATGAACACGCCGCCTGCTGCTATGATCTTCATATAGCCGGTTCCCAAAGGGAGGACGTCTGCCTCTGCACCCATGAAATTCAGGATGTTTCCTGCAAAGGTGAAACCCAGAACACTTACTACGAGACCCATCACTATAACCAGCATGAGGCTTTGGCGCATCGCGTCATTCGCCACATCATCCTCACCTGCCCCTATAGAGCGAGCAATGACTGCTGTTGTGCCTACGTTGAGAGCAATGAAGCTCGCCATGGCAAAGAACACCGGCTGGTTTGTGAGTCCGACTGCAGCTATAGCTGCAGGCCCCAGCCTTCCCACCATCATCATGTCTGCCATGTTCACGAAAGTGACCAAGGCCATTTCCATCAAGGATGGCCCAGCAAGTTCAAGAACCTGCCTACGCGCAGCGCTGGGCGAATCCGGACGTAAAAGTCCTTGATGAGTCTCTGCTTGATCCTGATATGTCATTAATGCAATCACCATTGACTTTCTATAATCGAGTCCCATACGATTGAGCCTACGGTCATGCCAGGACCGGTACCATACTATGCTCAATCATATAAGCTACCACAGGCACGAGGCATGAGCATTGACAGCGTACCCTTGAATGTGGAATTACTGTGAGGAAATACCTCAAGAAATGAACACTGGTTTAGATTATACATTTATTACAGCCTTTCGGCAAGCAAACTAAGACCCCGTTGCCTCACGTAAAAATGTACTCGAACGAGGTATCGTTGCCTCACGGGAAAATGTACTCGAAATAGTGGCTGAGTCCTTTACAGGTAATCCCCAGAGCATTATAATAATTAAATAGTTGCTTATATGATAAAATATTTAACGTTCTGAGGCAGAGTACATTTCTATCCGGGAGGGTTGAAGGCCATATGAGTGTAAGTGAATTTGATGACGCATCAGATAATGAAGTATGTGAAACCTTTGAGCTATCGTCTGTCGATGTCCTTGATGCGCTGAGGGACAAGCTCATTGAAGTTCAGGGGTTATCTCAGATTTTCCGCGTGCTCGGGGATGAGACTCGGACTAAGCTAATCTACCTCCTATCCCTAAGAGAATTATGTGTCTGCGACCTAGCCGAGATTCTTGAGATAACTGTTCCTGCAGTGTCTCACCACCTGAGGCTGCTACGGGCAATGCGTCTTGTCAGGCACCGTCGGGACGGGAAGAGCGTATATTACTCACTTGACGATCACCATATCATTACCTTAATCCGCCAGGCGCAGGAGCATTACTCAGAGGACACAAGCGACTCTTTCAAGGCATAAATAATGTCTGTTAGCCCACCATGGATGAAGGAAGAAGGGGCCAATCACCTCAGCTAAGTCATAACAGAGGGAAGAAGGAGCGACAGAATATTGGCGGGAGATAATAAGACGCGACATATGCATAGCACAATGGAACAGGCACATTACGACGTATCACACGAATTCGATCTTCGCGACGTTCGCCATAAGCATCATAACGAATCACACGAACCGGATGCAGGTCACCATGGCCACGGACATCATGACCATCCTCAGGTCCGGCCGGCATCGATAATGGTATCCGCAATCCTTTTGTTGATTGGCATTCTCCTTGAACCGAAGCTCCACGGGACACCTTACGTATTCATGGAATATGTTATTTTCATCACCGCTTACTTGCTTGTCGGCGGTAAGGTGCTGCGCGAGGCTGCGGCGAATTTGCTTCGCGGCGAGGTATTCGATGAATTCTTCCTTATGAGCGTGGCGACACTGGGCGCCCTCGCAATCCACCGGTTGCCTGAAGCTGTCAGTGTTATGCTGTTCTTCGCTGTCGGCGAATACCTTCAGGACCTTGCACTCGACAGATCCAGGAAGGCTATTGCAAGCCTCGTGGGAATCCGTCCTGACACCGCCAATCTGAAGATGCGCAATGATAACGGAGGCTACGATATCCGGATCGTTCACCCTGACAGCGTTGATATCGGGGACATAATCGTCGTGAAACCCGGAGAGAGGATCCCACTGGACGGCAAAGTCATAGAGGGCACATCTTTCCTGGACACGTCTGCGCTGACAGGGGAATCCGTACCTCGCCGGGTATCCCCGGGCGGCACAGCCCTGGCGGGGATGGTTAACCAACAAGGAATCATTGAAATACGTGTCGAGAAGAGATCCGGCGAGTCCTCCATAGCCAGAATCATGCATCTCGTGGAGGACGCTTCGACCCGCAAAGCCCCTACTGAGCGGTTTATCACGACGTTTTCACGGTATTATACCCCGCTTGTTACGTTCGCAGCCGTGGGTGTAGCTATTGTGCCTCCCCTAATAATTCCGGGAGCGACATTTTCTGAGTGGATATACCGGGCTTTGGTGCTGCTTGTCATATCATGCCCGTGCGCGCTGGTGATATCTATACCCCTTGGGTATTTTGGAGGCATCGGTTCTGCGTCCCGCCACGGCATTCTCGTAAAAGGCGCCAATTTCCTTGATGCATTGACCTCTCTCCATACAGTCGTGATGGACAAAACCGGGACAATGACAAAAGGCGTGTTCAAAGTCACTGAAGTCACAACGCGCAACGGGTTTACCAAACATGAGACGCTCCGGCTTTCAGCGTTGGCTGAACAAAACTCAAATCACCCGATTGCGAAATCAATCATAGATGCCTACAACGGAACCCTTTCACCTGATGGCATTCAGAGTTACCGTGAAATCCCGGGGCGTGGCGTCAAGGCCGTGATTGACGGAAGGGAAATCATAGTCGGCAACGACGAAATGCTGCATGTGGAGAGCATCCCTCACGATTCCTGCAATGTGGAAGGCACCGTGGTTTATGTGGCAGTGAATAGGATCTTCGCAGGATACATCATTATCTCAGATGAGATGAAACCCGATGCGGAGCAAGCGGTGAGAGATCTCAAGGCCCTGGGTGTTGAGACCACAGTAATGCTTACGGGAGATGATCGGTCTGTGGCGGTTGATGTTGCGAACCGTGCAGGGATCGACGTCGTCTTCGCAAACCTGTTGCCTGAGGACAAAGTGGCCAAGGTGGAAGAGCTTGCAGCCGGGCTTCCGAAACGAGGAAGAAACCGGCTTGCCTTCGTAGGAGACGGGATAAACGACGCACCTGTAATCATCAGGGCTGACGTGGGAGTCGCCATGGGCGCATTGGGCAGCGATGCAGCAGTGGAGGCGGCTGATGTGGTAATAATGGACGACAAGCCGTCTAAGCTTGGAACCGCAGTCCGGATAGCGCTCCACACCAGAAGGATTGTCCTGGAAAACATCGCCCTTGCCCTGACAGTGAAGGGCGCTTTCATAATTACGGGAATACTCGGCGTGGCAACTATGTGGGAAGCTGTATTCGCAGATGTCGGCGTCGCATTGCTCGCTATCTTGAACTCCATACGGGTCCTACGCAAACGCTACGATACTGTAGAGGTACACCCTTACAGGGCAGGAAATGTCAACGCGCAGCCTCCCAGGTAATTGCGTGCCGCATCTTCCAGGTTCGGATTCTTGGGATGGACCCGCTTGAAAGGAATTACTTCCGAAGAACCGGAGCAAGCTAAGACTTAGCAAGCGATGAGCGGATTCCGGAGGGTCTGTTTTGAAAACCGAAACGTTCCTTTACATTACTGTGGGGATTTTGATTTCACTTGTAATAGTGATCCTCAGACCCCAGGCGGTAGACAGCTTGTTACAGTCAAAGTGGTTAGGGGAAATCGCCTTGCCCAGATACACCGACGGCTCTGAAAGAGAGAGCAGGACTCCTGAGTCCGGAGACTTGGTGAGTCTCTTTCCGGATATTATCATAAGGCAGTGGCATCCTGAAACAAACAAAGTGGCCCTGACATTCGATGACGGCCCTGACGACGTCTACACTCCGAGAGTCCTTGACGTCTTAGCAAAGTATAACGTGCGGGCGACGTTCTTCCTAATAGGAAGTGCAGCAGAAAAACACCGAGGAATCGTAGAGAGGATTATCAGGGAAGGGCATGAAATCGGCAACCATACCTACTTTCACTCGAACCTCTCCCGGATGGCCCCCTGGCAAATCCTCCTTGACTTGGGCAAAGCCAACAAGGTCTTTTCCGACATCACAGGAAAAGACGTTCCAGTGGTACGCCCGCCATACGGAGCACTTGACCCGCCTGCAGTAAAAGCTATCGGGGATAAAGGATATAATGTCCTCCTCTGGACAGTGGATTCACTGGATTGGTGGGGTATTTCCAAGGAAGAAGTCATAGGGAACGTGCTTCCGAAGGTGGAGACCGGCGTTATCGTCCTTCAACATTCCTCAGGCGGGCCTGATGAAGACCTTACAGGCTCAGTGGATGCCCTCCCGGACATCATTGAAACCTTGCAATCACAAGGCTACTCCTTTCATACCGCGAGTGAGATCTTGGAAGACATCAGAGGTCAAAATGAGCTCAAGAAAAAGGCGGAGGAAGAGGCAAAAAGAAAGGGCCCGTGAGTCTTGACGGGCCCTGAGATTACAGGTATCAGGGGTGTTGTGGCCTCAGGCGCACTGCCTTGATGATCATTCTAACAGGTTAGATTCCGCCAAAAAGACACATGCAAAGAAAGCACACTATTATGATGATTATTATGATCCACCACCATGAGCATCCGAACCAATCAGTCTTCGGCTTGCTGATATCTGTCATATGACTAGCCTCCTTCAAATGGCCTACATGAGAAAGGACTTCTTTTCGACCTTTCTGCAATCACGATATAATATGTCAAGCAGTAGACTGCTGACACTCAACCTGCGTCATAACGTATCTGTCGTAAACAAGTACCGGATATGCTCCGGGAGGAACTAACATAGTAATGGAGAATAGGATCACATCTAAGGCGCCATCGGAACCCTGGTGCCGGCCATGTTTTCCCGGGGCGCCAAGGCAAGAAAGCCGTGTTTGTGAAATGCGGGCAGAGAAGCCTAATTCCAGGCACAAATGAGGTGAGGACAGTGAAGAGACTTTACCGAAGCAGAACCGGTTCGATGATAGGCGGCGTATGTGGCGGCCTTGCAGAATACCTGGAAGTGGATCCCACCATCGTGCGCCTTGGCTTCGTGTTGCTAGGCTTGTATTCGGGCATAGGCATAGCCGCCTACCTAATCCTCTGGATAATCGTCCCATATCGGGATACGGGTGAGGCCCCGACTTCTGAGATCATTCGCGAAGGTGCAGAGGAAATACGGGACAAAGCCCAGGAAGTCGCAGAATCCATCAGCCCGGCCGTCCGAGAGTCTCAAGGGCCTGCAGCCAACGTAGTCATCGGAATTCTCCTGGTCGGATTAGGGGTAGTCTTCCTCGTACGTACCCTCAACATTTCTTGGCTTCGCTGGCTGAATGCCGGCACCTTAATGCCGATCATCCTCATCATTGTCGGCGTCATCCTGCTCAGAAAGCAGAATATCGACAGGAGAGGAGAATGAGCCATGGCTGAGCTTGGCAATAACGGCGAGAAGAGAAGGCGGAGAAGTAGCATAGTACTCCCGTCAATCCTAATACTCCTTGGCATCTTGCTTCTACTTCATAATCTCGGCTTGGTGGATTGGAATGTCTGGGCGGCAATTGCACGGTTTTGGCCTCTCATCCTTGTCGCGCTCGGGCTTGAACTGATACTGGGGAGAGGATCGATATCAAGATCTATTGTCATCATCATCATACTCGTGATTATCTCCGGACTGGCCTTGCGTCACCCGACGGCAAGAGGAGCCGTTACTCGTACGAGAGTAGAGAAGCCTCTCTCCGGCGCGACCAGCGCACAAATACAGATCAACATGGGCGTCGGCGCATTATACCTGAGCTCTCTTCCGGACTCATCAGATCTCATCAGCGGAACAGTGGACACTGCAGTAGGAGAATGGCTGAGAGAGGATTTCAAGGTCATTGCAAACAAAGCACGCCTTGTCCTCAGCACTGAAAACAGCGACTTCTTCGCTGATTTCAATTTCTTTGGTTTAGGTGCACAGCCTGCAAGGAAATGGGATCTTTCACTTAATGAAAGCATACCGGTAAGCCTGGACATACGCACCGGGGTCGGGGAGGCCCGCATAGACCTTGAGCGTGTTCTGGCAACTGACGTTGAAGTAAAAACCGGTGTAGGGAAAACGGATCTGACCCTGCCTGCAACAGGGCATTCCAGGGTCACTCTTTCAGGCGGTATCGGTGAAACCATTATTCATATTCCGAAAGGCGTGGCAGCCCGAATCCGCACAAAAACCGGAATAGGCTCAGTTCAGGTATACGGCAACTACATCCGTCAAAACAAAGAATACATCTCCCCTGACTTCCACACAGCCGAAAGCCGGGTCGACCTTGAGGTGAAAGGCGGAATCGGAAGTATACGGATCGAAGGCTAGTACTGTAACAGCCTCAACCCGGTCAATTTCAAGCAGCCTCTCCTTGAAAAGAAGCGCCATTGCGGGTCCCACATGGGGACTGCCGTAGGTGGCACTGGATGCTAATCGGTAAACGCGTTAATCACCCGTTCACTTCTAAGGAGATTCTCAATGATGAAACCATAGACTAATGTCATAGGGATTTCTTTTAGAAATATCATCCACCATACAGCTACAGGAAACTTCAAGAAAACAACGTTCATCCAATAGCCCAAGGTCGGCCATAGTATGAGAAAAGACACTATCGGGGCGAATAGCATTCTTAATCTGGATGACATAATCCCGCAGAGAAGTAAGTAAAAATCATACCAAAGCAAAGGCGAAAAGGGGTGGCCAAACTGTGGTATCGTCACGAGCGAACCTAGAATACCCGCAATGAATCCAGGTATCGGGCCGTAAACCCCGGCTATGACAAGAAGCGGTAATGTGGTCAAGTCAAGCTTTGCCTGTGGCCCTATGGGGATCATGATAAGTCCCAGCACGTTTCCAAATGCAGACATGGCTGCTATAGCTAATAATGCCTTTGGTTCTTGTAAACAACTAATACCCCAAAAATCCTTACGATGAAGCCTAAGATTTTCACCGCCCACAAAAGGTCCCTCCCTTAGCAAAGATTTTATGACCAAATGCTCAGCAGTTTTGCGGTAAATCCAAAGACAAGCAAGACAATGGAATAGACTACTATACACCAGTCCCTGGTTATGAGTTTAGGCTGCCAAATGGATGTCCTCTTTCTGGATTCAAAATCAAGGCCTTTTGCCACGAAGGCCAGACTCATGTCATCTGTCAGATTTGCAAGTAATATGAAAATGGGTTTTATTGTTCGCTGAACTGCTGTCAGCTTCTGCCGGAACGTGCCCTTATCCATTTCAAAACCACGGGCACGCTGCGAGTCCATGGTGATTTCAAGGCCTTCTGCCACCAGAGGTATAAGCCTCCAGGTTACCCCTATCAAGAAGGCGATGCGGTAGGGTACGCCCCAGCATTCCAGACTCTTCACTATATGTGACATTCTCGTCGATGACGTTAGGACGATTATGGCAATGAAAATCGTAAGTACTCTGGCAGTGACTGTAGCGCCATATAGCACGGCCCCACTTGTAATCGAGAAAGTGGCGCCAAACAACCTGATTGAAAAGAGGGGTATCCCGCCTACGAAACTAGCAAACAGAATATTGAGCAAGCCCAAGAATACAACGAGGAACATGAGCGTCTTGCTATGCTGCACCAACTGATTGATAATGGGATACCCCAAAATCGCGCTGAGGACTATCGTCTGCAGAAGCAGCAAAAACGCAGGGATCGGTGACGTGAAAGACACGGATAGAATTATTGTCACCACAACCCAGATGATCTTTGCCCGGGGATCCAATTTCCACATTGGCGCGTCAAGTTCTACGTAGGATACTAAGTTCCGCGCCGATGCC
>MTKW01000274.1_pt1 | contig 61819 bp, 60 predicted proteins | sample 1042761 | NCBI WGS metagenome assembly MTKW01 (sample SAMN06205366, study PRJNA360243) | anaerobic digester metagenome | biome: Wastewater treatment plant; feature: Anaerobic digester sludge; material: sludge; isolation source: anaerobic digester fed with sludge from wastewater treatment plant ... | reverse complement strand
AGGACACATTGATAATTTTTCCGCTTCTTTTTGCTTTAAAAAGAGGGATAATGTGTTTGCAACAATTGACGACAGACATGAAATTGATGTTCATGATTAAATCCCAGTCAGCCTTGCTAAAATCCTCGAAATTTTTGGTTTTACTGCCCATTGCGGCATTGTTAACTAAAACATCAACAGTACCGAAGGCCTTGACAACTTCATTAATCATTTCTTTGACACTTTCTTCGTCCGCAACATCTACTTTTATAGCCAAAGCCTTAACATGATATTCTTCGATAATTTCCTGAGCTACTTCCAGCGCTTTCTCATAATTGAGGTCGGCTATCACTACATCCATACCGTCTTTTGCAATTCTTCTGACAGCTGCTTTGCCTATTCCTTGAGCTGATCCTGTTACGATTGCTACTTTCTTCATTGTTTTTACACCGTCCTTTTTAGCTTGTTAGTTACCATCAATTTAAATCGATAAATGGATGGGTCTACTTATGGATTTCTATATTCTATTATAATGTTTTTACAATATATTTGGATGAGAAGTTACTATTTTTTATGACTTTTTAATGATGTGGATAAACATTACAAAAATGTCTCGAAATGTTGATTGAAATAGATTAGCCCGGCAGGATGCGCCGGGCAGGGAGAACAGGTCTATGGCAGTAGAAATCTGTTTCGGTAGTTTTATGTTGCTCTCACAGTCTTTTCGTATTTTTTTAGTAAACGTAGAAAATGATTAGCTTCTCTTAAGACGTGGTCACCTAACAAGGGAATGATGATTGAGCGGATCTTACATTCTAAGAGACCTTCTGTTCCTTGACGCTTAAATTCTCGTAATTCCTTTGTTGCTTCAAGGCTTTTTGCAGTAACTCCTTTCAGCGGAAGTGACTTCTCCAAAGCGTTAATTGCTTCTTTTGTTAACTTATTAAATTCGCCAGCAAAATTATTGGCGGCATCAATCAGTTTATTCTCTGTAGGGTCAAGTAAACCACGAATAAACAAGCTGTGCTCTGCCATGATCCTATTCCAGAAAGCCTCTTGCTCATAGGCTTCCTTTTCAATATTAATATGCTCATGATTCTGTATTCTTTGAATCATCCGGAGATATAAAATAGCTTCTCTCATTATGTGATCAATAAGTAAAGGATAATTAAAGGTAAATAGTTTACATCTGAGAACATCTTCTAAAATTTTTTTCTTGAATTCTATGAGCGCAGGAAGTAATTCTATTGCCCTCTGGTTAAGATTTGATACACGCTGCTCTAGCTTAGGATCAATACAGTGCTTACCATCTCCGACTAACTTGGTTTCAGCTTTGGTTATATTGGTTGGGATATTCACCCCAGTAAGGAACGAAGTAGCATTTTCAGCCTGGATTGTGTATGGGGTAACTATTTCTCCGGACTGTAGCACTGAGTTGCTTACTACTCCATTAGCTAGTGCGACAGCATCTGCAAGTAACTTATCGAAATTTTGACGGAACATATCTGCCTGCTGGGCTAATGATTTATCTCTTGGAGTAAAACTAGCCTGTAGGAAGAATGAATGCTCCTTCATAATTCGAGCAAAGAAAAGATGCAAATCTAATGATTGACGAACGAAATTAGCACTTGATGACATAGCTCAATCCTCTTTTTAATCAATATTTGTCCTATGTTATAATATGACCAAGCTTAAGAAAGGTTCATAAACAGTGAAATCATCATTACAGAATTACCTAGTATCTTAACTTAATCCTTCGACATGAGTATATTTTGAAGACCATCAGGGTGAAATCAGGGTTGATTCAGTTGTCGGACAAGGAACAATTTTTACAATTTTATTACCCCAAATTGGGACTACAATTTGACGGATCCTGGATATAATAGTAATATAGTACTTTGGTTGGGTGTTACATAGTATGTATAGGGAGGATTAATACTGAAAATGAAGAAAGCTAGTATGTTACTAGTGCTGTTTCTTTTAATCTCCGTATTATTATTAAGCTGTACATCACAGAACTTTTCTGACCCAGAACAGAGTAATAAGGCTATTGAATGGATCGTTGCCTCTACGGAAAAAGCTATTGTTAATAAGGATATAAAATTAGCTAGGACAATCTGGAGTGAGATCTCCGAATACGGAGTTAAAGCTAGCTCGATGGGTAAAGATGACTTAGGGGACAAACTAGGCTCTTTAGCTTCTTGTTATGAGTACTTAGTAAAATATCTGGAAACAGGCGATAAGAAGCTGTATGAGAAGTTTCAAGATAATTACTCTAGTGCCATGGAAGATTTACAAGCTGTAATTGATTTAAAGGAATAAAAATATAATATACACCAACCATAAAAGGCCAACTTATAGAGTTCTATGAGTTGGTCTCTCTAATGGTAGGAAATTATTAGAAATTCACAAAGTAGTAAGAAAAGATTATCTAGTGTATAATAGGATAGGTTGGAGGTGAATTATTTGCAAATAACAAAAAGAAAGCTTGGCTTGGTAAGTGCTGTTGTCCTAGCTGCTTTGCTCCTTTTGGTTACTATCTATGGTTATCCGGTGGAGGAACCAGAGTTAGCAGTATATTCTGAGGAACAGGAAAATCATGCTCTTACATATTACCCTGCCCGGCGACTTTTGACTTTGCGCACATTAAAGACTGTCTCGGTAGTTGATGGGGATAATTCACAAACTATAACCACCGATGCCCAGACTGTGCAAAATGTCTTAGAAGAATTGCAAATAAAATTAGGAATCCATGATAGAGTCGAACCGGAATTAACAGAAGAGTGTACAGATACAATTAAGATTACTAGGGTAGAGAAAAAACAAGTTGTTGAAGAAGTGGCTCTCGATTATGCCATAGAGAAGAAAGAGGACCCCCATCTCTATAAGGGCGAACAGAGAATCTTGGAAAAAGGTAAGAAGGGTCTGGAAAGATCAGTCTTTGAAATTGTCATCGAGAATGGCCAAGAAATCAGCAAAAATCTAATCGAGAAGGTTGTAGTCAGTAAGCCTAAGACCCAGATAGTTGCCTATGGTACAAGGCAAATAGCTTCCAGAGGCGGTCAAGAGCTGGAATTTGATCGAGTCCTTACAATGTCTGCTACTGCTTATACCCATACAGGTAATAAAACCTATACAGGAATTTGGCCTAGTGTAGGTATTGTAGCAGTAGATCCTAAGGTTATTCCTCTGGGAACAAGGTTATACATTGACGGGTATGGCTACGCAACAGCTATGGACACAGGCGGTGCTATTAAAGGGAATAAGATTGATCTATTTTTCGAGACAAGAGCCGAGGCTTTAAAATGGGGCCGACGCAATGTTCAGGTATTTGTCTTAAAGTAGAGAAGACCTTTATTGAAGCATCTCTAGTTTGTGTGGTAAAATTACAGAGGAAAAGTTGTGGCACAGGTCCAACCTGTGCCTTTGTGAATCTAGCTTAACGAAACATAGGAGGTTTTATCAATGGCAGGTCATTCTAAATGGGCCAATATTAAGCGGACCAAGGGTAAAAATGATGCGGCCAGAGGCAAAATGTTCACCAAACTGGCTCGTGAGATTATAGTGGCGACGAAGATGGGAGGGCCTAATCCCGAGGGCAATTTTCGTTTAAAAACGGCAATTCAGAACGCTCGAGCAGCTAATATGCCTAATGATAATATTCAACGGGCAATCCAAAAAGGGGCCGGTGGCCCAGATAGTGATAATTTAGAAGAGTTGGTTTATGAAGGGTACGGTCCTGGCGGAGTAGCCATTATGCTAAGTATTCTTACTGATAACCGAAACCGTACGGCTGGAGAAATACGTCACATTTTTTCTAAGAATGAAGGTAACTTGGGTGAGACCGGCTGTGTAAGCTGGATGTTCAAACAAAAAGGTGTCTTAATCTTAGAAAAAGAGAAATTAACTATGGACGAGGACGATCTACTCCTGCTGGCCTTAGATAAAGGTGCTGAAGATATCAAGTCTGAAGATGAAGAAATAATTGAGATTTATACTGCTCCTGAGGATTTTCAAGCTGTTAAAGAGGCCTTAGAAGAAGAGGGCTTAGAGTTCTCCCAAGCTGAAATAAGTATGATCCCTGAGAATACGGTAGTTGTCAATGATTTAGAACAGGCTAAGCTGTTGATGCGGATGATGGATTATCTGGATGAGCATGATGATGTGCAACAAAGCTACACTAATTTTGATATTGCCGAGGAAATAATGGAGCAACTCTCCTAGAAAGGGATTAATATGGCCGGTATTATTACACAAGGAGTATATCGAGTTCACTACTATGAGGTAGACTACCAGGGAAGAATTTTACCCACATCCCTGATAAATTATTTACAAGACATAACCTGGATCCAAAGTGAAGAGGTAGGGTTGGGCATGAAAAAACTATTTGCTCAAAACTACCGCTGGGTTTTGTATCAATGGGATATCACAATTGACCAATATCCTCAATACAATGAGAACTTACTTATCAGCACTTGTCCTCTTGCCATGGATAAGTTCAGCGCTTATCGTAAGTTCGAAGTAAAAAGCCAGAATGGTCAAACCCTGGCTACAGCTATGTCCCGCTGGGCCTTGGTTAATGGCGATACTATCGGTTTAGCCAGAATCCCTCCGGAAATGGCAGAAAGCTTTGGACTGATTCTAGGTGATACAAGTGAAATCCCTAAGCTTAATAAGATTAAGGGGCCTCAGGAAGAACATTACACCTTTGATATTGTAGTGAGATATAGTGATATAGATACTAATAGGCACGTCAATAATGGAAAATATATTGAGTGGGCAATGGAAAGTATACCCTTTGAAAAAACCTCTTCCCGTTCATTACAAGGTATAGAGGTTATCTATAAAGTCCAAGGGGAGTACGGTGAGAAGCTCAAAGTCGTTACCGAAGTAAAGACAGACAGCGACATACTCTGGGGAGAGCATAAGATTGTCGGGGCTGAGAACAAGCTGAAGTGTCTCTTACGAACTAAATGGACTTAAGAAAGTACAAATAATGTATAATTTTTGCGCAATCCGGCCATTATATGGATATTAATGGCAAAGGAGGCGCAAGGGTTGAAGGATTTTAAATATAAACATTTATGGGGCCTGGTTTTGCTGATTTCCTTAACTGCTTTTGGTGCAGTTTTTATTTGGGCTAATCTCTCTGAGGACAGACCGCCCCAGAAGACTATAATTAATCAAGCTAAGAAGATTGTTGAAGAGGAAACAGAAGTTTATAGTAGAGAAAAATATAGCCTTTGCCAAAAGATAGGCTATTCCTGCAAACAAGAGATTCTCCTTAGCGGTGCTGAACGCCAGGAACTGAATAATCAGGCAGAGAGTGAAATACTTAAGAAGTATCCTCCGGAAGCCGGGTGGACAATTAGTTGGGAAGGCTCCCGCTTATATTTAGAAAAAGAGATTCAGGGTCTGTGTCCTGAACACCAAAAAAGATGGCATCTAGGTTTAGATCCCACTGAAAAAAAGGTAGTTGTATATCTTGGGCCTGCAGCAGTAGGTACTGAAGGCGGCCTTGTCAGGGAAACAGATTTGGAGATAGACTTATTACCAGAAGATTTGCAGCAAAGGGTGAGGGAGTCTACTATTGAGTTTTTGAACTGGGAAGAGTTAATTGCCACTTTGGATAGCCTAGCTGAGTATGCTGAACATGCCGGAGGCTAGAATGAGGATTGATAGGAATATTTAGCAGACAACACTTAATAGTAGATAATAAATGGATTGGTGTGTGCCAATCCTTTTTCTGTACTAGATATACCGCCCAATGGCTTTAATGATGGCATTGGCCGAGGACAATATACTAGCAGTCTTAAATGCAGGATAAGAATAATTCTTTAAGATTGGTCTCAAGCTGACCAATCTTTTTTTTCGGTGAGAGGATAAAGGAATGTAGGTCAGCAAAAGAGAAATCAAATACAATCCGAACAAAGTTTACTTTATACTTTATAATAGTAAGAAATGAACTAGTATAATAATAATGAGTTTAGTAAAGGAGAAACTATGATAATATTAGGTGTTGATCCCGGGACAGCCATCTGTGGCTACGGGGTAGTCGAGTATAAAGGCAATCATTTTCGCCTTTTGGACTATGGGACAATACGTAGTTCTAGTACGGAAAGTACTGCAGCTAGGCTCCAGACCATACATCAGGGTCTAAATGAGATTATAGAGCAGTATCAACCTGAGCAAATGGCTGTGGAAGAACTTTTTTTTAACAAGAATGTGCGTACAGCTTTAACAGTAGGACAAGCCAGAGGTGTGATACTTTTGACCGGGCAACAGAACGGCTTGCCAATTGCTGAATACACGCCTTTACAAGTCAAACAAGCGGTAGTAGGTTACGGTAGAGCTGAGAAAGCTCAGGTGCAGTTTATGGTGAAGACAATCCTTAATCTGCAGGATATTCCTAAACCTGATGATGCTGCAGATGCCTTGGCTATAGCTATTTGCCACGCCCACTCTATGGGTAGCTGTTTTTGTAATAATTGAGATAATTATATTACTGAGATAATGATCTTGTCCAAGGAGGTAATCCTGATGTTAGATTTTATTCAAGGGGAGCTGATAAAAAAGGAACCTGATTACGTGGTTCTACTGGTGGGAGGTATAGGTTATCGCCTGATGGTTTCTGCCATAACCCTTGCTGCTATGCCCACTATTAAGAATAGTGTTACCTTATATACTCATCTGCATGTGCGGGAAGATGAGCTTACTCTTTATGGTTTTGCTACTGAAGAAGAAAAAGAGCTTTTTGCCATTTTACTTTCAGTTTCTGGTATTGGTCCGAAGCTGGCCATGGCCGTTCTTTCAAAAATGAATGTAATGGAATTCAAACGCGCCATTATTCTAGGTGATACAGCTATGCTGACTACTATTCCAGGGGTGGGGAAAAAGACTGCTGAACGTATGATTCTGGAGTTGAAGGATAAGGTAGGGAAGCTGGACACTGAAGCTGATAGTGAAATGCAAATTACTACCGATAGCCCTGCTACAGATCTGCGTAGTCAAGCTGTGACAGCCCTGCTGGCCTTGGGATATAGCTTGGCAGAGGCTCAAAAGGCTGTGCCACTGAATGCTCAGGCAGAAACAGTGGAAGACTTGGTACGGTTAGGCTTGAAAAACCTAGCTCGTTTCTAATCGCTATTGCTAATAAGCATCATTATTTAAGCTGAAAGGATCGGGGAACGTGAAGAAATGCCGGAGACCCCAGATGTTTATTTTTATCTTGCTAATACTGCCTATATTGCTTTTCTCTGCTTGTAACAAGACAGGAGGGTTTTGGCGGTTCGAATCTGAAGGACAGCACGGACGAATACAGGAGCAACAAGCTTCCACGCTAATCCAGCCGGAGGCTGCAACTATAGCAGAACGCTTTATAGTGCCTGACGGTTATGAGCGGGTTCCTGTAGCGTCTAATTCCTTTGGAGAGTATCTGCGTAATCTCCCTCTAAAGCCTCACGGTTCCAAGGTCCATTATTTTGATGGTAGAATAAAAGCTAGAGATGTTCATGAGGCTGTAGTAGACTTAGATGTAGGTACCCGGGATTTGCAGCAATGTGCCGATGCAGTTATTCGCCTAAGGGCAGAGTACTTGTATCAAGAACAGAGATATGAAGAGATACATTTTAATTTCACAAATGGATTTAATGCCGAATATGCCAAATGGCGTGAAGGTTATAGAATAAAAGTAGAGGGAAATTCGGTATCCTGGATTAAAAGCAGCAATCCTTCTCAGAGCTACGAAGATTTCCGCAAATACTTAGATCTTGTTTTTGCCTACGCCGGAACCTTATCCTTAGCCCAAGAATTAACTCTGGTCCAAGTGGCAGAAATGGAGATCGGTGATGTCTTTATCCAAGGGGGTAGTCCCGGTCATTGTGTTATAGTGGTAGATATGGCAGAGCATAATGAGACCGGGGAAAAGTTGTTCATGCCGGCCCAGGAAATTCATATTTTAAAAAACGGAAGGGACTCTAGCATTAGTCCCTGGTATTCGGCATACTTTGCTGATGAGCTTAGGACCCCCGAATGGACTTTTCAGCAGGAGGACTTAAAAGGTTTTCCCGAGAATTAACTAGGTAATTCAGCAGAAGGAGGAGCAAATGACGGAGGAGAGAATAGTTTCTCCCGGATTGGGGAGAGAGGAACAGGAAGAACTGAGTTTACGGCCTAGTCGCCTAAGTGAATATATTGGACAGGACAAGGTAAAGGAAAACCTGGCTGTGTTTATTACTGCCGCTAAGCAACGAAATGAGGCTATAGATCATGTGTTGCTCTATGGTCCTCCAGGCTTAGGAAAAACCACCTTAGCCAATATTATTGCACAGGAGATGGGATGCCAGATTAGAGCAACATCAGGACCGGCTATTGAGCGGCCGGGGGATCTAGCTGCGATTCTGACTAATTTGCAAGCTGGCGATATTCTATTTATTGATGAGATTCACCGTCTAAACAGGGCAGTAGAAGAAGTCTTGTATCCGGCTATGGAGGATTTTTCTCTTGATATTATTATCGGTAAAGGCCCAAGTGCTCGTTCCATCCGCTTAGATTTGCCGCCTTTTACTTTGATCGGAGCTACTACCAGAATCGGCAACCTCTCAGCACCTCTAAGAGATAGGTTTGGCGTAGTCAGTAGGCTGGAATATTATAAGGAAGAGGATCTGGTGGTCATAGTAGAACGGGCGGCTAGGATTCTGAGAATCGGCATTGAACCGGAAGGAGCCAGAGAGATTGGCCGCAGGGCCAGAGGAACTCCACGGATTGCCAATAGACTCTTAAAAAGAGTCCGGGATTTTGCTCAGGTAGCTGGTTACAGTACCATCAACAAAGAATTAGCAGACAAGGCTTTAAATATGTTGGAGGTGGATGAGCTGGGTCTTGATTCCATTGATCGGATCATGCTTTCCACAATTATTACAAAGTTCGGTGGCGGCCCAGTAGGCGTAGAGACTTTGGCTGCTTCTATTAGTGAAGAGACAACTACTATAGAGGATGTCTACGAACCCTATCTGTTACAAATAGGCTTTTTACAAAGAACGCCTCGGGGACGAATTGCTAGCCAGGCTGCTTATGAACACCTTAAGTTAAAGTACAACAAAAAAGAAGATGATCAGCCGACACTTTTTACTGATTAGGAAGGGATTAACATGAAAGTATTGTTACACATCTGCTGCGGCCCCTGCAGTATTTATCCCCTTAAATCTCTGAGAGAGGAAGGCCATGAATTAAGAGGCTATTTCTTTAATCCCAATATTCACCCTTATACTGAGTTCCAAAAAAGATTAGAGACAATGAAAGATTATGCGGAAAAAGAACAACTGCCGGTAATCATTGATGATAATTATGAATTGGACGAGTTCTTGCGCCAGGCGGCTTTTCGGGAAGGGGAGCGTTGTCGCTCTTGTTATGCTACTCGCTTAAGAAGGGCAGCCCAAGTAGCAAAGAAAGGCAAATTTGAGGCTTTTACCACGACCCTTCTGGTTAGTCCCTTTCAGAAGCATGAACTGATCCAAGAGATTGGAACTGCTATCGGTACGGAATTAGGGATTCCTTTCCTCTATCGAGATTTCCGACCAGGCTTCAAGGAAGGTGTGGAGATTTCCAAGATGGAGGGTATGTATCGTCAGCAGTATTGTGGCTGCATATACAGCGAGAGAGATAGGTATTATCGTCGATGACTTTTTCCCTTTTGCGGGCAGGAAAGGTGATGTATCCTGTCGAAAAGAAGGGGATGGGTCATTTTATTAATGCTGAGCTTTGTATGGGGGTAAAGATGAAAAAAACTGTTCTTGGCAAATTAGTTATTCTTACGCTAATAATGAGTATGATAATAATTCCTTTTGGCAGTAGCTCTGCTTTAGGTCAATATAATGTTTCTCAAAACACCTTGCGGGTGGCCTTAGGCCTTGATCAGCCTTCCGGTGAGTTTACTGTGCTAGAAGGGGAATATGAATTAATTGATTATCAGACTCAACGCATTATAAGCCCCAGTGTGACTGGAATGGTTGGCTCCTGGCTATGTGCTCCGGCAGGTGGAGCAGGGCTGCAAATTTCTAACAGTAGTGCAGGAATACAAGAACTAGGCGGGACAACTATTTTGCTTAGGCAGAAGAATATTAACGGACAGAATATTTTCCGTTATAAAAATAAACGTTATCGGGGTGACTTATTGCTGCAGAATGTTAATGGCAGACTGCAGGTTATTAATATCATTGATATTGAACAATATCTCTACGGCGTTGTTGGTGACGAAATAGGCTACACAGCACCTTTGGAGGCTTTAAAAGCCCAGGCTGTAGTTTCCCGTACTTACGCTCTTTATTATAAACAAAATCCTCAACTCCACTATGATTTGGGAATTACGACTAGCTGGCAGATATATGGTGGTTATGACAGTGAGTTACAAGCTGGGGGACAGGTAAAAACTGCTGTAGATACAACCCGTGGACAAGTTATTACGTATCAAGGCAAGCCTATTCAGGCTTTTTTCCACGCTAATGCAGGTGGTTATACTGAGGCTTGTGAAAATGTCTGGTGGGATTGTTTACCCTATATTCAACCAGTGCCCTCACCTCAGGATTCCTATGCCCTGCAGCATAGTCAAAGTAATGGTTGGCCTGCCTCTACTTATCAATGGGAAAGGACTTTTACCTTGGCGGAGTTGAATAATCGGATTGCCAAGTGGAATAATGCCAATCCTTCCGACGCTATCAGAATCGGTAGCTTGCAAAGGCTTCAGGCCAGTAGGTTTGCTGTTAATCCGGTTACTAAGGAGTTTATGAAAACTGAGACGGCTTCCCGCAGGGTCACACAGCTCGATTTTATCGGAACTAGTGGCGTGAAGAGCTTTACTAAGAATAAGGCCCGTTCAGTTTTAGATTTACCCAGCACTTTATTTGAAATTTTTAATGATTCTGTGGTGGCGATTTGGAATGCCTTTGGAAACTTGGATTTTCATAATGATGCCAGCCAGATAATTGCTGTTGCAAGAGGTGGCTACAAAACCAAACTAAATGGCGAAAATGGGCATTACTATGTAATAGGGGCTGATGGCCTCAAGCAAGTTCCTAAAAAATCCGATACTATCACCATAAAGGGCCGTGGTTCAGGTCATGGTTTGGGTATGAGCCAATGGGGGGCCAGAGGAATGGCGTCCCAAGGCAGTAATTATCAGCAGATTATTCTCTATTACTATAATCAGGGTAAGAATGACGGCACTATTCAAATAACAACTTATCAATAGTAAAAAAGGACAGAGTATATGCGTCTGGAAGATTTCAATTATGATTTACCGTCTGAATTAATTGCTCAAGAGCCTCTTAGCAAGCGGGAGCAATCTCGCTTGTTGGTTTTAGATAAGAAAACCGGTACGATCTCCCACCGGACATTTTCTGAGTTGGGGGAATTTCTTCAGCCGGGTGATCTGTTAGTTTCCAATAATACTAGGGTTATTCCAGCCAGGTTATATGGCCGTAAAGAGAAAACGGGAGCCTTAATCGAAGTCCTACTGCTGACCCGACAGGAAGGTCGTACTTGGGAAACTTTAGCAAGACCAGGCAAAAGGGTGCAGCCGGGGACCAGAATTATTTTTGGTGAAGGTGAATTAGTGGCAGAAGCCATAGAAAAGACCCCTAGTGGAGGCAGAATTATGGAGTTTCAGTTTGAGGGTGTCTTTGAAGAAATCCTGGATCGCCTAGGACAAATGCCACTACCGCCATATATACATAAGGATTTAGAGGACAAGGAAAGATATCAGACAGTATATGCTCGTACACCTGGTTCGGCTGCTGCCCCTACGGCAGGCCTGCATTTTACCCCTGAAATGATTGATTCTCTAAAGGCAAAAGGCATCCAATGGGTGGAGATTTTGTTGCATGTTGGCTTGGGAACCTTTCGACCTGTAAAGGAAGAGGATATCACCAAACACCAAATGCACTCGGAATACTATGAGATTAGTCCCCAAGGTGCGGCAACTATTAATAAGGCTCTAGCAGAAGGGCGGCGTATTATTGCTGTGGGAACCACCTCTACCAGAGCTTTAGAAAGCAGTTGGGCCGGGGGACAGGTTCAAGGACAAAAGGGTTGGACCGATATTTTTATTTATCCAGGTTATGAATTTAAGGTTATCTCCGGCTTAATTACTAATTTTCATTTGCCGAAATCTACTCTCTTAATGCTTGTCAGTGCTCTAGCTGGACGGGAAAAGGTATTACAGGCATACCAAGAGGCAGTCGCGAATAAATATAGATTTTTTAGCTTCGGAGATGCCATGCTGATTATTTAATTTGGGAGGAAAACTAAGTGTCTGCAGTTACATACGAACTAATTAAACAAAGCAACGAATCTAAGGCTCGCTTGGGGATACTACACACGCCTCATGGCCCAGTAGAAACCCCGGTTTTTATGCCCGTCGGTACTCAAGCCACAGTAAAAGCCATGTCACCACGGGAATTGGAGGAGATCGGAGCGCGGATTATTCTCGGCAATACTTATCATCTCTATTTGCGTCCTGGTCATGAGTTGATTCGGGAAGCCGGAGGCCTCCATAGCTTTATGGCCTGGGATGGTCCAATCTTAACTGATAGTGGCGGCTTTCAGGTTTTCAGTCTGGGTGATTTACGAAAAATCACTGAAGAAGGGGTAGAGTTCCGCTCTCATATTGACGGCTCCAAGCACCTCTTCACACCAGAAAAGGTTATGGAAATTGAGATGGCCTTAGGACCAGATATCGCCATGGCTTTTGATGAATGTGTAGAGTACCCGACGACTTATGAATATGCTAAAAAATCTATGGAAAGAACTAGCCGCTGGGCTGAACGTTGTTTGAAAGCCCATACAAGAAAGGATCAGGCTTTGTTCGGTATTGTGCAAGGCAGTATGTACCGTGACCTCAGAGAGCAAAGTGCCCGGGACCTTGTACCAATGGATTTCCCTGGCTATGCTATAGGTGGCTTAAGCGTTGGAGAAGAAAAAAATCTGATGTATGAGGTCTTGGATTATACTGTGCCGTTACTTCCGGATAACAAGCCCCGTTACTTGATGGGGGTTGGCTCCCCTGATTGCCTTATTGAAGGCACACTGCGGGGGGTAGATATGTTTGATTGCGTATTACCAACGCGTATTGCCAGAAACGGTACTGTCTTTACAAAAATGGGCAGACTAGTGATTAGAAATGCTAAATACAAGTCTGATTTTTCACCTCTGGATCCCTATTGTACTTGTTATACCTGTCAAACCTTTACCAGGGCTTATATCCGGCACTTGTTCAATACGGATGAGATTCTAGGCTTGAGATTAACTACTATCCATAATTTATATTATCTGATAAACTTGATGAAGGATATTCGACAGGCTATTCGCGAGGATGCTTTACTAGAATTCAGAGATGAATTTTATAGCAATTACCAGAATGATGGGTTATAATAACTAATGTCTAATATTTTGTGATTTAATTATTAAAGGAGGAAATGTTTATGCCAGGCGGTGGAAGTGGATACGGAACTTGGATTTATTTGTTGGTGTTAGTCGTGATCATGTATTTTCTGATGATCAGACCCCAGCAGAAACAAAAGAAAACCAGAGAACAAATGCTCAATAGCTTAAAGAAAAATGATAGAATCGTCACTATTGGTGGGATTCATGGCAGGATCACTTCTGTAAAAGAAGATACTGTTAACATAGAGGTCGCCCCAAATGTAGTTATTAGTTTGGAAAAGAGCGGCATATCTCATGTTCATGTTGAAGCCACAATAGAAACTCTTAAGGATGAGGACAAGGCTGAAACTCAGGATGAGGAAAAAGCTGAGTAATCTATTAAAAAATCTATCAGTGAGGCTAAATTGCCTCTAATATGCGTATACTACATTAAAAAGTCGGTGCAAACCGGCTTTTTTAATTGTGAGAAACTAGGAATAGCATTGTAGAGGTAACACTTTTCTAGTAAAGCAACTAAGGGAAGAAAGACTTTTAGGGAGGATAGCTTATGGTTACTTTAGCAGAAGTAAAAGCAGATCCGGAGGTTAAGTGTTATATTGAAATGGCCAATAGCCATTTAGGGGCAATGGGATACACGGATCATAGTTTTCGTCATGTAGAGAAAGTTGCCCAAAAGGCTTATGAGATCATGACCAAGCTGGATAAAACATCAAGAATGGCTGAATTAGCCGCAATCGCTGGTTACTTGCATGACATTGGTAATGTAATCAGCCGTTATGATCATAGTCAGATGGGGGCAATTCTAGCTTCGCGTATCTTGAGTAGACTAGGCATGGATTGCCGAGAAGTTGCTTTAATCATGGGGGCCATCGGTAATCATGATGAAGAAAAAGGGGAAATTGTGAATGAGATTACGGCTGCCCTAGTGCTGGCTGATAAAACGGAAGTCCATCGTAGCAGGGTTAGAAATAAGGATATTGCTACTTTCGATATTCATGATCGGGTTAATTATGCAGTGGAGAAGGCTGATGTGGAGGTTAATGTAGAGACTAGGGTCATCACCTTACTGCTTTCAATTGATACGACAATAGTTCCGGTAATCGATTATTTTGAGCTTTTTATGTTACGGCTTCTAATGTGTCGCCGAGCCGCTGCATTTCTAGATTGCCAATTCTCAATTATTATTAATGATGCTAAGTTGTTGTAGCGGCTTTTCCATAATATTACAGAGCCGCTTTGTATTGTTCATAATTTGCCTTAATTGACAGGCTGACAAGCTGATAATATAATTATCTGGTATGGAATTTAAAATCTGTAACTTAAGGGGGAAAAATTGATGAGATGGGGTAAGGTTTTTACCTTATTTGTCATTGTTGTCCTTATAATCGGGGCTGCTTTTTTTACTGCGGAGCCTTTTAAGAACAATGTCAAATTAGGCCTAGACTTAAAAGGCGGTGTTCAGGTCCGTCTTGAAGCTAAAGGGGACGTTACTGACAGAGAAATTTCACAGGTAATTGCGATTATGCGTAATAGGGTTGACAGCTTGGGTGTTGTGGAGCCTATTCTGCAAAAAGAAGGTTCCAACCGAATTCTGATGGAATTACCGGGTTTGGAAAGTCAGGAAGAAGCTGTGGAGATAATCGGGAAGACTGCTCAACTGGAGTTCAGATTAAACGACGGAACTGTGGTCTTAACTGGTAAAGATTTAGTAGATGCTCAGGAAGTACTCTATGAGAATATCCCCTTTGTTACATTAACCTTTGGTCCTGAGGGCACGAAAAAATTTGCTGAAGCTACTCAGGAATTAGCTGAGAAATATGAATATGGCGATCCCAATCGAGCTATCGGAATGTATCTAGATGATGAGTTGCTACAGAACCCTCAGGTTAGAGAGGCTATCCAGGATGGAAAAGCCATGATTGAGGGTTATAAGGATTTACAGGATGCTCGTAATATGGCCTTGCTCTTAAAATCAGGTGCCCTGCCTGTTCCTGTAGAAGTTATTGAGATGAGGACTGTAGGGCCAACTCTTGGTGCTGACTCTATTCAGAAGAGTCTGAAGGCTGGTGCTTTAGGGATAGCGGCTATATTCGTTTTTATGCTGATTCTATATAGATTACCTGGAGTGATAGCTTGTTTATCCTTAATTCTTTATGCGATTTTACTTTTAGCCGTAACGGTATTAATCAATGCTACCCTTACTTTACCGGGTATAGCTGGTGTACTACTATCTATAGGTATGTGCGTAGACTCTAATGTTATTATCTATGAGCGGCTTAAAGAGGAATTACGGAGCGGGAAGTCCTTGCGCTCAGCAATTAATTCAGGCTTTACCCGCGGATTTGCAACTATTTTAGATTCTAACATTACCACTCTGATTGCAGCGGCAGTACTTTATTTCTTAGGTAGCGGCACGATCAGAGGATTTGCTGTTACTTTATCAATTGGTATTGTGTTAAGCTTATTTACTTCTGTTAGTTTCACACGTTTTATGTTGAGACTATTGGCTGATTCTAGAATCGCAAGCAATCCCAAATTTTATGGAGCTTAGGGGGTGTTGAAGATGGATTTTGTAGGTAAGCAAAAGATTTGGTACACTATAACCTTGATTTTGTTAGTTATCTGCCTAGGCTCTTTTATCTTCCAAGGTTTAAACCTAGGTAATGATTTTACAGGTGGAGTATTATTTCAACTGAAATTTGCCGATCAAAATATTGGTATCGAAGAAGTTCGGGGTGTTTTAACTCAATTTGGACATGGAGATAGTGGAATTCAAATCGGTGGAGATAACAGTATTACTATTCGGACAGATGATATGGCTCAAAGTCAACAAGAGCAGGTCTTGGATGGTTTCGAACAACTGGGAGAGTACGATCTCCTGCGGGTTGAAAAGGTTGGGCCGGTTTTCGGTGCTGAATTAAGAAAGGCGGCAATTTTGGCCTTAGTTATTGCCTCTGTCTTGCAGATCATCTATATTACTTTCCGTTTTGAGTTCAAATTCGGTATTACAACTATTGTTACAGTTTTGATTGATACTATTCTTGCTATTGGACTCTTTTCTTTGCTGCAGCTTGAAGTAGACGGGAACTTTGTGGCTGCTGTGTTAACAATTGTTGGTTATTCTATTAATGATAAAATTGTTATTCTGGATAGAATAAGAGAGAATTTGCGTAATAGTAAGAAGAGCGATGATTTTGCTGAACTGGTTAACACTAGTATTCGTCAGTCCTTAACCAGATCTATCTATACAGGTATTTCTGTAATCTTTGTGTTAGTAACATTATTGGTATGGGGTGGCGAGACAACCAGGAATTTTTCCTTGGCCATGCTTGTTGGCGTAATAAGCGGCTGCCTAACCTCCATATTTATTGCCGGACCGCTGCTAGTTAATCTAAAGGTTGATAAAAAAACGACTGGAAAATTAGCTAGGGCAAAATCCTAAGACAGTAAGTTATGACATAAATACTAAGAAAGAAGAGCCCGTGGCTCTTTTTTCATATTGCTCTTTCCTGGAGCTTAACCCTAGGCAGGAATAGGGAAAGAAAAAGCGAAATAGAGCAGGAAATAAAAAGAGTAGGAAATAAAAAAACAGGAATTAAAAATCGGACATTCACAAGGAGTTTCTATGCAAAAGAAAAGGATCTGGCGTTTACCCACAATTGAATTAGAACAGCAACTGAGTGTAGCCCAAGAGATGGGTGTGGCTAGGCCTTTAGCTCAAGTATTGCTAAATAGAGGATTGTCTTCTCCTGAACAGGTGCGAGAATTTATTGAAGCCGGCATAGAAAATCTTCGGGATCCTTTGGATATACCAGGGATGTTAATAGGGGCGGAACGGATAATTAAGGCTTTAGATCAGAATGAACATATCCTAATCTATGGTGATTATGATGTTGATGGGATTACTGCTACCACTCTTTTGACTAGTTTTTTGCGGGGACTAGGTGGACAGGTTTCCTACTATATACCTGACCGTAGAGACGAAGGGTATGGTCTCAATGTTCAAGCCCTAGAGCAGGCTCAGGCCAAGGGTGCCAAACTCGTAGTTACAGTTGACTGCGGCATATCTGCCAAGGAAGAGGCTCAAGCGGCGGTGCAGCTTGGCCTAGATTTAGTTATTACTGACCATCATCAGGTGCCTCAGGAATTACCAGAGGCTATAGCTGTGATAGATCCTAAGATAGTAGCTGAAGAACAGCCTTGGACTGATTTGGCCGGAGTAGGTGTGGCTTATAAATTGGCTCAAGCTGTGAAAAAGCTGTTAGGTGAAGACTACTACTTAGAGGAATATCTAGATCTGGTAGCCTTAGGTACTGTAGCTGATATTGTTCCTCTGCGCAAAGAAAATCGGATTTTAGTCAAAGCCGGGTTGGCCCAAATAAGTCAAACTAAGCGCCCTGGCTTACAGGCTTTACTAAATGTTAGTGGCATAGGCCAAGAACAGGTCACTGTTGGGCAAATTGGTTATGCTGTAGCCCCGCGCCTTAATGCTTGTGGTCGCTTAAGCCAAGCAGAAATAGGTGTGGAATTATTGCTAACTGAAGACGAAAAAAGAGCTCAGGAAATAGCTCAACTATTAGATCAGGAGAATAGATCCCGCCAAGATTTAGAATCTGCAATATATACTGAGGCCTTAGCCTTAGTTGAAAAGGATGTCGATATAAGCCAGGATAAGGTAATAATCTTAGCTGCAAAGGACTGGCATCCGGGAGTAATTGGCATTGTAGCCTCCCGCTTAGTGGAAAAATTTTATCGGCCCACAATCCTTATCTCCTTAGAAGAAGGAGTTGGGAAAGGTTCAGGCCGGAGTATCCATGGCTTTGACCTTTATCAAGCCTTGCAGAATGTCCAAGAATATCTGTTAAGCTTTGGCGGACATAAGATGGCTGCTGGGCTTTCTATTGCCGAGGATCAGCTTCCGGCTTTTAAGAGTGCCTTAAAGGCTTACACCGAAGAAGTCCTAACTGAAAAAGATCTAGTACCTTTTATAGAAGTGGACTGCGAAATACTACCGGAAGAAATAAATGCCGAATTATTAGAAGGTATCGACAAGCTGGCCCCCTTTGGATTCCATAATCCAGCCCCTGTGTTTGCCTTGCGAAATCGGTCTATCACTAACTGTTCTCAGGTAGGCAAGAATAATAAGCATCTGCGGCTTAGAGTTCAAAAAGAAGAGAATTCTTGGCTTGATGGTATTGCATTCCAGGCAGGCTCCCTAAAAGAAGAGGCCTGTACTTGGGAACGCTGTGATCTGGCCTTTAGTCCAGAAATTAATAACTGGCAAGGAAGATCACAGATTCAGCTGGTTATTAAGGATTTGAAATCAGCTACCCAGCCTGATGATCCTACAAAGCCTCTTTCCTTTTTGGATGAGCTCTACCAAGAAGGAGAGATCTGGTTAGAGGACGATTATTATCGGGATATTGGCGAAAAGGAAGAATTTTTTACCAAATTAGTCGGGGTTACTTTTGAAAACCGTCAGCAACTCTTAAGGGAGATTCCCGACGGGGATTCCTTAGAGATAATTCGTGAATATGATAATATACATGATAAATATGCGATTAAGGTCTGTTGGCAGAAGCAACATATCGGCTATTTAAACGTTAAGCTGGCTCGTAGACTAGCCCCTTTGATGGATAAAGGCGTAAAGTATGAGGCTTACCTGACCTTAGTAACCGGTCGCGATAAGTCTACTTTGGGCGCTAATATCTGTATCCAACGGAAAGAGGAGAAGCTTAGTCCAACTGATTATAATTTGCGAAGACAGCAGCTGGAGCAACTAGACCGGTCGGAATTGAGGGAAACTATTCGCCAGGCCATCTTGGGGAAGTATGATTACCACGAGAAACAACTAGAAGCTATTAATGCTCTAGAAGCCGGACAGAGCAGCCTAGTCATTCTTGCTACCGGCCGGGGCAAATCGGCCATATTCCAGACTGCAGCTGCTGAGCTTGCTATAACGAAGAAAATGATGACCCTCATAGTTTATCCACTACGTTCCTTGGTAAATGACCAATACAGGCAATTACAGTCTAAATTAGAGCCTTTAGGCATCGATGTGCAGGCTGTTAATGGTTCCATGAGTGTAAGTGAAAAAAAAGAATTCATGAAGAGACTGCTACAGGGTCAAGGTGATATAATATTGACAACTCCTGAGTTTTTGGAGTTTCATTTGGATAAGTTTAAAACTATAGCGCCGAAAATCGGACTTTTTGTAGTTGATGAAAGCCACCACTTGGCTCAGGCTAAAAGGCGGGGCTATCGTTCCTTGGCAAAAAGCTGGCGCCAACTTGGCAAGCCCCTAGCCCTGGCTACTACCGCAACCGCCAATAATGATACGGCTAAGGCCATAATCCAGAGTCTGGAATGTCAGAAGATTATTGTGGAAGAGTATATCCGGACAAATTTAAAATTATTGGATCGGCGGGATGAAAAAGATAAGCTGGCTTATCTACTCAAACTAATTGCTAGAGATGAGAAAACAGTGATCTATGTTAATAGCCGCAAGCAAGCCTATCAATTGGCCGGGGAGCTTCGTAGCTATTACCCTCAAGGCAAGGACCAGATTGCTTTTTATCATGGCGGCTTAAGCAGTGAACAAAGGTTAACCTTAGAGGATATGTATCGCCAAGGGGAATTAAAGGTTATGGTTACAACTAGTGCCTTTGGCGAAGGGATTAACATTGACGATATTAAGCATGTTGTGCTGTATCATCTTTGTTTTTCAGCTACTGAATTTAATCAGTTATCAGGGCGAGCAGGCAGAAACCGACAGGAAGCCTTTGTCCACCTGTTATTCGGCCGACGGGATCGTCAACTTAATGAGTTTATTCTGGCTAGCGTAACGCCTCCCCGGGAGGTTATGGGTATAGTCTATATATTTTTACGGGATCAGGCTGCCAAGAATAATCCTTTAAATTTAACTAACGCTGAGATTACAGAGGCTATGCAGAAAAAAGGTCTGAAAAACTTTCGAGAGCAGACAGCCTCAACTTGTTTAGCTATTTTTGAAGAGTTAGGGCTTTTGCTCAGAGAAGTAACGGGCAATAAGCGTTATATCCATTTTTGTCCTCCGCCCCCAGGCAAAATGAATCTTACTGATTCTATTCGTTATCAGGAAGGTTTGAATGAAGAGGAAGAGTTTAGAGAATTTGCCGATAATATTTTAGTAGCCGGGGAAGAGGAGATCATGGCTGCTTTTAACAAGCCGATTATTCCTCAGGGAAAGGTGCTGTAAGCGACGGGGGTGAGTTTATGTTATTTGAACAACTGATTGAGCAGGTAAAAAAATATCAGAATAATAAGGAACAGTTAAAAATCCTGGAGGAAGCTTATCAGCTTGCGGCTAAAGCTCATGAGGGTCAGACCAGGATTTCCGGTGATCCTTATATTTCTCATCCTTTGTCTGTGGCTTTAATCTTAGCTCAGTTGGAGTTGGATATTCCAACCCTAGCTGCGGCTCTACTCCACGATGTGGTAGAGGATACCCAGACAGGTTTAGAAGTTCTAAAGAAGAGTTTTGGGGAGGAAATTGCTTACCTGGTAGATGGGGTTACCAAGCTGTCCAAGATTGATTTTCGCACTAAAGAAGAACAACAAGCCGAGAATCTGCGGAAGATGTTTTTGGCTATGGGTAAAGATATTCGGGTAATCTTGATTAAACTAGCCGACCGTCTACATAATATGCGCACCTTAAGCCATCAACCTATCCATAAGCAAAAAGAGATTGCCAAAGAGACTATGGAGATTTATGCTCCCCTGGCTAATCGCTTAGGTATCTTTGCTTTTAAGTGGGAATTGGAGGATCTATCCTTCCGTTATTTGAAACCGGAAGAGTATCACAGCTTGGCTGAAAGAATCTCCATGAAACGCCAAGAACGGGTGAGTTTTATTGATAAGGTTATTGGTATTCTTAAGAATAGCTTAGATGAAATCGGCATCAAGGCAGAAATCCAAGGACGTCCTAAGCATTTTTACAGTATCTACAGAAAAATGGTTACCAAAGGAAAGGACCTGAATGAGATTTACGACTTGATTGCCGTTAGGGTTATTGTCAATAATGTCAAAGACTGCTACGGGGCTCTGGGGATTATTCATACCCTGTGGAAACCAATGCCGGGACGGTTCAAGGATTTTATAGCTATGCCTAAGCCTAATATGTATCAGTCTTTGCATACTACGGTGATGGGGGCTTTAGGTGAGCCTTTTGAAATTCAGATTCGTACAGTAGAGATGCATCGTACAGCTGAGCTGGGTATTGCTGCTCATTGGAAGTACAAGGAGGGCAGTAAGGCTGGTGGTAAAGACTTTGACAAGCGGTTGGCCTGGCTTAGACAGGTCTTGGATTGGCAGACAGAAGTCCGGGATACCAAAGAATTTATGGATATCCTGAAAATAGACGTTTTCTCCGATGTGGTTTTTGTTTTTACTCCTAAAGGTGATGTAATTCAATTACCAGCAGGTTCTGTACCCCTTGATTTTGCTTACCGGATTCACTCTGGAGTAGGGAATCGCTGTATCGGTGCTAAAGTTAACGGACGCATAGTGCCTTTAGAATATGTGCTGAAGAACGGCGATATTGTGGAGATTTTAACTTCAAAGCAGACTAACGGACCTAGCCGGGATTGGTTGAATATAGTTAAAACGTCTCAAGCTAAGAGCCGGATTAGACATTGGTTTAGGAAGGAGAAAAGGGAAGAAAATATTGCTCTGGGTAAGGAACTCCTTGAGCGGGAATTAAAAAGGCTTGGTTTAGAAGTCAGCGAATTCTTTAAAACTGAGCATTTACAGGATACGACTAAACGCTATGCTATGAGTCATCCTGATGACCTAATGGCCTCTGTGGGGGAGGGCACCTTAAACCCAGCTAATGTTGTGGCTAGAGTCAAGAATGATATCTATAAAGGAAAGACCAAAAAAGAAGCCGATGTTTCTGTAAATGAATTTATCCTTCCGGAAAAGAAACAATCAGTAGTTTCTAAAAGCCAACAGGGTATAACTGTAAAGGGTGTTGACGATGTGATGGTCAGACTCTCCCACTGTTGTAATCCTCTACCGGGGGACCAAATTATTGGTTATGTTACTAGGGGGAGAGGAGTATCCATTCATCGGCGGGATTGTCCTAACGCCATTTACCACATGAGAGAAGAGGCTGGACGAATTGTGGAGGTTGAATGGGATGAGGGCAGTGATTATACCTATCAGGTAGAGATCGAAATCTTGGCTTTGGATCGGGCTCGTCTGGCTACTGATGTAATGAATGCTATCGCCGATATGAAAATCGCCATTAATTCTGTCCACGCCAGATCAATTAAGCAAGGGAAGGCTGTTCTTAACCTGAAGCTGGAGATTAAAAGTCTACCCCAATTAAATCTAGTCTTTGATAAATTGAAGAGGATTAAGGATATTATTGATGTTAATAGAGTAAAACCAAAGGATTAACGGGATGAGGATTAATCTAAGGAGGGAATTATGCGAGCTGTAGTGCAAAGAGTAAGACGAGGCTCGGTAACAGTAAATGATGAGCTTGTTGGAGAAATTGATGAAGGTCTGGTTGTTCTCTTAGGGGTTGGACAGGCAGATGGAGAAGCTGAAGCCAAGTATTTAGCGGAGAAAATTGCTAACCTAAGAATATTCGAAGATTCAGCAGGTAAAATGAACCTCTCCTTAGTGGACATCGGTGGAAGTATCTTAGCCGTCTCCCAGTTCACCTTATATGGTGATTGCCGCCAGGGACGGAGACCTTCTTTTACAGCTGCTGCCCCTGCTGAGAATGCTCGCAGTCTGTATGAGCTATTCGTAGAGGAATTGAAAAGACTAGGTGTGCCTGTAGCTACCGGAGTATTTCAAGAGCATATGGTGGTTACAATTGAAAATGATGGTCCTGTTACTTTATTATTAGATAGTGAGAAAAATTTTTAGGAGGGAATATAGTGAAGATAATAACCCTGATTCTAGGGATGACAGCCACCAATTGTTATATCGTTTATGATGAGAACACAAAGGAAGCTATGATTATTGATCCTGGTGATGCCGGGAAAAGAATAATGGCTGAAGTGGAAAAAAACCAATTACAGGTTAAATATATCCTTAATACCCACGGACACGCTGATCATATCGGAGCTAATAAGTATGTGAAGGAAGCTACTGGAGCGGAACTGTTGATCCATGCTGAAGATGCAGAGATGTTGACGGAACCAAGCCTTAATCTTTCTGTCTACTTTGGTGAGCCAATTACCGGTCCGGCGGCGGATCGAGTCCTCCAGGAGGGTGAGACTATTAAGGTGGGCTCCCTAGAGTTTAAGGTTTTGCATACTCCCGGACATACAAAGGGAGGAATTTGCTTGGTTTGTGGTGATGTGGTGTTCAGTGGCGATACTTTATTCCAGTATTCTATCGGCCGCACCGATTTTCCAGGAGGCTCTTATCAGCAGCTGATTAATTCCATCAAAACAAAGCTGATGCCTTTGGATGATAAGATAGTGGTTTATTCAGGTCATGGCCCTCAGACTACTATTGGTGCAGAGCGCCGGGGCAATCCATTCCTCGGCTAAGTGTGTAAAGCTATGAAAGAGATTGTAGTTGTCAGTAATGATCCCTCAGATGCTAGGATTCTAGGTGATGTGTGCCGGGTTTATTTCCCTGGCAGTGTGCCAGAGCATCTTCCTCTTACTGAAACGCTTGAAGTAGAGGGACTTGAAAGGGACGATATTCGGATTATCATCGAAGAAAAAACTGAGCCTTGCAGTTTTCGGGTGAAATTGTATACTGAAGGACAGTGTTATGATGGTCACAGCCGTGATAGCGGCGTTTTTATAGATGAAAATCAGCAGAACAAAAGGCGCCGTTTACTTAGGTTAGGATTGCACCAGGCCTTAGTTCCCTATTTGCTGGAGCGTGGTAGGCTAGTAAGTCCCTGGGGGATCTTGAATATGGTCAGACCTACCAAGACAGTACATCGTTTACTTAATAGAGCTTTATCACCAGAATCCATAATTAATATTTTGCAGACGGAGTATGATGTTAGGCTTGAAAAAGCCCAACTATTAACAAAAATTGCTCTCAAGCAGCAGCCTATCCTGGCTGAGTTGAAGGAAGAGAAAGCTATCAGTATTTATCTCTCAGTCCCCTTCTGCCCTACCCGTTGTCATTATTGCTCTTTTCCGTCTTTTCCTTTGGGTAAATGGGGACACTTAGTAGTGAATTACTTAGACTGTCTGGCGGAGGAAATCAGAGCCACAGCTGGGGAGCTGAAAAGATTAGGCTATACTGTTAGGACTATCTATTTGGGAGGCGGAACTCCTACCGTCTTAACAGCCGAGCAGTTAGCAAATCTATTAAGTTTGCTGCGGGATAATTATCATCTGTCTCCAGAAGTAGAGATTACTGTTGAGGCTGGGCGACCTGATACTATAGATAGGTTGAAGCTGGAGACCCTTAAAGCTAATGGAGTTAACAGAATAAGTATCAATCCTCAAACCCTCCATGATGAGACTTTGCAGTTTATTGGCAGAAAGCATACAGCCGAAGATATCTTGACAGCATATACTCTGGCACGGGAAGTTGGTTTTCCTGTGATCAATATGGATTTAATCATCGGTCTGCCAGGGGAAAACAGCCACTTATTAGCCCAAACCATAGAGAGGATAGTTAGCTTAAGGCCTGAAAATATTACCTTGCATGCCTTAGCCTTAAAAAGAGCTGCTTCATTTAAGCAGGAAGGTGTAAGAGGGCTGCCGACAGACGCCGAAGGAGCAGCTTTAACTGTCCAGGCTCAAAAAGCCTTGGAAAATGCAGGCTATGAAGCCTATTATTTATACCGGCAAAAGGAGATCGTCGGTCACGGAGAGAATGTAGGATATTGTTTGCCGGAAAAAGCCTCTTTGTATAATATCTTGATGATGGAGGAAGAACAGACAATTCTCGGTCTGGGAGTAGGCTCAAGCAGTAAGTTTATTGATCCTCAGACCAACTACATAGATAGTATTTATAATCCCAAAGACCTTTTTCTATATCAGGAACGCCTATCTCAGCTAATACAGCGAAAAGTCGGCAAAATCCGGTCCTTTGGGGTAAGTGAAAGGGGGTAACTTTATGCTCACAAATAAACCAAAAGGTACTAATGATTTTTTGCCGGATGAGGTTGGCCGTTGGCAAGCCTTAGAGGACTTATTGCGAGAGGTTTCCCGGCTTTATGGCTACCGGGAGATTCGTACACCGATATTTGAGCATACAGAATTATTTCAGCGTGGGGTCGGAGAGACTACTGATATTGTAGAAAAGGAGATGTACACCTTTACAAGCAAGGGAGAGAAATCCTATTCCTTGAGGCCTGAAGGGACAGCCCCTACTGTCCGAGCTTATGTGGAGAATAAGCTTTATGCTCAGCCTCAGCCTACGACTAAGCTATATTACATCGGACCTATGTTCCGGCATGATAGACCTCAAGCCGGCAGATATAGACAGTTCCATCAATACGGTATTGAAGCTTTAGGAAGTGATGATCCGGCCTTGGACGCAGAGGTTATTGCCATGGCCATGGATATCTACCGGCGACTAGGTTTAAAGGATTTGACTGTAGAACTGAACAGCGTAGGCTGTCCCAACTGTCGCCTTCAGCATCGCCAAAAGCTACAGGAATTTTTAGCTCCCAAGAAGGAACAGCTTTGTAAGACCTGTCAAGGCCGTTATGAGCGTAACCCTATGAGAATCTTGGATTGTAAGGATTCTAACTGCCAAAAGCTTACTGAAGGGGCGCCGACTATTGATCAAATGCTTTGTCCTGAATGCCAGAGCCATTTTACGGCTGTACAAAAGCACCTCCATGCCTTAGAGGTACCCTATAACTTAAACTCTAAATTAGTCCGTGGCTTAGATTATTATGTGAAAACTGCTTTTGAAATTGTAGCTACGGGGATTGGTGCTCAAGGCTCTGTTGGCGGAGGGGGACGCTATGACGGTTTAATTGAACAAATTGGCGGTCCTGCTATGCCAGGGATCGGATTTGCTTTAGGTTTGGAGCGGATCCTGTTGGCCATGAAGGAGCAAGGCTTAGATTTGGTAGCGGATAACCCAGTAGAGGTATTTATTGCTACCATGGGCGAGGATGCCCAGTTAATGGGCTCCAAGTTGTCTCAGCAATTGCGGCAAGAGGGCTTTGCAGTAGAGAGAGACTACGGCAACCGAAGCTTCAAGGCCCAATTGAAGGCGGCAGATCGCTATCAGGTTCGTTATACTCTGATAATTGGTGAGGACGAGCTTAAGAATAATATGGTACAGGTTAAGGATATGGCCACCGGTAAGCAAGAGCCGGTCGCGCTGGCAGAAGTTCAAGTATATCTTAATCGGAATATACGGGGGAGAGAGATAAATGAGTGAAACTATTAAAGGATTACAGAGGGATTATTATTGTGGTGAAGTTAATACAGCCCATGTAGATCAAACCGTGACTTTGATGGGCTGGGTCCATCGCCGCCGGGATCATGGCGGGGTAATTTTCGTCGATCTGCGGGATCGGGAGGGCTTGGTACAGGTTGTATTCAACCCGGATATTGGTGAAGAGCTTTTTCAAAAGGCAGAAAGTATTCGCAATGAATATGTGCTGGCAGTTGTGGGTAAGGTTGCTCTCAGACCTGAGGGAACAATAAACCCTAACCTTGCCACAGGAGAGATTGAGGTCATAGCCCAGGATTTACGCATTTTGAGTGTGGCTAAAACTCCTCCCTTTTATATTACCGATGATGTCGATGTGGATGAGACAGTCCGTTTGAAGTATCGCTATTTGGATCTGCGCCGTCCTGTAATGCAGGAAGGCTTAATCATGCGTCATAAGACGGTTAAAGCTATTCGGGATTATTTATCCGACCGTGGCTTTTTAGAGATTGAAACTCCTATGTTGGCCAAAAGTACTCCGGAAGGGGCCAGGGAATATGCTGTGCCCAGCCGGGTTCATCCAGGACATTTTTACGCCTTACCCCAATCTCCTCAGCTTTTCAAACAGCTCTTAATGGTAGCCGGGATGGATCGTTATTTCCAAATCGCTCGTTGCTTCCGTGATGAGGATTTACGGGCTGATCGGCAGCCGGAGTTTACCCAGTTAGATGCTGAGATGTCCTTCGTCCAGCGGGACCAGGTTCTGACAATCATGGAAGAAATGATTGCTTATATTTTCAAAGAAATCCTTAATGTTGAGGTTAAAACTCCATTTTTGCGCTTGAGCTATACTGAGGCCATGGAGCGTTTTGGCGTAGACAAGCCAGACTTGCGTTTTGGCATGGAGTTAGTTGATCTGGCTGAGGAAGTGCGGAACAGCCAATTTAAAGTATTCACTCAGGTTCTGGAGATGGGTGGACGGGTCAAGGGTCTTAATGCCAAAGGCTGCGCTGGATTCTCCCGTAAGGAGATCGACGATCTGACAAAGTTTGTTAGCATTTATGGAGCCAAAGGCTTAGCCTATATAATTATGGGGGAAGAAGGGCCAAAATCTCCTATTGCCAAGTTCTTTAGTGCCGAAGAACTGGAAGCAATCTGTCAGGAATTGAATGCCGAAAAAGGTGATCTCCTTTTCTTTGTCGCTGATAGTCCCCAAGTTGTAGCAGCTTCATTAGGTAATCTGCGCTTAGAATTAGGTCGAAAACTAGGCTTAATAGATTCCAATGAATTTAACTTCCTCTGGGTAGTTGATTTCCCACTCTTTGAGTATGATGAGGAAGAAAAGCGTTATGTAGCAATGCACCATCCTTTCACTGCGCCTCTTGATGAGGACATTGAATATATGAGCACAGACCCGGGTAGAGTGCGGGCTAAGGCTTATGATATGGTTCTCAACGGAGTTGAAATCGGCGGAGGTAGTATCAGAATTCATCAACGGGATGTGCAGGAGCTAATGTTCAAGACCTTAGGTCTGACAGAGGAGGAATCACAGCAAAAATTCGGCTTCCTGATGGATGCTTTTGAATATGGTGTTCCTCCCCATGGCGGCATAGCCTTCGGTATTGACAGGTTGCTAATGTTGATGGCAGGCCGTAATACAATCAGAGATGTTATTGCCTTCCCTAAGACTCAAAGCGCCATGGATCTGATGATTCAAGCTCCTTCAGAAGTATCAGCCAAGCAACTCAAAGAATGGCATGTCAAAATAGACCGGAAGAACAAGGACAAAACCGAATAGTAGTTTCTTCCAAGTAGCTCTAGCTATTGAATCATGAGCCTTCTTGTGCTATTATTAAGTCGAAGAGAAAAGTAAATATAGATTACTAAATGTTAGATTTGCCCTGCGGTGTTCGTGTCGTGTCATGTATTTTTGAGCCAACACACATATACTGGGAGCTTGGGCTCTGGTTGTGGCTTGTAAGCCGGCTTTGACCGGACACAAAAAGCAATCAGGAGGGCACCCACCTGCAAGAGCAGGTTCAAAAAGCATGGCCTCACGGCATAGTGGGGTTTGTTTTATCCTAAAAGTAGGAGAGCTGAGTTTTTGTGAAAAACAAAAACTCAGCTTTTTTTGTTGCCGGAGAAGGATTATTTTTGAAATATTGTTAATGATTTATCTGAAAATAGTTAAAATATGCAGGATTTTCAGTTATAAAAGCGTAATATATTATAGGATATCGAGCTGTAATGTTAGATGTTGGAATATTACCTTATTAAAGAAAGGGCGGGGCGGCATGCGTATTAGCTTAAATTTCAAACTAATAGTTATATTCTTAATTATTATTACAGTCCCTTTGGCAGCTTTAGGATATCTTCAGTATACTGAAGCAGCATCTTCACTTACTGATGTGGTGACCCAGCAAATTGAACAGGTGACTACCTCATCAGCCGCTCTTATTAATGAGGTAGTTGATTATAATATGAAGATTATCACTGCTACCGGTTATTCAGCCGAATTAGGCCGGTACCTTGTTGAGGGGAGCGAAGAGAATAGAAAAGCGGCTCTCAATATTTTGGCCCAACTTAATGCGGATAACCTCAATCGGTATGACTCAATTCTTCTAGTTAATGGAGAAGGAAAAGCCATTTTAGATGCCAGAGGGAAGGACCGGGCAGATGATCTTAGCAAACAAGATTACATTGTAAAGGCTATAAATGGACAAAGCATATGCAGTGATGTATATATTTCCCCTCTGACAGGTAAATTGGTAATCGGTTATGGCGTACCTGTACAGCATGAAGGTAAAAGGGTGGGAGCCTTGGTGGCTACCTTGCCTTTTGAAACTATCAGTAAATATGTTACCGCCATTGAGGTAGGTGACACCGGATACGGTTTCTTAATTAATTTGGATGGGTTGGTTATCGTCCATCCTGATGAAAGTAAAGCATTGCAGGAAAACCTGTCTGAAACAGCAAATCAAGAGCTGGCGGCTATAGTTGATCAAATGAAGAGTTATGAACCAGGTCATGAGCAATATAATGATAATGGAGTTATTAGGCATATCTATTTTACTCCAGTTGCTAATTGGTCTTTGGGAGTAACTATACCAGATGCGGAATTCCGCTCAGGAGCTACGACTTTAAGAGACAATACCCTTAGTATGGGAACTATCATTTTACTGGTAGTCTTCGTCATTGCTCTCCTTGTCTCCTTAAGTATTACCAGACCACTGAAGAAATTAGTTCAGTTTGCCGAGAAGGTCGGCGAAGGTAATATGACGGAGAGAATCAAGATTAGGTCCAGAGATGAATTGGGTATCTTGGCTAATGTCTTGAATCAGGCGGCTGAAAATACTAGTCAGCTGATCAATAATATTACTGACAGCGCTGAAGAACTAAGTGCCTCTAGTCAGCAGTTATCGGCTACTACTGAGGAGCTTACTGCCCAAACACAAAATATCGGAGCCTCTACCCAGCAGATAGCTGCCAGTATGGAGGAAACTGGAGCTTCCATGGAATTAGTGGCCGAAACCGGTAATGAGATTAATCGAGCGGCTGGCATATTAGCACAAAAGGCCGATGAAGGTAACCAAAATGCTAAAGAGATCGAAGCAAGGGCCCGTGAATTAAAGGCTAGAAGTGAACGGGCAATCCAATATGCTCAACAAACTATTCAAGAAAGGCAAGCCTCTATTCTTAAGGCTATTGAAAACGGTGAAGTAGTAAGAGAGATTGGTGACATGGCCTCTTTAATAGCTGAAATTGCCAATCAGACTAATCTTCTTTCCTTGAATGCTGCTATTGAAGCTGCCAGAGCCGGGGAGCAAGGGAAGGGCTTTGCTGTAGTGGCTGAAGAAGTGAGAAAATTAGCTGAACAGTCTGCTAATACTGTAGAATCTATTCAACAATTGACAGAACAGGTTCAAGAAGCTTTCGATAATCTCTCTGCTAATGCTAACCAGTTATTAAAATTCATCGATGAAAATGTAACTCCGGATTATCAGGAAATGTTGAATACCAGTCTTGCTTATGAAAACGATGCTCAAGCAGTTGCAGCCTTAGTACAAGATTTTGCTTCTAGTGTGGCTGAAATATCGGCTTCAATTGATCAAGTAAATGCTTCTGTGAAAGCGGTAGAAATAGCAGTTAGAGAGACTACTGATAGCTCTCAAGAAATCGCTTTGACAGTTTCAGAAAACGCCAAAGCTCAGGAAGAAGTAGCCCGCGTGGCCACTACTCAATCTGAGTTGGCTGAAAAGCTTAGTGCATTAGTTCGGCAATTCAATACTTGATAACTTATGCCTTAAACGTGGCAAAGTTATGAAAGATATTGAAAATAAAGATTGCTGTAATGGCATTATTTTAAAAAACAATGGCAAAGGCAAAACCAAAGAAGGAGCGTGAAAGCCAATGTGGCTGGCTATCTTGTACTTACTCCTAGGGTTAATATCTGCCTGCCTCTGGTCACAAGGGTTTGTATCTTATCTATGCTTGAGCGAATCTTGTCAGTATATTGCAAATGTTTTGCAAAGGTCGTGGTACCTCTGGCAGACGGTATTTTATCTTTTGGCAGCTACAGCTGTCATGGCAGGCTGGCTGAAAAAAAGGCCTAAGCTGACCTACACATATTTAAGTCTGGGACTTGTAACACATCTGGTATTACTGCATTTTGCTTGGTTGAAGACTGGTTATCTCTGTCTAATTAGCCTAGCATTCTTATTAGCGGCGATCATATTTTATGTTTTAGCTTGTCGTAAGAGATATTCTGGCTCTAAAAGATGGCCAATAGCAATCTTAGTTGTACTGTCGATACTTTCCTTGGTTTTATTGGTGGTTAATCCCACTATGCCTAGGGATACAGTTTTAAAGCCATATAGCAGTGTCGCTGAGGAAGCTCCTAGCCCATTATTTACCGATGGGAAAATGACAGTTACAGATATAGAAGGCAATACTCTGGAACTTGATCTACGGGAGAGGCCCATCTTCTTTTGGGCTTGGTGGTGTCCTTATTGCATTGAGGATATGGTATATATTAAACGTCTGCCTAATGAGGAAAAACCGTATATGGTAATTACCGCTATTAAAGATTTGCCTGATGATATCCAGAAAAGTAAGGAAAAATTAGCTGATGCCGGACTAGAGGGTACTACATTCTATGTGTATGAGAAGGAACGTATGGTCTATCTGCCCACACTATTCTTCTGGGATGCTGAAACGAATACAGTTAGGATGTACTGATAATTGATAGTTATTATTGACCTGATTATTATTACACTCTACTGCTTGGGCAAATGATTAGAAAAAAGAAAGTTAAAAAGGTGTAGTAAAATATTCTACAGGGATTTAGCCAAGCTAATCAAGCTGAGGCAAATCCCTGTTTGTTGCTACTGGCTAAGAAATAAGATAGGCTAAAATATATAGGCTAAAATATTAACTACAAACTAATACTCCAATCTACAGTAAATGTGACAGTAAAAGAAAAATTATCTAATGATTAAGTGAGGATGATAAGCAATGAACTGGTATTCGCGGACGGAAATGTTGATCGGACAAGCCGGTGTAGAGCGCTTGCAAAAAGCAAAAGTAGCCATTTATGGAGTTGGCGGAGTAGGATCCTTTGCCGTAGAAGCCCTGGCCAGGGCTGGGATAGGTTCTCTGGTCTTGGTTGATTATGATGAAGTATCACTGACTAATCTAAACCGCCAGTTGGTAGCCTTACACTCAACTATAGGACAGAAGAAAGTAGAAGTGCTTAAAGCACGGATTCAAGATATCAATCCCCAGGCGGAGCTTAGGATATTCCCTGAATTCATCGGTTTTGATAATATAAATAGCTTAGTACCGGAAGACGCTGATTACCTAGTTGATGCTGTAGATAATGTGACGGCCAAGTTATCCTTAATCGAGAGAGCTAGGGAATTAAATATTCCTATTATCTCGGCTATGGGAGCCGGAAATCGCCTGGACCCGACTAAATTGACTGTAGCTGATATCAGCGAAACGGAAACAGATCCTTTAGCCCGTGTAATGAGAAGGGAATTAAGGAAAAGAGGTATTACAAAAGGCTTGAAAGTCGTTTATTCCCGGGAGATACCTCTAAAACCCTGTAATACCCAGGGTGCAGAGCAAGCTACAGTCCCAGGTAGCATCTCCTTTGTTCCACCAGTGACTGGTATGATCATAGCCTCCAAGGTTGTACGGGATTTACTGGCCAATGATAGGACCTAAACTTTGGGGAAAAATGTTGTAATAAATCTAAAATATTGCTTGACATTTGTCTAAGGCGCTGCTTATAATATAAACAAAAGGATACCCCCGGGGGGTATAATGGAGGCTAACATGGAAGAACAAGAGAGAACCAGAGAAGAACGGATTGCTAGCATAAAGCGCAGGCTAAATAGGATTGAAGGACAGTTAAAAGGGATACAAAGAATGGTCGAGCAAGATACCTGCTGCTCTGATATTCTAATCCAGGTTTCTGCAGTCCGAGCTGCAATTACAAAAGTCGGGGTTCTGATTATGGAAAACCATCTCAAAGAATGTGTAGCCGAAGCCCTAACAGGGGAGAATAAAGAGGAGAAACTTGAAGAGTTGGTTGATGTGTTAAGCAAATTTATCAAATAAGTATAGGAGGTAGTAAAATGGCCAGTGAAAACGTAAAACATTTACAGGATAACAACTTTAAGAATGAGGTACTAGAATCAGAAGAACCAGTATTAGTTGATTTCTGGGCTTCCTGGTGTGGACCTTGCAAAATGATCGCTCCAGTGATTGATGAGTTAGCTGAAGATTATAAGGGTAAAGTAAAGGTTTGCAAATTAAATGTTGATGAAAATGCTAAGACCGCCCAAGATTACGGGGTAATGAGTATTCCCACAATGATAATTTATAAGAATGGAAAAGAGGTTGACCGCTTAGTAGGTTATATGCCAAAGGATAATATTGCTCAAAAATTAGAACAGGCCATCTAGTTTTACTAAATTAGATAGTGATTAGATTTCATTAAACCCTTGTCAATTATAATTTTGGCAAGGGTATTTTTTTAATGTATTTAAATGTAGAATTTAAGTAGTAAGTATATATTGGTGCTTAGTCTTCTAAAATCAGGTATAATTAACAAATAGCTAGCGATAAAAGATTTGAAAGGTGATACTCATGGATCTCTTTAGTGGAGTAAGGGACGAGGCGCTGAAAGGTAAAGCCCCTTTAGCATTGAGGATGCGCCCCGGCAGCTTGGATGAGGTATTAGGACAGGACAAGATTATTGGTAAAGGAAAATTATTAAGAAGGGCTATTGAAGCGGATCAATTAGGCTCGATAATTTTTTATGGGCCGCCGGGAACAGGCAAGACCAGCTTGGCTTATGTTATAGCCCAGCAGACTAAAGCCTACTTTACTAAGCTGAACGCTGTAACCTCAGGTGTCGGTGACCTTCGTCAGGTGGTGAAGGAGGCGGAGGAGCGGCTAGGGTTATACCAACAAGGGACAATACTTTTTATAGACGAGATCCATCGTTTTAATAAGGCTCAGCAAGATGCCTTATTGCCATCAGTAGAAGAGGGCAAAATTACTCTTATCGGGGCGACTACAGAGAACCCATATTTTAGTGTAAATTCTGCCCTGCTATCCCGTTCAAGGATTTTTCGCTTGGAACCATTAACTGTAGAGGATATAAAAAAGCTCTTACTAAGAGCTTTAGAGGATAAGGAAAGAGGCCTGGGCACATATAAGGTTCGAATTACAGATGAGGCCTTGCTCCATCTGGCGGAAGCGGCCAGAGGCGATGCCCGTCAGGCTTTAAACGGCTTGGAATTGGCCGTACTTTCTACCCTGCCCGATGAGGAAGGAGTTAGAGTTATAGATCTGGCTACGGCTGAAGAATCTATTCAGGAAAAGGCCATACTATATGATAAAACAGGGGATCAGCATTATGATGTGATTTCAGCCTTCATTAAGAGTATGCGAGGCTCTGATCCCGATGCCTGCCTACATTATTTAGCTAGAATGTTAGCAGCCGGGGAAGATCCACGCTTCATTATTAGGCGGATTATGATCCAAGCTGCTGAAGATGTTGGCTTGGCCGATCCTCAGGCTTTAGTGGTAGCAACTGCGGCAGCAGAGGCCTTGGAACGGGTTGGTTTACCCGAGGGACGGATAATTCTGGCCCAAGCTGCTTTATATGTGGCCTGTGCTCCCAAAAGCAATTCGGCTTACCTAGGAATTGACAACGCCTTGGAGGATGTGCAGAAGGGCAATTATGGACAGGTGCCCGTACACTTGAGGGATGCCAGTTATCCTGGTGCTAGGAATATGGGACACGGTAAAGGCTATCAATATCCCCATGATTTCCCTAACCATTGGGTAGAGCAGGATTATTTGCCTCCAGAATTAAAAGGAGCCAAATATTTTGAGCCCTCGGGGCAAGGTCAGGATCAAGGGGTAAGAGTATTAGCGGAAAACGAACAAGAGAAATGTTAGGAGATAAATTATGGTAACAAATAATTCAGGGAAAAAAGGAAAAGTAGTGGTAGCCATGAGCGGTGGGGTGGATAGTTCTGTAGCAGCCGCTCTATTACTGGAGGAAGGCTATGAAGTAATCGGGATTACAATGCAGATCTGGCAGCCTGACGAGGAGGAAGATGAAAGAAACGGCGGCTGTTGTTCCTTAACTGCCGTCAATGATGCCCGTCGGGTAGCTGATCGCTTGGGGATACCCTACTATGTGATGAATTTCCAGGACCTTTTTGCGGAAAAGGTTATTGATTATTTTACTGAGGAATATTTGCAGGGTCGTACTCCTAACCCATGTATTGCCTGCAATAGATATATTAAATTCGAGTCTTTATTTCAGAAAGCTATGGGTCTGGGAGCTGATTATATTGCTACTGGCCATTATGTAAAAAATATTTATGACCAAGAACGGGGGCGTTATTTGCTCTATAAGGCCGAGGATATGACTAAGGATCAATCCTATGCCCTCTATACCATGACCCAGGAGCAGTTGGCTCGGACACTTTTCCCTTTAGGGAACTACACTAAGACTGTTATACGGCAGAAAGCGGCAGAACTTGGCCTTTTGGTGGCTGATAAGCCAGATAGCCAAGAGATCTGCTTTGTAACTGATAATGACTATAAAAGATTTTTGCGGCAACGGGTTGAGCCGGACCGGATTAAACCAGGAAATTTTCTTAATACCCAAGGGGAAATCATCGGGCGCCATGAAGGCTTAGCTTATTACACTGTAGGACAGCGTAAGGGCTTGGGACTGGCTCTAGGTTATCCGGCTTATGTAGTGGCCTTGGATCCGGAGAAAAATGCCGTCATTGTTGGCCGAGATGAGGAGGTCTTCCAACAAGGGCTTTATGCCGAGGACCATAATTTTATTGCCTTTCCAGAGCTTACGGAACCGGTAGAAGTGGAGGCAAAAATCAGATATTCTGCCATACCGGCCCCTGCCGTGATCTCGCCAGAGGCTGACGGTCGGGTGAAAGTAATTTTCCAAGATAAGCAGCGGGCAATAACCCCAGGTCAGGCAGTGGTCTACTACCAAGGGGATTTGGTAGTAGGTGGCGGAACAATAAGCGAAGTAATTTTTTAGGGCAACACACAACAGCATGGAGGGATAATCCTCCTATTCTTGTAGATGTCCCATTTCATTTACAAAGTCAATTAAGGAATTACCTTGATTGACTTTTTTCCTTTTTTCATAAAGAATTATTGGTAATAAGCGTTGGCTTACAAGTTGATTAATTGATGAGGAGGAGAGAGGATGCCCGTATTAAAAATAAGCAAGCTGACTAAGAGCTTTGGCAAGTTTACTGCTCTTGACGGCATTGATCTTGAGGTAAATAAGGGTGAGATATACGGCTTTATTGGGCCTAATGGGGCTGGTAAAACAACTACATTACGCATATTGCTTGGGTTCTTAAAGGCCACATCAGGCAAGGCAACCATCTTTGGTAAGGATGTTTGGGAGGATGCAGTAGAAATACATAAGAATATCGCCTATGTTCCAGGAGACGTAAATCTCTGGCCTAACCTTACTGGCGGTGAGGTTATTGATTTATTTATCAAGCTACGGGCATCTGCTAATAAAAATCGCCGAGAAGAACTGATAGAAAAGTTCGACTTGGATCCCACAAAAAAATGTCGAGCCTATTCAAAGGGTAATAGACAAAAGGTTGCATTGATTGCGGCATTTGCTTCTGATGCGGAGCTTTATATCCTCGATGAGCCCACCACAGGCCTTGACCCTTTGATGGAGAATGTTTTCCAGGAATGTATCATGGAGGCTAAAAAGGAAGGCAAGAGCGTCTTACTCTCTAGTCATATTTTGTCTGAGGTGGAAAAGCTGTGTGATAAGGTAAGCATAATTCGTCAAGGTAAAATAATCGAAACAGGTAGCTTAGAAGAACTGCGCCATTTAACAAGAAATAGAATGAATGTTCAGACGGCAAAACCTCTTCAGAATTTAGGCGAATTAAAAGGGGTTCATGATCTCGAACAAAAGGATAATTCGGTTTCTTTTCAAGTTGATACTGAAGAATTGGATAATGTAATTAAACACCTCAGCTCCTTTGGAATCTTGAAATTGGAAAGTGCTCCGCCTACTTTAGAGGACTTATTCATGAGGCATTATCATCGAGACGGAGGGGAGGTATAATGTCAAAGCTTTTTGCTAATACAGGGATATTGGTCCTTTCCATCTTGAAAAGAGATCGTTTTAGGATAATTGTCTGGATTATTTCCTTGACGCTGTTAACGGTTTTAATTGGAGGGATGCTGCCGGATTTATATCCCACAGGTGTAGAACGGCAAATTATGGCGGAAACCATGAAGAATCCCGCTATTATCGTTATGCTAGGGCCTGGCTATGGCCTTGATAATTATACGGATGGGGCAATGATGGCTCATTTTATGTTGGCTTTCACTGCTCTTAGTGTAGGAATAATGGGTATTTTATTAACCGTCAGGCACACCAGAGAAGATGAGGAAGAAGGGCGTATTGAGATGATTCGCTCTCTGCCGATAGGCTCTCTGGCAACATTAACAGCAACCTTTCTTGTTCTTGCTCTGACTAATGTAATTTTATCCCTAGCGGTAGGTCTAGGCTTATATTCCTTGGGCATTGACAGCATGGATTTGGGTGGTTCTCTATTATATGGGGCTTCCCTAGGAGCTATAGGCCTTTTCTTTACAGCGTTAACGGGCCTTTTCGCCCAGCTTACATCTAACCCTCGGTCTACAACCGGCTATTCCTTTAGCCTTTTGATTATTTTTTATATTTTACGAGGTATGGGAGATGTAAGTAACGAGCTTTTATCACTTATTTCACCTCTGGGCTTAATCCTGCGCACTGAGGTTTATGTGAGTAACTATTGGTGGCCTGTGTTGCTGACTTTAGTTATATCTATCATAGTTTTTGTAGGGGCCTTATATTTAAATTCCATTCGTGATTTAGGGGCTGGCTTTATACCGACAAAGCCTGGTAATAGTAGAGCCTCCAGACTACTTTCCTCACCATTAGGTCTTGCCTTAAGATTACAGCGGACGGCCATAATTGCTTGGATAATCGGAATGTTTCTCTTAGGTGTTTCCTACGGTTCTGTCTTAGGAGATTTAGAGGGATTTTTGACAAGCACTAGCATGCTTCAGCAAATGATTCCTACAGCAGAGGGTTTAAGCTTGACGGAACGCTTTATAACTATGCTGATGACTGTTGTTAGTATAATAGGAACGGTCCCTGTGCTGATGTTTGTCTTAAAGCTTTGGGGAGAGGAAAAAAAGAATAGAACCGAGCAGCTATACGCCAGGGCAGTATCGAGAAATATGCTCATTGGCAGCTATACTCTAATTGCAGCTATAGTCGCTCCTGTCATACAGCTTGTGTCAATTCTCGGCTTATGGTCCGCCGGTATCTTTGGCATGGAAGAACCTATCTCTTTTATTACTTTTTTTAAGGCCGGGTTTGCACATCTTCCTGCTATTTGGATAATGATTGGGCTTGCTGTACTGTTAATTGGATTTATACCCAGGTTGACTGGTCTAAGCTGGGCATATCTAGGCTATTCATTTTTTGTTGTCTATCTAGGAGGAATGCTCCAATTACCTGAATGGATGGCTAAGCTGTCTCCTTTTGGGCATATCCCGCAAATACCAATTGAAGAGATTAACTGGGGCATAATCTTAGTGCTGATCTTTATTGCAATTGCATTGGTTGTGGCTGGATTCTGGGCTTATAACAGACGGGATATCGAAGGTTAAACAGCAGAAGAGAGTAAAGCAGACTGTCCCTTGTGGGCTTCTTAAGAAAATCGTAAGATTTTAATAATGTTCTTTGTAAGATTATTCCCCTAGAATGCTAGCTAAAGGCTTTAAGGGAAGGAGGATATGCCAAGTGGAGAAGGCCAGAATCTTAGTAGTTGATGATGATAAAGAGATAGCTGGGGCCATAGAAAAGCTCTTGACCTTGGAAGGGTACGAAGTATTAAAGGCGCATAATGGCTTGGAGGCCCTGGATTTGTTAGTAAGTAATAGTATTCAGCTCATCTTATTAGATGTGATGATGCCAAAGCTGGATGGCTTATCAACTACAATGAAGATCCGGGAGAGCAAGAATATTCCCATTATAATTCTCTCAGCCAAGTCGGAGGATACTGATAAGATACTGGGATTATCTATAGGAGCCGATGATTATGTGACCAAGCCCTTTAATTCTCAGGAATTAGTGGCTAGGGTGAAAAGCCAACTAAGGCGGTATATGCGGCTGGGAGATTTGGATAAGGCTGATCATTCTGCGCAAATTACAATAGGTGGCCTTTGCCTAGATACCGAGGCCAAGCAGCTTACAGTTGATGAGGAACCGGTGAAGCTTACGGCCACAGAATATAAAATTCTGGAATTCTTGATGTCCAATGCCGGAATTGTTTTTTCTGCCGAAAAGATTTACGAACGGGTCTGGCAAGAAACTGCTTACTCTGTGGAAAATACAGTTATGGTCCACATTAGGCGTATACGTGAAAAAATCGAGATTAATCCCAAGGAGCCTAAATACCTAAAGGTGGTGTGGGGAATTGGCTATAAAATTGAGAAGGTTCAGTACTAGCCAGCTGACCAAATTCTTGGCCTTTGTTCTAGTAGTTGTCTTGATAACAACTGCAGTTTTACAGATTTTCTATTTGTCTTGGTATAATCTCAATCTTGAGGCAGTATTTATTGAACAGTATCAAGACAGCTCGTCCTTCATTCATGAGCTTACATATAATCTGTATCAGGTCGAAAGGATACCTGAAAAAGGCTTGCCGGAGAATGAAATAGGATATTATTATTTCTTAGATGATGGCTCTGAGCAGTATAGTAATGCACCTTCTACGGATAAGGAATTCTTTGCCCGATATACTCCTGCTTTTTTTGCCTTTGAAAAGGGGCAACTCTCTGTAGAAGAAAAAGAGGAAGTAAGTACTATAACAGCAAGGTTATCCACCTATCGGACCAATAAAGAATTAACTCTTTATTTGGCCTATCCATCAGAATATCTGGCCGCAAAAGAGCAGGATTGGCAGCAAGACCGGGAGTTTTTGACTCCTAGATTAATAGGGATTGGTCTTTCTTTGTTTTCTGCTTTATTGTTAGTAATCTATCTATTTAGTGTAACTGGCCGTAAGTCGGAGGATCGGGAATTGCATCTTTCTCTGATCGATAACATATATTCGGATCTATTGATTTTGGCTATGATAGCTATAGGATTTATCTGGTTAATGGGAGTGGCAAGATCGTTTGAGACATGGTCTATTTGGATAACGGGAATCTTGGATATTAATCAAATATACTCCCTGATAAGGGTAGGGATCTTAACTGCCATAATAACTACTCTATATGGAGTAATTTTGCTTTCCCTGGCGCGTAAGTTCAAAGCCCGCAAGCTGATAAAGCATAGCTTGTGCTATACAATCTGCTACTGGATATTTGATTTTTTCAAAGGCTTTATTGACGGTAGAAGGTATAAGAATAACTCCTTAACCAGGATACTTTTTTTACGGCAGCGTAATTTCATTATAGTCAGTGCTGTGTTGGTATTCTTCACCTTTTTATTTCTCATTGTACCTCCGTTAATTTTCTTGCCGATACTCTTAGAGCTTGTAGTAATTTACTGGTATATTAAGAGCAACAACGATACTTATGTTGAGATTAATAAAGGTTTTAATGAGAGCTTGGAGGAGCAGATGCGAGCTGAACGCCATAAAATTGCTCTGGTGACCAATGTTTCTCATGATTTGAAAACTCCCTTAACATCGATTATCAGTTATGTGGATCTCTTAGCCAAAGAGGAGGACCTTTCGGAGACTGCCCGGGACTATGTGACCATACTAGTTGAAAAATCAGCTAGGCTAAAAAATATTGTTTCTGACCTTTTTGATTTGGCCAAAAGCACCAGTGGTGATATTGCTCTGGAAATGGAAAGCCTTGATCTGAAAAAGCTAATCCAGCAGACCTTAGCTGATATGGAAGATAAGATCGCCGAGTCAGGATTGCAAATTAGAAGTAGATTTCCTGAAAATCCAGTTAATATTTATGCCGATGGCAAGAAACTCTACCGGGTCTTCCAAAATATTATTGATAATGCCTTGAAGTATTCCTTGCAGGGCACCAGAGTATATATTGAATTAGTAGAAACTGATGGTAAAGCCGTTGCCACAGTAAAGAATACAGCCGGTTATGAGATGGAATTTACGGCAGAGGAAATTTTGCAGCGCTTTGCCAGAGGGGATAAGGCTAGAGCCACCGAAGGTAGCGGACTAGGTCTATCCATTGCTGAAAGCTTTACCCATGTCTGCGGTGGGGATTTTAAGGTTGATGTTGATGGGGATTTGTTTAAGGTGACGATAAGCTTTGATAAAGTTTAAATTAAATATGATAGATAAATAATGGATATTCGCAATACAAAGAGCGTGACAACCCAAGGTAACTAACACACAACATATAGGGACGGTTCTGATGTGTTAATAGATTCCTGACACAGCAGAACCGTTCTTTTCTAATTTTGCATAATTATTGATACAAATGGCAAAATATAGTATAATACCAAAGAGTATGTATATATGTAATAAACTGCACAATGAACTTTAGAAATATTATTACTTTTTGGGGGGGTACTAAGATGTTAAGAAAAAACAAAATAACTATATTAATTACCGTTATCTTAATCATAGGGCTCGGAACTCTTACTATATCACTGACAGGCTGCAGCGGTTCTTCCCAGCAAATTAGATTAGGGAGGAAGTATCTGGCAGCTAATGAGTATGATGAAGCTATCAAAGCTTTCAGGCAGGCAATTGAGGATGATCCCCAGAACATCCCTGCCAGAATTGGTTTAGCCCAGGCCTATTCAAAGACTATAAAGTTCTATATGATCAGTGATCTTTTTGAAGAAGCCGTAGATATTGCCCCCAATTCGGCGGAAGTGTACATAGGCTTTAGTCAGATACATATTGAAGAAGGCGAGCTTAATACGGCAGTAGATGTGCTGCAGCAAGGTTATGAAAAAACAAAAGATAAAAAGATAAAAAAGAAACTTGATGAAATTATAATAGGTAAACCTGTAACTTTTGAAGATAAAGCATTTGAAGCTGTCATAAGACAATTAATCGGAAGAAAAACGGGAGATATTATGACTTCCGATTTGAATAGGATTGATAAATTAGATATTATAGGTAATCAGATTGTCAAAAGTGATGTTGATTCATTATTCATTATTAAAGAGGATAAAATATACTATACCTTAAAAAATAAGCCTATTGAAGAATATGGCGATATTAGGACTTTGAAGGATTTAAAACATTTTAAATCATTAAAACGTCTAAGAATAAGGCTTCAAAAAGATTTGGACATTTCAGCCTTAGCAGACTTTGATAATATATCCTGTTTAAGGCACTTAGTAGAACTACGTATTCAGACATCTAATATAAGTAATATTGATGATTTAGCTGCTTTCACAAGTATTGGTTGTTTAGATTTGGCTGGTAATAACATTGAAGATATTAGTACTTTAAACTTAGAACGCTCAACATACTTAGATTTAAGCTACAATAAAATCAGCGATATTAGTCCCTTACAGAATATAAGAATGCTGGATTATCTATTTTTATCTAACAATCAAATTAGTGACATTAGTACCTTACAAGACTTAACTGATCTTAATATGTTATCATTGTCAAACAATCAAATCAGCAATATTAACCCCTTGCAAGATTTAACTGATTTGCAAAGCCTGGAACTATCCGGTAATCCAATTAAGGATATCAGTATTCTAGGAAACTTAACTGAACTGGAGGAATTAAGACTATCCAACATTCAGATTGCTGATATTAGCCCCTTAAAAAACTTGGCTGTTTTGAAAAGATTATCATTAGATGACAACCAAATCAGTGATATTAGCATTCTAGAAAATTTAGTTAAATTGAATAGTTTGGAATTATCCAACAATCAAATCAGTGATATTAGTCCTTTACAAAACTTAACTGGTTTGAAACACTTATCATTATCTAACAATCAAATTACTGATATCAGTCCCTTGCAGGATTCAACTAACTTGTGGACTCTAATAATAGACGGCAATAATATCACTGATCACAGTCCCTTAGATAATTTGAGATTTACTAAGATTACAAAATAACAGTTCTTTCAGGCATGACTAATTTATGGGGTCTTTCCCTTGTTGACAACCAAATAAGTGACTGGTCGCCGGTTGAGCACTTGGAATATGTAAATGGTAGACCAAGAAACGAAAACTAAGAAAAGGCAATGACGATAAACACCTATCGTTATTGCCTTTTTTTCATGTATCCTTCTGGCTAATTTGGTCATACTAAATTTATAACGCGAGCAGAGGAAGCATTTATGAGAAAAGGACGCGAACTGCAAAATCTACCGGTAATTGAGACTACCAGAGGTAAGGTATTAGGCACCATATCTGCTCTACTGGTAGCTGATGAACACAAATTAGACGGCTTATATTTTTTGACTGAGGATCGTAAAACTTGCTTTCTGCCCATGGAACGGGTTGTAAAGATTGGCCGGGATGCTGTGTTCGTTCAAGGAGGCGATGAGGATTTTGGCCTCGCAAAGGACTCGAAACCCCAAACAACCACAGCGGCAGTAGTAATGACATCATCAGGTCGGAGCATGGGAACTATTGACGATATTCTCTTAGAAGAAAAAGAAGGTAATATTGTGGCTTACGAGGTTTCTGACGGCCACTTGATGGACATACTAGTAGGCAAAAGGATTGTACCAGTAGAGGATATTATCTCCTACGGTCAAGACACAGTTATTGTTAACAGGGAAGTATAAGCTTGGGGGTGCTGCTGGTGGAATGTCCAGTTTGTGGTGGAAAGTCGGTAGGCAAGGTTGGTGTAGGTCAATATTACTGTTGGAATTGTTATATTGAATATCAAATTCACGGAGATTCGATAAAGGTTTTTTCCGTAGCTGAGGATGGCAATCTGGTTGCCTATGCTAGGTCAGAGATTAGTTAATTTTGGAATGGGAGGTGATATTCTTGCGGGGAAAATTTGTCAGCGGTATGGTGCTCGGTGCAATAGGTGGAGCAATTATCGGTATGATGTTTAAAAACCCGATGAAAGCCTCTTCAGGTAGATATTTGATGGGTAAAGCGAAAAGGGTTGGCAGAAGGAGAGCCCAGATGGTCAAGGACATGGCTGATGATGTTCGGGATTGGCTAGGAAAGTAATTGATTAGGCAAGTAGTAAAGCAGGCGCTTAAGCTAATAAGGCGTCTGCTTTTTTGTAAATTAGCAGGAAAAGTCTAGTTCATCACTTGCTGGACATAATAGTATGCAGAAGGAGGTGTAATCAGATAGATTGTCCAATTTGCGGCGGATGAGCAAAGGAAGAAGCATAAGAATTGTAGCGGCAATAATCTGCGGCGCTATACTGCTCTGGTTTCTTTTTCTGGTACGCAAGGCNNAACTGGCTGGAAAAGAAGAAAATCGGCCGTAAGATTGCCATCATCTTAGTTTATTTGGTATTAGGTCTGGCTATAGGCGGGATTTCTTATTATGCTTTACCTGTCTTAGCCAGGGATCTCAGTAAAATTATCGAGGATATTCCTCAGTACACTGACACGGTGCAACAGGCCATTGAGGATTTTCAGATAGGCTATCAGAGGGTACCTATTCCAGAAGGGATCAGACAAGTCTGTGATCAAATGATTGCTGAAGCTGGGAATAGAGCAATAGCACTGGCGCAAAGTATTATCAAGGCTATAATCGCTATTTTTTCACAAAGCTTCAATCTAGTCTTGGCTCCCATCTTGAGCTTTTATTTATTATTAGAATTTGAGCGGATTTGTCAGTTTTGTTTGGAATTAGTGCCGGTTCGTTATCGCAGTGAATTGGCTGAGATTGGTGAGAAGATTGGCCTAATTATCAAGAGATTTATTCGTGGTAATTTGCTGGTTGCTTTAATTGTAGGCGTTTTGGCTGTGTTGGGTTTATCCTTGATTGGCATGGACTATCCACTGTTGATCGGCATTATGGTAGGGGTGACCAATTTTATCCCCTATTTTGGAGCTGTGATTTCGGCTGTGCTTGCAGTCTTAATAGCTTTGTTAAAATCCAAGTGGCTAGCCCTTTATGTTTTGGGCTTAATGCTGATTATCCAGCAGTTAGAAGGTAATATCATTGCGCCTAAAATCCTGGGCGACTCTGTTGGTTTGCATCCCTTGGCCATTATCTTAGTTCTCTTAATGGCTGGAGAATTATTCGGGCTGGTAGGTTTATTAGTAGCTGTTCCGGTGGCAGCCATTCTCAAAGTTCTGATAAGTCATGGGTTAAATCATCTAATTAAGTCCCGCAAACCCTTGTAAAATGTGCATTTCATTGACAAGAAAGGTTATATTTCGTATAATTAAATGGTTCAATTTGGTTCGATTAATATGGGAGAGAGGGAGCATTATTTATGTTGAGTGGTAATGAGATTCGGGAAAAGTTCCTAAAATATTTTGAGAATAAAGGACATACCAGGGTGAGTAGCTCTTCCTTAGTTCCCTACAATGATCCGACTCTGCTATTTACTAATGCAGGAATGAATCAGTTTAAGGATGTTTTTTTAGGCATAGAAAAAAGACCTTATACCAGGGCTACAAGCTCACAAAAATGTGTTAGAGCAGGCGGTAAGCATAACGATCTGGATACTGTGGGGCGTACTGCTCGCCATCATACTTTCTTTGAGATGTTGGGCAACTTCTCTTTTGGCGATTACTTCAAAAGAGAGGCCATTACATACGCTTGGGAGTTTTTGACGGTAGAATTAGGTCTACCTATTCATAATCTTTACGCTACAGTCTATAAAGACGATGATGAAGCCTACGAACTATGGCAGGAGCTTACTCCCTTGCCGGCAGAGCGAATTCTTCGCTTAGGTGAAAAAGATAATTTCTGGTCTATGGGTGATACTGGACCTTGCGGACCCTGTAGTGAGATTCATATAGATCGTGGCGAGCAATACTCCTGCGGTCCTAATTGTGGACTTGGTCAATGTGACTGTGATCGTTTTCTAGAGATTTGGAACTTAGTTTTCATGCAATATAACCGTGATGCAGATGGTAATATGACGCCACTTCCGCATCCTAGTATTGATACTGGAATGGGCTTGGAGCGGATTACTTCTGTGGTGCAAAATGTAGAAAGTAACTATGATACAGATTTGCTACACAAAATTATTCTGGCTATTGAGGAGTTAAGCGGCAAGACATACCAGAAGGATCAGGGTGGTTTCCCTTTCCGAGTAATTGCCGACCATATTCGTTCCTGCACCTTTTTAATTAGTGACGGAGTTATGCCTAGTAATGAGGGACGGGGCTATGTGCTGCGTCGAATCTTAAGACGGGCTGTCCGTTTTGGTAAGGTGCTGGGCATTGAAAAGCCCTTTATGTCCGAACTAGTCCCTGTGGTTGTTGGATTAATGTCAGGGGCCTATCCGGAGTTAACTGAAAAAGCTGATTATGTAGCTAAGGTCATTAGGAATGAAGAAGAAAGATTCCATGAAACCTTAAATGACGGAATTCGTTTGGCTCAGGAAATTGTTAATAATGTTAAGACTGAGGGTCTGGATACAATCCCTGGCCAGGACATTTTCCGTCTCTATGATACTTATGGCTTTCCGATAGATTTGACTCAGGATATCGCTGAGGAAGCTGGATTAAAGGTTGATTTAGACGGGTTTAATGAGGCTATGGCTGAGCAACGCCAGAGAGCTAAGGCTGCACGGCAAGAGGTTAGAGCTTGGGATTTAGCTTTAACAGTTACTAATTTAGCCGGAGAATTGCCAGCTACTGTCTTTACCGGCTATGAAACCTTACGGCAGGAAGCTCAGATTCAGGCTCTTATTAAAGATGGTCAGCTTGTGGAAAAGGCTTCTGAGGGGGATGAAGTCTATTTAATTGTAGATAAAACACCATTTTATGCTGCAGGCGGTGGACAAGTCAGTGACTTGGGTGAAATAATCGGGGATTCCGGCAAGATCAAGGTTAAAGATTCTGAAAAGCTGCCGGACGGTAAGATTGTGCACCAGGGAATAGTTGAAAAAGGCACAATTCTTAGCAGTGAAAAGGTAATGATGATTGTTAACGATGAGAGAAGAATTTCTACTGCCCGTAACCATACGGCGACTCATTTATTGCATAAAGCTTTACAAACGGTACTGGGAGATCATGTTCATCAAGCAGGTTCAGTGGTTGAGCCTGATAGGTTACGTTTTGACTTTACCCATTTTGCAGCCTTAACTGACGAAGAAATCGACCAGGTGGAAGAGCTGGTCAACCAAAAAATCCTGGAGGCTATTTGTGTCAACCGTCAGGAAATGGCTCTAGATGAAGCTAAGGAGAGCGGAGCAACCGCCCTTTTTGGAGAAAAATACGGTGATAGAGTTACTGTAGTTAAGGTGGGGGATTTCAGCCTGGAATTGTGCGGTGGTACCCACGTTGAGAATACAAGCCAATTAGGTCTTTTCAAGATTATCAGCGAGAGTGCTATCGGAGCTGGAACTCGTAGGATTGAGGCTGTGACAGGGCAAGGGGTCAGAGCTTATCTGGCTGCTCAAGAAGGCTTGGTTGCTGAAATCAGTAATCTGCTGAAAAGTCCTGCTCAAGAGATTGCTCATAAGGTGCAAAATCTATTGGATGAACTGAAGCAGAAAGAGAAGAAAATTGAGCAATTAGAGGCCCAGACGGCCAAATCCCAAGTGGAGGATCTGGCTGAAAAAACAATTGAAATTAAGGGTATCAAGGTCTTAATAAGTAAAGTCCAGGCTAACGATATGGACACTTTAAGAAGTATGGCTGATATGTTTAGGGATAAAATAGAATCGGGTATAGTAGTACTAGGTTCAGTGATGGATAATAAGCTTAACTTTATAGTGGCCGTGACTAAGGATATAGCCGGCAAGAAAGCCCATGCCGGAAATATTATTCGGGATATCGCCAAAATTGCCGGAGGCGGCGGTGGAGGAAGACCTGATATGGCTCAGGCCGGAGCTAAGGATGTCAATAAGCTGGACGAAGCTCTACAACAAGCCCAGCAGATCATTGATGCTCAAATTAAATAATCCAATTTTAGTTAAAGGATATTTGACAATAGAGAGAGAACTATTACAGACAGGGTAAGTGCAGGTTATGGTATTGAATCAATGGGGTGATGTTATGGCTAAAGAAAAATTTGAAGAAACCATGATGTTTCGGGTTAAGACTGAAGAAGCGGAACATATTGAAGATATTCTGCCCCGTGTCTATGATGCCTTGAAAGAAAAGGGTTATAATCCGATCAACCAGTTAGTTGGGTACCTGCTTTCCGGGGATCCGGCTTATATTACTAACCATAACAATGCCCGGTCCTTAATTAGAAAGTTGGAACGTGACGAATTATTGGAAGAATTGTTACGCAAATACTTGGGTAAGTAGCTATTAAGACCTCACGATAAGCAGGCGTGAGGTTTTTTTGCGCTTAGTATTTGGTATGACAATCTGGCGGCACTTATCTCCCGCCTATAGAGGCAGGGGTATTTGTAACGCCGCTGAGATAAATATTTTTTAGGGAGTAATAGTCATGGAATACCGCATATTGGGTAAGACGGGTATAAAAGTGTCTCGCCTTTGCTTTGGAGCTTTGACGGTGGGCCCGCTACAGGCGAATCTTCCTATAGAGGAAGGGGCAGCGGTTCTGCGTTATGCCTTGGAAAATGGAGTTAATTTTATTGATACGGCTAAGTTATATAAAACTTATCCCTATATTAAAAAGGCCTTAAAAGGCTGGGATAAGCCGGTGGTAATCGCCAGTAAATCTTACGATTACACTTGGGAAGGGATGAAAAAATCCCTGGAAGAGGCCAGAATCGCCATTGACCGTGATTATATTGATATTTTCATGTTACATGAACAAGAATCGGAATTAACTTTAGAAGGTCACCGTGAGGCCTTGGAATACTTAGTAGAGGCCAAGGAACAAGGTTTAATCAGAGCAATCGGTGTGTCTACGCATACTGTTGAAGTTGTGCGTGCGGCCATAAAACGGCCAATTATTGAAGTTATTCACCCAATCGTTAATCTACAGGGAATTGGTTTACAGGAAGGGACTAAAGCTGAGATGGAAGAAGCCTTGCAGCTTGCCTATGCAGCTGGAAAGGGTATATACGGCATGAAACCCTTGGGAGGCGGAAACTTAATTCCTCAAAGGGACGAGGCCCTTAAATTCGCTTTTCAACATCCTTATGTGCATAGTGTAGCTGTGGGCTGCCGCATGAAGGAGGAAATAGATTATAACTTAGCTATTCTGGCGGGAGAGAATCCGCCGGAAGATTCGTCTCGTCGACTTAAAATGGTCAAACGGCAGCTGCATATTGAAGAATGGTGCGAAGGTTGTGGAGCCTGTGTAGAGAGATGTCCTTTCAATCACTTAGAGATAAAGGATAACAAAGCTCAATTACAAACAGAAGATTGTGTGCTCTGCGGATATTGTGGGTCCGTTTGTCCGAATTTTGCTATTAAAGTGATATAGGAGGATTTTTGCCGTGCGGATTATGGGTTTAGATATAGGCGAAAAGAGAATAGGGATTGCCCTTAGTGACCCTCTGGGCTATACCTCTCAGGGATTGCAGACCTTGGAACGCAAGGACCTCCAAGGGGATCTGCAGAAGATAGCTGATTTAATCAAGGAGTGGGAGGTTAGTAAATTAGTAGTTGGCTTGCCACGGAATATGAATGGAACATACGGCCCAGCTACAGAAAAGGTGAAAGAGTTTACTTCCCAGTTAACAGAATTAGAACCCATAGAAGTAATCTATTGGGATGAACGCTTAACAACTGTAGCCGCCCAGAAAACCTTAATCCAGGGTGATATGTCCAGGAAGAAGAGGAAGCAAGTGGTTGATAAAATTGCCGCAGTTTTAATCCTCCAAGGATATTTGGATCATAATAGAGGTTAGAATACTTGGGTATGTTTTAGACTACGAGGGCAAAGTATGGACAGATAGAACAAAAAAATTATAGTTTTTAGGGTAAATTGTAATAGTGGGCTTCAAGTCTGTTGACAAGGGTTGGATCCGGAGGTTACAATTGGTTTAAGAAAAAGAAAGAGGTGGAATCTATGGTTGACAATGATGAAAAAATCGTCTTAGTTGATGAAGATGGAGTAGAGCATGAATTCGCTTTAATTGATGTGATAGAAGTAGATAATGAGGAATATGCAATCCTCCAGCCCTTGAATGACTTTGACGAAGATGACGCTGATGCTATCATCTTAAAGATTACCAAAGATGAGAACGGCGATGACATCCTTATTGACATTGAAGAGGATGAAGAGTGGGAAAAAGTTGCCGATGCTTGGCAAGAAATGATCGAGGAAGACGAAGAAGAATAATTGCTGGATTTTTGGTCTGCAGACAGCAAAAGGGCTGTATGCTCCTGTAGAGGGAGTATACAGCCAGTTTTGTAATTGATGATTCTCGTACTACTATTCAATTACATTGAATATCTAATTTTCATAGGAGGAGGTTTTTACAAGGGGAGGTGTTGCTCCACGATGCTAGGCAGCTTATGGGAATTTTATAAACAGTATGCAATTATATTTTTTAGCTTAGGCATAGTAGGAATTTCATTATATAGACAGATACGTAGTGGTCGCAAAATCTCACGGATAGAGCTAATAATTGTATTTTTGATCACAATATGTTTAATAAATATTATTACGTTCTTTATTATGCGAAAGTAGTAAAAGTAAAAAAGGATTGTAGCTAAGACTTCTTCTTTTTAACAAACCTATCGACAATGAGAGCGATTAAGAGAATAACTATTACAATAAGTGTTCTAGTGTGGTAGCTGTTTATATTTAGTAATTCTAGTACTATACTTATTACAAAATACGTTAATAACCCTAAAATAAAGGCACTAACTGATTTTTTAGACAATAAAATAACCTCCCTTTAAAATTTGAATTGACCTACAAGAAGTAACATTTAATGTGCTAATTGTAGGTCTTAATATTTCGATATTTTTACTCTATTAAAAGTATTATACTAGCATTGGAAATTAGTTTAATCTAGAGGGCTTGTACTGGAGGGCTTGTACTGTCAAGAAATGGGTCTAAAAAGGCTTTATGAGAATCGGTTTTCAAATCTAATTTATTATGAATAATTTGAGGATATAAGCGTAAAGATTATATAACTTCCATGACTTATCTAAAAAACAGCAAAAATTGTAGTACCTATCTGCGCCTAGAAATGTCTAAACTTATACCGTAAGAAATCGTTTGCCGGTCGAAATTCGCCTTCTATGGCTCAGTTCTCCCTGCCCGCCACGTCCTGTGCCGGGCTATGCGATTCTAACGGGATTTCGTTAAGACATTTTCACTATGCTCGTCAAAGGTGCTCCACTTTTTACTGTTTTTATCCCTGTTATTGGGTTAGACAGATAAGAGCGACGTTTCCTTTGTTTCCCCTGGGTTGCCCTGGGTTGTGGCAGCGGTAAGTATATAAAACAGGGCAATAGGGGCAAGCTGTATTTGAATGATAATAACCAGGAGGCTACCGTGGTAAAGAATAAAGAGAAAATTTTTCTAGCCCTATTCCTACTGCTTATTATCGGCCTAAGCTTCCTTAGTTTGGCCATATATCAGGTATCACCTGCTACAGCCCATGATGAGGGCCTGATCAAAGGTATCTATCTAGGGCCATATCCAGGGGATGGTCTTACTTACAGAGAAGTAGAGGACTTATTGCAAGGGGATAGAGAGGCTATCTTGGCCTTATCCGTCTTGCTTAAGCTGAATGCCAACGGAGATCAGGCTTTAGAATTCACCTATGAGCAATTAGGGATAGACCTGGATCTGGAACGGATCTGGCTAGAGGCATACCAGATAGGAAGAACCGGCTCCTGGTGGAATCGTACAGTCACTAGAATACAAGTAAGGCGTAAAGGTTTGATGATTCCCCTTTATCAAAAAATCAATCAGCAACAAGCCTTAGAGGTTCTACAAGCCTCAACGGAGCACTTACATATTCCTCCTCAGGATGCCAGTTTACAGGTAAAACCGGGGGATAAAATCGAGATACAACCGGCAGTGCCTGGCAGGAGACCTGATTTAAAAGAATTGCTGCTCAATTTAGTGGCAGAAGTAGAACAAAACCAGCAGCAGAATATTACTTTAGCGCTAACTTATCAGGTTATAGAGCCAAAGATTTCTACCGCTGAGGTAAGGGCTTACCGAATTACGGGTCTTCTTAGCAGTTATAGCACATACTATAACGCTCAAAATGTTAAGCGCTCAACGAATGTTCAATTGGCGGCTAAGGCCATTGACGGTTATCTCTTGAAGCCTGGCGAGATATTCTCCTTCAATGGAGTAGTTGGACCACGCACTAAAGAGCGGGGTTATCAGGAAGCCAATGTGATTATTAATAATAAAATGGTTCCTGATATAGGTGGCGGTGTATGCCAAGTTTCCTCCACCCTGTATAACGCTGTATTAAAGGCCCAATTAGAAGTATTGCAGCGGCACCCTCATTCTCTGCTAATAAGCTATGTGCCCCCTGGCTTGGACGCCGCTGTAGCCTATGGCAGTCTTGATTTCTCTTTCCGAAATAATACTGAGGGTCATTTACTGCTTAAAAGCTCGGCTTATGGAGGTACTTTGACCTTCAAGATCTTCGGTCGGGTGGAAGACAAGGGTAAAATAGAATTGAAAAGTATTATAGAAAAAGAGCTACCCTGTGAAACTACTTATGTAGAGGATCCGTCGATACCACAGGGTGAATACGTCTTAGATAAAGAAGGCACAAATGGAATATATGTACGGGCGGAAAGACATATCTATACTGAGACGGGTGAATTGTTGCGGAAGGAAATTCTCTCCCGTGATTATTACCCACCTGAAAATAGGGTAATCAGAACTAGTTCTGATAGCTTAATTACTAGTCCTGTAAACGAAGGCTTAATTCCCAACGATTATTAGCTCCTTCATTGTCGGTTTTTCCTTATTATTGTATAATGGACAGGCAGATGATTATACAATTAGTGGCTAACGGACAAAAAAGGAGATAAGGTGATGAACCCTATATTGCGTAAAAAATCGCGACCTAGAGTATTTCAAATTTTGATTATTGTCATTGCTGTTCTACTTATATTTTGTGCTTATTCATATAACCAGTATCAAAGCCTGTTAGAGCCGGCAGACATTAATAACAGTGAGGAAGTTGTCTTCATTATAGAACGGGGTTCGTCGGCGATCCAGATAGCTAACAAGTTAGAGCAGGAAGGCCTGATTAAAAACGCTAAGGCATTTTTGCTCTATGCTCGTTTAACAGAGAATCTAGAAAAATTTAAAGCGGGAGAATATTTGCTTCGGGCCTCAAATACCGGACCGGAAATTATGGATATCTTGGTTGAGGGAAGAATTGTAACAGTAAGCTTCACAATACCTGAGGGTTATACTTTGAAGAAAATCGCTGCAACCTTAGCAGAAAAGGGAATTGTAGCTGAAGAAGAGTTCTGGAGTCTTGTGGAGGAAGGTGAATTTGACTATGAATTCCTGCAAAACCTACCTAAATCCAAACGTCGCTTAGAAGGCTATCTCTTTCCTGATACCTACATAATTCCCAAGGGCTGGCCTGCGGAAAAGGTAATAGATTTAATGTTAAAGCGGTTTGCCCAGATTTATGACCAACTGCCGCCTAATAAATCAGGCTTGAATATGCGTGATACTGTGATTCTGGCATCCATTGTGGAGGCAGAGTCTAAGGTAGACGAGGATAGGCCTTTAATTGCTTCTGTTTTCTTAAATCGCTTGAAGATTAACATGCTTCTTCAGGCTGATGCTACTTTGCAGTATGCTTTTGAAGAACGGAAAGACAGGGTACTTTATAAAGATTTAGAGTTAGATGACCCCTATAATACTTATAAATATGGCGGCCTTACTCCCGGACCCATTGGTAGCCCCGGGAAGGCCTCTTTGGAAGCGGTCTGCGAACCGGCTAACACAGAGTATTATTATTTTGTAGCTCGAAAAGACGGTAGTGGAAAGCATGAGTTCTCCAAGACCTTAGCTGAGCATAATGCCTGGAAGCGTAAGCTTGGTTACTAAAGCTAAGTTGGAGTTAAATTAGTCGTGAGTAGAGTAAATAGCTATGTAATGCTAGTATCCTTTGATTTGAGGTGTGTTTTGTGTCGGAGATTGTACCGGACAAAATAGTTGATTTTATCAGGCAGATGCTGCCAGAGCGTGAAAGCGCGCTAGAAAAGATAGCCCAAGAATGTAAAGCTGAATGGATCCCTTTAGTGCAACCAGAAGTTGGACAGTTTCTACAAGTTCTAGTCAAAATCAAACAATCCAAACGAATCCTAGAATTAGGCACAGGAATCGGTTATTCCACTATCCTGCTGTCCCAGGCCATAGAAGAGGAGGGCAGGATAACTACAATAGAGATTAATTCGGAGCGATATGAACGGGCCTGTGCTAATTTCCGTCAATTACAAGTGGCCCATAAAATTACCCCTTTATTGGGTGATGCCAATGAGCTGCTCACCGAACTAAAGGGGTCTTTTGATTTTATATTTGTAGATGCGGCTAAGGGACAATATCCCGAGTTCTTTCAGAAGCTAATGCCTCTATTGGAGCCGCGGGGTGTGCTGGTGATGGATAATGTTTTTATGAACGGTTGGGTGATCGATCTTTATTGGCCAGAGCGCCGCAAAAAAACGATGGTTTGTCGCTTGCGGCAAATGCTGGAGACTTTACAAACAGAACAGACTTTAACTACTTCAATATTACCCTTAGGGGACGGATTAACTGTAAGTGTACGGAGGGATAACAGTGCAGAAGGTTGAGCTTTTGGCCCCAGCGGGGAATTTAGAAAAACTGAAAATAGCTGTAATATACGGTGCTGACGCTGTATATCTGGCCGGAGAATCTTATGGTTTGCGGGCAGCTGCCGGAAATTTCACTTTAGAGGAAATGAAAGAGGGAGTAGCTTTTGCCCATGAGCGCGGAGCGAAGGTCTTCGTTACAGTAAACATTTTTGCTCATAATGAGGATCTGGAGAATTTATCATCTTATCTCCAGGAGATAGAAAAAATAGGCGTTGATGCTATTATTGTTTCTGATCCTGGAGTTTGGCTAATTGCCCAAGAATTAAAGACTAACATGGAGATCCATATTAGCACTCAGGCCAACAATACGAACTGGGCTAGCTGCCTTTTTTGGGAGAAACACGGCGCCAAAAGGATTGTCTTAGCCCGAGAATTATCTCTAAAGGAGATCCAAGAAATTCGGGCCAGAACAAACTTGGAACTGGAGATGTTTGTTCATGGGGCTATGTGTATTTCTTATTCCGGCAGGTGTCTATTAAGCAACTATATGACCGATCGTGATGCCAACAGGGGAGAGTGCGCCCAGCCTTGCCGATGGAACTATGCCCTGCAGGAAGAAAAACGCCCGGGACTTTTCTATCCTATTGAAGAAGACGAAAGAGGATCATATATCTTTAATTCTCAGGATCTTTGTCTGATCGAACATCTGCCGGAAATTATCCAAGCTGGAGTGAATAGTCTTAAGATTGAGGGACGGATGAAGAGCATTCATTATGTGGCCACTATAGTTCAGGCTTATCGCCAGGCCCTAGATGCCTATTACAAGAATCCGCAAGAATACTCTTTTGATCCGGCCTGGTATGAGGAGATAACTAAGGTAAGCCACCGAGATTATACAGAGGGTTTTCTTTTTGGCAAACCTCAGAGCAAGGACCATAACTACGAGACTTCTTCTTATTTAAGAAGCTATGATTTTGTTGGCCTAGTCTTGGATTATGATGGGGAGACAGGAATAGCGACAATTGAGCAGCGTAATAATTTCCGGCTTGGTGATGAGTTGGAGTTTACGGGCCCTGAGACTCCTAGATTTACTCAGCAATTAACCAGTATGAGAAATGATGCCGGGGAGAGTATAGAGGTTGCACCTCATCCACGGCAGATTGTAGAAATACCTGTCAGCCAGCGGGTGCGGCCCTGGGATTTAGTAAGGCGGGCCAAAGATGAAAAGTAAAATGCTTATTGGAAAAAAAACCGAAATAGGTTACAATATGGAAGATGCTATGCGCGATAGTTCAGAAAATAAGATTTTCTTAAAGGTAGCCAAAGAGAAAATTACATTTTTAATTAAGATAATTGAAGCCTGTGATAATCTGGGAGTAGTTTCTACTGTCAATGCCCAAGAAGGGAAGGTATTAATTCATGTTACTCTTGATACTCGGGCTGAAGTTCTAGACATTATTAAGCATTTACCTTTTGTTGAGTTAGAAAAAAATTTATATTAAGGAGGAAATCAGATGGAAGTTAACTTGGAAGATAATCATGATAGTCCGGAAACAAACTTAGAAACAAGTTCGGATATAGAACCAAGGGCAAAGTGGCTTAAACCTCTTCAGGGCATTCTTGTTTTTCTTATTATGATGGTGACCCTGGCCTATGGAGGATCTTATTTTCAGATAAAGTGGGGAATGTATGGGGTAGCCTTGACAGAGCTGATGCTCCTCCTCTTTGCTATCATTCCTGCCCTTATCTTAGGTAAAAGCTTGCGGGAAGTATTTCCTTTTAAAAAGCCTACGTTAAAAGGAACATTAGCTACGGTTCTTCTCTGGGTCGGCAGTTTCCTACCTATTATGACTGCCAGCTTGATCCTAATAACTATTTTTATGGATGGGTTTTCTCAAGTAAGTGAACAACTTGGGAATGTTATTACCAGTGTACCTGTCTTCATATCTTGGATTATTGTGGCTATAATGCCGGCGGTATGCGAAGAAGCATTGCATCGCGGTCTTCTTCTTCATACCTTCAAGGATTTGAAGAAAAAGTGGGTTATTATCTTAATAATGGGTTTAATCTTCGGAATATTCCATTTGGATCCTTATCGCTTTCTCCCTACGGCTTTATTGGGAGTGGCACTGACCTATTTGATGTTGGAAACAAACAACTTATTCTATCCTATGCTGTTCCATCTGATTAATAATACAGTCTCTGTGTTATCTTCATTCACAGCCCTACCGCAAAATTTGGAGACAGCTCAGAATATGGATCTTACACAAGTAATAGATGTTAATACGATGCTGATTACGATAGGCGCATTCACGATCTTGAGTAGCGTAAGTCCAGTGTTATTAAAACTGGCTGCAGGATTACTTGGCAAGAAGGTTGAACCTTTGACAGAGGAAGAAAGAAAGGCTATGAGAGCTAAGCAGAATAAAACTTGGATTAAAGTGATAATCTTTACACTTGTATTGTTTGTTCTTGGTATTGTGTTGATGTCTATCGGTATGGCGAATACGGATCTCTCCCAATGGCAACCCTAGTATCTAGGGAGGAATCTGAATGCAGCAAAGAATTAGAGGAGTCCTCTGCATATGCATAGGGCTCCTTTTTGTACTGATCGCACGGACAGCTTATCTACAATTATGGGACGGGCCTAATTCGGGAGCTAGCTTGGCAAATAAAGCCCTCAGACTTCGGCTCCAGTATTTATCGGGCGAGGAATTTAACCGGGGAGAGATCCTGGATCGCAATATGTTATCTTTGACTGATAGTGCCGTTCGACCTGCTTTAGTCGCATTTCCTCTTAGTATTAGGGATTTGTCGGCTGTAGCCCAGTATCTAGAAAAAAACCTTGGTCTAAAGGCGGCGGAGACTGAAAAAGCTTTGGAACGGGCACAAAAATATTATGGTCCCCGGAATCCTGTAATTCTGCAGGTTAATTTGTCGTCAGCAGAAATTGAAAAGTTCCAAGGCAACACTATTAATGGTTTGGCAATACTTCCTCTGAAAAACCGGTATGGCCCTAATTCCTTGGCCAGACATCTTATCGGCCATCTGAACAGTATTGACGAAAGAAAATGGCAAAGCCTAGGGCAAGCGCGACGGACTATAGAAAAAAATCCCGACTTACCTACGGCTTATCGCTTAACAGATAAAATCGGGGTGGCGGGACTAGAGGAAAGATATGAAAATGCTCTTCGAGGTTCTAAAAGTGAATATACTTTAGGTGGTCTGGCTGATGCTGATGGCCGGTTGTTACAAGGATTAGGCTACAAAATCCAACCGGACCAAGCGGATTCATGGCGAAACCATCTAATTTTGACCTTGGATCGTGAATATCAACAAATTGCCGAAGAGGTTCTGGACCGTCACGTTACTAAAGGCGCAGTGGTCGTCCTTGATATTGCAACTAGTGATGTACTGGCGGTTGCCAGTAGGCCCAATTACGATCAGAATATGGTCAGCAAATATCTTGACGGTAGAGATAAACTGCTGGATCGTTCGGAGCGGGTGGCCTTTTATCCGGGTTCAGTCTTCAAAGTCGTCGTGGCCGCAGCGGCGTTGGAGGAGAACTTATGCGATCTGGAGGAAATCTTCACTTGTACCGGTAGTTATCAATTTGCTGATGGTACAGAGATTAGCTGTAGTCGGCCCCACGGAGAGGTTGATCTCAATCAGGCTATTATTAGATCTTGTAACACTACTTTTATTCAGCTAGGGCAGCGTCTAGGTAATGAAAAACTGCGTTCATACGCAGAGAAACTCGGTATAACTATTCATCTTAAGGCCAATTCTCCTCCGGCTTTCTTAGGTAATTCCTCTATCGGGCAGGAAGGTGTGCTAGTTAGTCCCTTACAAATCGCTAATCTCTACGCTACCTTGGCCCGGGAAGGATTGTATTTGCCTTGGCGTACTGTGGCTGAGATTAGAAATTACCAAAGTGATCTGATTCAAGAATATCCCCAACAGGCTCCTCAACGTGTTCTCCAGGGAAGGACTTGTCAGCTTATCAACCAAGCTTTAATCGAAACGGCCCGTAGCGGTTCGGGACAACTGGCTTGGCTAAAGGAATATGGTTCTGCAGGGAAGACAGGTACAGCCCAAGCTAACAACAATAATAGGGTTATAGCCTGGTATGCCGGTTTTGCCCCTGCTGAAAATCCTCATTTAGCAATTGCTGTAATGGTTGAGGAAGATAAGTCAGGCAGCTCCACTGGTCTAAGGGGCGGAAATACGGCGGCCCCAATTTTCCGTGAAATTGCCGAGAGAATTTTGTTAAAGGAAGGAGTAATCCAGTAAAGATAGGATAGAGGATAAGTATATCAGCAATCTCCTTGACAGAGTGCTAAGAAAAGGTCTAGAATCTAGGGGTAGGAGGTGAATGACAATGCCATCATACGACTATCGTTGCAAATCTTGCGGTAAATTTACAATCAGTCAGGGAATTAAAGAACCGGCTTTAACAGAATGTCCTACTTGTGGCTCTCCTGTAAGTCGACTGATTGGCAAGAATGTCAACATTCTCTACAAGTGCTCAGGATTCTATTGTACCGATACCAGATCACCTTCAGGTACTGCAGCCCCTAGTGCCGAGCCTTCTTCTTGTTCATGTGCAGATTGTCCTCAAGCTGCCAACGAATAAGAATAATAAAATAAAACAACTGTAAGAAAGTACGATGATTTGAAATCACCGTACTTTTTTTGTCAAAAAAGCAGAGGGACAGACACATTTTTCTGTACACCTCCATACTATTAGAAGCGACGTAAAGTTTAATATTATGTTGGCCATCGTTATCCTCATTTATGACGATAAAGTGAGGAGCACAAAGGTCTTTACATTGGGAGAAAATGGAGGTGGTCAGAGATGGGTCTTGGTACTGCTCTTATTGCAGTAACCGCAATCTTACAGAGTGTTTTACTGCTAATCCGTTACATTAGTAATAATGCCTTCCCCCAGCCATTGTCTGATGAGGAAGAAAGTCTTTGTCTGCAACGGATTGCGCAAGGGGATCCGGAAGCCCGTAATAGACTTATTGAGCATAATCTTCGATTAGTAGCCCATATTAGCAAGAAGTTTGACAGCGTTAGTGATGACAAAGAGGATATTATCTCTATCGGCACAATCGGCTTAATCAAAGCTATTAACACCTTTGACAGCAGTAAAGGGACCAAGCTGGCAACCTATGCCGCCCGTTGTATTGAAAATGAAATATTAATGCATCTAAGAGCTACAAAAAAGAATAAAGGAGAGGTCTCCCTCTATGACCCCATAGGCGTTGACAAGGAAGGTAATGAAATCACATTGGTCGATGTTCTGGGGACAGATCCTGATCTGGTGCCGGATATGGTGCAAAATAATGTGGAGTTCCAGCAAATGTTACGGCGTATTCAATACCTAACTAATCGCGAAAGAAAAGTTGTGGAAATGCGCTTTGGCTTGACTAACGGTATTCGCAAAACCCAACGGGAAATAGCCAAGGTCTTGGGTATCTCACGCAGCTATGTCTCAAGAATAGAGAAAAGGGCTTTAGAAAAGCTAATTAAAGAGCTAAATTAAAAAACATTTTACAAAAACTGTAAAATGTGAGATAATGTTGTTTGTATTTAAGGTAAGGATGGTGCTAGATTTGTATCAGAAGCAGTGTCAATATTGCCAGGGGAGATCCTATTCGGCCTACAATAATCCCTCTTGGCAATGTCCCTATTGTGGTAAGAATATCGGTGATGATGTTGAAAAAGAAGAACCCGAGCAAGAAATTAACGGAAAAAAACAAAATGCTGACCAGCAGAGGTCAGCTATAGGAAGGAAGAATATAATTTCCATTTAATTATATACTAGGCCTAGTATTAAGTAAAGAGATTGTTCGGGATTTACCGCCGATTAAAATTTTGTTCTGATAATCTTCTATTGTGGTACAATATCAGCAATAATAAGGGAAATATTGAAAGAAGGGTAATGTAGGTATATTTCAATTTCTAAGCTAATACAATCATATAGCTGAGGCTTAATAGAGAGCAGGTGGAAAGATGGAAAAGAACAATATAGTCTTGATTGGCTTTATGGGCACCGGAAAGACCGCTGTTGGCAAACGTTTAGCTGCCCTTTTAGATAAAGAATTCTATGATTCAGATCAGGAAATTGAAGCTGTAACAGGTATGACTATTCCACAAATTTTTGCCCGTTATGGTGAGATTAGGTTCCGCTCAGAGGAGAACCTAGCTATTGCAAGATTAGCCCAGCATGACAATTGCGTAATTTCCACTGGTGGTGGAGTAACAATAAATCCGGAGAACATGAAGCTATTAAGAGAAAAGGGAATAATAATTAGCCTTTCAGCCAAATCAGAGATTATCTATGAACGGGTGAAACGAAGGAATAATAGGCCATTACTGAAAAAAGGCGATCTTTATCAATCGATCGTAACATTAATGGCTGAACGTGAGAAATATTATCAAGATGCAGACTTCTTCCTTGATACCTCTGACTTGGATTTTCAGGAGATTATCGCTAGGATAATTGAATTTTTAGATAGTCAGAAAGCAGTGAACACGAAAGAGGCAGGTAAGTAAAATAGGTTCCGTTAATGACGGAACCTATTTTTTAGTATAGGCTCTATGTCAAATGTTGGGGTGGCAGGTAAATGATCAATACCTGTCACCTTTTTAT